>JGI24021J15306_10000729_pt1 | contig 27960 bp, 13 predicted proteins | sample Ectturendosymbi1_FD_15306 | JGI IMG/M metagenome (IMG submission 15306) | reverse complement strand
GTTTGGACCTCGGCACTTTAATTGGGGACCAGAAAATCTAATCTTCAGTGGATTTATGAGAACACCAGGTCTCCCGTATTTTTCTGCTGCAAGTTCTCCCCTCAAGAAGCACCTTATGATCTACTGGCTTCTTTAGCCTAGATGTCTTTGCAGTGGTGTTAGCATTTTTACTGGAAACATCAACTGGCCCCTCCATTTCTGCTTTAAAATTAACTTATTTTTGTATCACTTACGTATTTTTCACAGATTAAATGTGTCATTCGAACGCTTTGACCAATTCGACCGCTCCCCAATGTTGATTGCCAGATATTTAAATCATCCCCAATGGACATGTTCCGTAGCTGCAAAACAACTACGTCACTTCCGCTGCGCACAGAACCAGCTAATTTAAGTCCTTGTTTTTCTTGTATCTCGAATGCGAACCACATCTAGCTGGCTGTGGCAAACCGTTGAAAAGATCTTTGCCTCGCTTTCCGAAACATTTTAGTTATTTAGTTACTTTACGTCTGAGAGACTACTGCGTTCTTAGAAACATGCATTTCAACGAACAAATACAAAGGGTTCAATTTCTCATTCGCAGTCCTACTGATTTGTTACGTTACAGGTTAGCAGTTAATGAATTATAGGAAGATACTGGATAAGAAGAAAACGAGTTGAAATTTTGCAACACCGAAAACAAACTTGTTGAACCACGTGGAAAAGTACCCGCCAGTAGTAATTTGGCATACTTAAAAATTTTTAATGTATCGCTCAGTGCTTTCGGTGGTGACATGAGAAAGCTGTCAGTAGACAACAACATTCGGACCCAGAAGACCTACAGGCCATGAAAATTACCATATTCCAGCCAGCAGGCATTTCGTTAAATTTAGATTGAACTGCCATACAGATGCAGCTGCCTTTCTTTTGAAAGTTGTAGAGTAAAAGTGTAGTTCTGCATTACCCCACTGAATAGAATCTTGACTGCGATTTCCGAGCTGTAATCAGATTTTCTTTCGCCGAAAACGTCTAAGGCGCACTCACGAATATTAGGTAAAGCTCATAAATCCAAGTGCAATTGTTTTACTTTACAAACAAAAACGCAGTCAATTAGGACGCGAAGAGTTTTCACTCAAGTATGTCGCAATGTTGTACAACAGCCAGAAACAAAGTGCGCTCAACTTCAATTTGTGCGAGATGCCAATTTACCTTGTGCGGAGGCAGTCTTCGCGCATGGGAAGCATGGAGGCATTCGCCACCAGCTGGCCTCTTTTCGGTGGACCTGTCAATCAAACGCTCGTTAGTGTCAGCTTTGGTGCACTTCTTGCTATGGTGACTGCTTTTGTCGTCCAGCGAGTGCATAGTTACTAAATCCTGCCTCGTTCGCTGCGACGACAATGCTAGAATGCACTTACAAGCACAGCTCAAATCACACTTTGCGCAGGCACGGAAAATCAGGCACTTAACCCGATAAAAAAGTCTATTCGATTCGGGAATACATGGGACTTATGAGAGATGCTGAGGCATACCTCAGAACTAACCGTGCAAAAAAACACTGTGTGCGCAAGAACAGATGGTAAACACCAAATTTCTCTAAGTCTAACATTCTTTGCTTAGTTTGAAATGTGTTACACCGTTTTGTGGTGCCCAAGTCATGTCGCTTGACTGTGACTCCTTCTACAACAGTATGCAAACTTTGCCGAGCAAAGTTTACGCGTTTCAACACCTTTGCTTTCAAAATTTCGGAAAGCTACGACGGAAATCATCTCAACCTCTTGCTTAAATATGAGAAAGTACCGCTATTTATCTGGAAAAAAGAGTTAAATATTCCGTTTGATAAAGACACATGTTTATCTTGGCTGAAATAGCTTCAGCATAATTAAAGTTGATTGTTTGCTGTTAAACTTTTGTTCCCACGACTATTCTCACCAAATCAAATTTGGACAAACCGGCCCGCGGAGTCATCCCTTCAATCCAAACCTTTCCTTTACCGGCTTTTCTCTGATATAATAGAATGTCAGTGCAATATACCCTAGACCACCCGCGGAGCAAAAAGGCCAAAAGGAAACTTGGAAAGAGCCATTTCAAACAGAAATCGGATTTTTTCAGCAGCATGCGACTAAAAGCTACTCTAAAGTCATTTACCCAAGTAGCACGTCCTGTACAGTGCCCTCTCGAACAGGATTAGGGTTCGTTTCCCACGCAAAGTACGATATCCAGCTGGTGAACTACAGCACGGAAAGCATTCCCCCTTCTGATGAAATTCCTCTGTAATAATAACCTTGCTTTGTGGGAAACCACGTTTGACATATTTAGTTTATTGGACAGACTGAGGTATCCTCAAGGCATGGTGTTCTCAAACTGATTCAAATATGTTATTGCTAGAATAGCAACACGTTGAAAGTTATGTAATTATTTAATAGGCCATACGTGTTCTTTAAGTATGTAAACGAAAATTGCATTGTATGTATAGAAAGAAAGGCGTCCAGTAGAGTCGATTACAATAAGTTAAACAGACCTGAAGTCGTACTCTCGCAATCGATTGTAAACAAGCGTTAGAACCCCGTTTTAATTCTAATCATGGGTCTTCTGCAAAAACTCTTTCGACAGGTTTTGCAGAATGTCCTGAAGTTTTTCTTCTTCCAATGTTTGTATAAATGCTGATGTTTGCCTTGAAAAGCTTGCTGAAGACCCACAAAAAGCGTATTTGTAAAAGATACACACCGACAATCGATTGCGTCTAAATCTTTAGACACATTAACATTGCATTGAAATATGCGAGATGAAGAATTTAAAGTGTGTGATTTATAAATGGTATTTGGGGCCTTGTCAAATATATTCGGAACAATCGCCTTTCACAGACTACCATGTGTAGGCACCAAAGGAATAACAAAATGTGATAACCTTCAACGGCAACACAGGCGCCATTCCATTTGCATAATATCTAACGACAATTTATCGGTATTTTCCCACAACAGAGACGAGAACGAATGTTATGTAATTGCTGCTGAGCACACTTGAACGAAATACTTCTTAAAAACGGGGAAGTTTTCAAAATAAGTTATAAGTTTATTTTTGCTTTCTGGAGTGTGATTGGGCAAACAGAAATAAAAGTACCAGTAGCTACGTCGAAGAGAAGGTTCTTTCGGAGGTGAGGATTGCTGCTTCCACAGGGGTTGCATACAAACGCACCAACCCGTTTCATTCAGACCTTTTTTAAGGGATCAGAACTCAAATGGAAACATAAGAGAAGGCATGTGAACTACAATGAATAATTATAATATGTCGCAATCTCGGTCAGCTGAGCAGTTACAACCATGAAAAAAGATAAACATCTAATTTTGAGATGTATATCAGGGCAAATGCAAACACGTAATAAAAATAAAGCGGAAGTTTGTGAAGAAAATGTAGCGTATCGCGTAAGTGGTTAGGTATTCATCTTACCATAACAAACATATTTTCAAACCCGTAAGCTTTTGAAATAGGCAATATTTAAGACAAAATCGCTGGATACATGTGTAGTGGTGGATAGGATCTACCATTGGAGCGTTATACAGCCCACCCTAGGGAAAAAAACAGCACGCGAAATATTTCGCCGCAAAGTTTCTGCCAGTCACCTGTGATTTATTCTGTAACATCACGTGTTGCGACGCAACAATCTAAAAACACACAGTTTGGAGTTGATCGTCGGCTATCACTCGGAAATTTATGTTTCGCCACTTACCCACCACATTTTACTTTGCTTTTTTTAAGTTTGTTGCTTCTCTCTGGCCGCGTGCTTTTGCTTTAATGACGAGGGGCTTCCGACAAAATTTGGTCCCTTTTCGATTCGGCACAATCTGCAATTGCATAAGATAGCAGGGGCTTTTTCCAGAACGACTGCTCATACTTCGTTTACAAAATTGGTAAAAACGCAAATAAACCAATGAGTATATGAATGTTCTTGAGATGAATGGTGCTTATAGGCAGTTTACTTACAGGAAAACTACCAGCAGCTTGTGGGCTCAATCATTGCTTAAAAGGAAAACTTTGTTTAAAAAATGGTGCTGTTATAAATGTGTGAACTTATGACAGAGGAAAAGATCTAATGGTATCTTAGCCTCGTCGGCAAGTGAGGCCTGCGTGATTGATCTTTGTCAAATAAACCACCATATACGTCCAATGCTGTAATGTATCCACTGTTCATTCACTGCGTAGCAGTTGAACGCGATAACTTGGCCAATGTCCAAGTAATAAAGAACGTGGCCCGAATACGAAATTTAACTGAATTTCACCAAAAACGTTGCTACCACGCTTACCAAATCGTGACCCGCTTAAATGCGCATATCGTTGCATGAAAAAGTCACGTCAACAGGAAGATCGCAATGTCAGTGAAGGCAGTAAATGACAGGACTTTTGGACACCACTCAGAGGTTGCCGAAACGGTGACAGTTTGTGGTTCTCACATGTTGACGACAGAAATTCAATGGCCAGACACCGCAGCAAAGTGGTAGTTTTGTCAAAACCACAAGCTAATCGGATTGCGTGACACCAAACTCCCAGAAAAGCCGTGTAAATTTGCCCAGTCGTCGCGATTTCGTCAGTAGAGCTCTCAGACGAGCGATTTTTCATTTTCGCTGTACACGTCGCACGTGCCTCGTTGCTCTTGTATCGAGCTTGTCAGTGGCCAGATCCGAACGCGCGCGCAGCCCGCCTCGCCTTGACTTTTACAAAGTTGTGCCAATCATCTCTGTTGTTGAGATGCTGCTCTGGGGTTAGCAAGAGGTCAACAAAACGGCGAGAGAAAAACTTTTTAAGAGGTTTTTAACCAGAAGGCTGCGAGTGCTCGCACAGTTCAGCATATGGCTTGGGTACAGACCGAAAATTTTGAAGAGCTAAAATATTGAAAAACGGTTTAAGAGTTTTTGTAGCTTGTGCCGTTTTTTTCAGATTTGAAAGTTTGCAAATGTCATTGCCGATGTGATTACTGCATTGTTTCAAACATTTCTTTGCCTAAAGATGTAGATAACTGTCTGTTTATGTTTGTTTGTTAATTAACTCAGATAGTAACGTTTCGACTTCTGCAAAATTATTGAAAGTTCAACAAACCAGAGAGCAAAAAATCAAACACGCAGTTTTAAATAACGGTTTTTATTAAAACCAACAAATTATTGTTTCAGAGTCGACAACTTTTTTGCGTGAATATTTGTGAAAAGCAACCAGGACCAATATAATTTTTATTTGCAAGCTTCAAAACTTTTCAAAAATGCTGAGTAATAGCTTTCAGTGCATTTAAAAATACATCATAACTGTTTTGTGAGAGTGGGCTACTTCATGGCAGCGTTTCATTTTCATCGATTTATGTGCCTTGGGTATCACTTTTTCAAGAGTAACACGCGAGTAAGCACGTCACACTGCGTTTTTCAAGGAAACTACGTTCACAAGGAAGCAGGAAAACTACAAACCTCAACGATAAATTAGCTATCTCCGGAGTATAGCAAGCTCATTCGGTCAATGTAAAAGAACGTCTTTGATCTGAAGCTGGAAATATCGTTTACAAACTTATAGCGCAACTTCTGAAACAGAAGTACAGTACCTTCTTCGTGCACTGACACAAGGTTGGCCATGTCTGCAGTTTGAACAGGAAAGTTCTACTCAGGTTCTCAGTATTCTTGCGCAACTACACCGCATGCAGTTCCGTTTCCAACTGCTGTTGCTTTTCCAGAATTGATGTTCCCAACTATATCACGGACAGCCTGTTAGAGTGCTTTACCTTTACTTAAACTAAGGGTACTCGCCAACGTGATCAAAATGTTTCTGAATCGAAAAGGAACTTTAAAAAGGCTTTATCTCTCAAAAGTATTCTGTTGCTGCTTTGCATGTGACCAGTTCTTGTTTGAGCAAATTACAGTAAACTATACATTTCAAATAGTATGGCGAATAGATCTGCTGGAAAACTTTAGTTTTGTGTGTTCATAGCTGTGTCATTAAGTGTGTGATATTTCGCGAGATCACGTCAGCATAAACGTTGAAGTTTAACTTTTGCAAATTTACCGAAGATAGTTAAAAAGGATCTAAATCAAGCAGGCTGCCCATGATGAACTTGTTGAACAAACAAGGGAGACCTTTCGTTAATAGCTGGAACTGCAGTATCTAGTTGTTTCTGATCAAGCTGTAGGCTCAAGGATCGCAAACATGGTTGCCACCAAATAAGTTGCTTTTCCCCTCTCAGAATATTTCTTCTCTAACCTGGAAAGGTTTGTGTGGTGGGCCTGCTTCTATAATGTAAAGCTTTGCAACCGTGCTGTCGATTTCTCCACTAAACAACTTGTGGTAGGTGCATCGTGGGTGTACAAAAAATACTGATCAATCACCTACTTTGTAGTTATTTTACTTTTTGCTCAATTTCGCAAAGCATAACTTATGGTTGTAAGACCACAAAAAAAATTTCGAATTTTTATTGAAACATTGCTAAAATAAAGTCATCATTTTCCTAGAACAAATCAGCCAGTATATTAAAGTATATCCATATGCCGAAACTCGCCGAAGTGAAGGACTTGAATTATGGTTACTTACCTGACTGTTGACGAACGTGGTGCCTCTCAATCCATTTAAAATTAGTATAAGCCGTAACTTAAAAAAAATAGGATAGGATTGAAAATTTTGGAAAACTTAGTCTTCGAAAGTGCTGTGCAGCTAAAATGTATATCAATTCTTAAAAGGAGACTGTAGCATAAGTATTTTTTTAAGTTTAAGGTAAAACTTTACAACTTGAATTTGATGGCATTTCGTTTATAGATTGTTTAGAACACTTTATACTTTTAAAACATTTAAATACATTTGCATTGTTTTTCGTGGACTATAGAATGGGCATCTGCAGTCTGTGGGCAGTGCACACTTTTTAAGAAAATGAATGTTGTTGCTGAAGCAATTAGCAATGCACTTTTGGGGCAGCAGTATGTTCAGAGAATAATAACATGAGCCACAATTTGATGCTCAAGAAATGTTGTAACGCAAGTAATTCCAATTTTTTGTCTGTGCTCTGCACTCGCAACCAGCGTCTATCAAAATATTTTTGAAAAGTATGCTTCTTATGAAGAATACTCTCAAGTTGAAAAAGGGTGTAACTTCAAAGTCTCTTGGATCCCGAGAAGCTGGCATTGATGATAGCGCAATTGTACAGAACAATTTTCTACTCATGTCAGACAGCATAGATCGCAGAGTAAAAGTGGGGTAGCTAAGGCATGTGCATTTATTGCTAGTCCAACGGCAGTTCTTTTTTCTTCAGCTGGGCGTGTTAAAAAATCTTCAACTTTGTGTACCACATGTGATATCTGTACATTTGGCGACAAATCGTACCTAACATTTTAAAGTTTATAAAACAGACGCACTCTGTAGAGTTACAACAACTCAGCATTTGCAAACTGCACAAGCATTTCGCACTTGAAATTGACTTTAGGTTTTCCATCCACGAACTGAGGAAGGCACCTTTACGTGAAATTAGTGAAGCTTTTTTATCAGTGTAAGTTTAGAATATTTAGGCCCGCTTCATAAACAGGAATATAATAAACAAAATATTTACGGTGTTTATTCAGTGTAGCTGTGATTTTTAATCATACATTTTTAATAAAAAAAACTTTTCTAAGGTCATAAGCTTCAAGGATAACGCATTTTGCCCTTCAGAATGAAACTTCAACCTTTCTTACATACAGGGCCATCTGCATAAAAATTGAAAAAGAATTAAGAATTCAAGCAAATGTTTTCATGAAAATATGTTTGTGTCATGACTTACTTTCATTTAATTTGAGGCAAATTTCCAGGGTGTGAACTTCAATCATATCCATAAAGCGTAATTGGGTGTGGGACACACGAAAGCCAGTTTCAGATCACGCGCGTATACTTTTAATCAGTTAAAAGAAATTGTATCTGGAACTGACGAAAACCATTAAAACATGTTACACAAGGCTTATGCAGCGAAGCTGCACACAACACAAAATAATTATTCGGACTGTTCATACACATTTTTCATACAAATCGATTCACTTTTCAACAAATTTTGTGTCGATAATTCTGCAGCCAGGGTTTTTTTAAAGGTTTGACCTTGGTGACCGCGAAGACATTTTAAGAAACCGTAACTATTTTATCCGAATACCGAGATGGTCGTAAAGCGAGGTTTTAGTGTATTTTGGTGGTGGTCGTAATGCGAGTTCCTACTGTATTTTGAGACACCGAAACGGTCTCTCAAAACACCTTAAAAACACTGACTGTAACTATCAGGCCCGTAGCCACGGGGGGGCATTCGGGGGCAGTTTCCTTTCATGTTGTTGTTAACGTGGATTGCGAACAGAAAAAGGGGTCAACAGCGTGTCTGGAAACAGTGGTTTTCAATCTGGGGCTGCCATCCTTGTGTGTTCGTGAGCCTTTTTGAAGGGGCCGCAAGTAGGGATGGGAAAACTCTTGAGTTATGCGCACCAGAAACCAATCTTAACACGCTTATTGCGACTGGACCACGAAAGTCGTGGACTGGGGTCTTTAGGTTATAGTTGGCTGCTATATTGGGCCGCGGTATACAAAAAGACTGCGGAAAACCACTGCTCCCGAGGAAACTCAATAAAGGTCATAATTTCGTTTTTGATATCAATTCGTAAATGCATTATATGTTGTAAAAAGTTGATCATAACTTAATATGTCTTTTTTGTCAAGAACTACTGTAAGTGAGCAGAAGTAGCCCACAACTTTGAAGACTGTTATCCACAACAATGGAGAACAATTTTGAGTTAAAATTTTTCCTTGCACCGAACTCCAAAAAACACTGAAAAATACGATGACGTTTTCAACGCAAATCTTTAAATGTAAATCAAAAGGATATGTCTCAGTAGATGACACATACAAATCAAACGAGACTTCCAAACTTGATGTTGCCTATTTTTTAAATTGTTTGTCGGCCCATACTTGACCAGGCCAATGTAAATTCTACAGTCCTGCAGTTTCAAACATTGTTTTTAATGCTGGATTTTCATGTTTTTAAGATTTATCGCCTCTCACTTAATTCCGTATTGCTGAACAGCAGTATTCATTAGACCTATCCGGCTGTGTATTGCCTCTTATTGTACGGTAGACAGCAGGAGCAACTGAACCTCAGGGCTTATTCCTATTTTCAGGAACTAACCTTGATAGCAGAGCCTATAATTGAAGACCCGCCACCTGATTGAAACGCAGAGAACCATTCCAAATATTCTGACAAGCCAGACACAGACCATTGCAAATCAATGTCATGGAACAGAGAGGTTCCCACCGTATGCTGCTTTTTATCATTGGGCAAAAGTGGTTTAGAGTCAAAACGAAGAGTTTGTAGCAGTAACTGGAAAATCTTTTTCTAGCCTGATATCAAGGGTGTGAAACAAGGTATACAGCTTGAGACAGATATTACTGCTTTCAGGTGATTATAATAAGCATGCAGTAAGCCATAGCAGATATTGGAAACCTTAAGTACCAGAAGATCTAAAATCGCCAGGAGGGGCGAACATCGCCCCGACGTTTAGATATCGCCATGATCTTTCAAATAAGTCGTAAGATTTAATGAAAGAACAAAGCAGTCCGAAAATCGGCATTACTTTTGAAGAAACCAGCGGTTTTCATTGATAACTGTTGTTCGAGAAGTTACGTGATGTCCAAGTTGCTGGAAAACATGTTGTTTTTACGCAGCAGACTGTTGACGTCATTTGGCATAAAACGAATTTTGTTCTCCCAATATTTTTAATGGCTACGCCCTTGTAGAACCCACACCTGGGATAACCTATTCCGGGCTCAATAATTACCCAAAACTGAACAATTAAAAAAACGTGTCGAATTTGCTGAAGTGTCTTTTCAGAGATATTTGTGTCTTCCAGAGAATTCTGCAAAATAATAGCATCAGAGTGTATTTATCCATCTTGCAATCTACCTCCTTCTTGCAAAGAGATTTATTGTCGGCTATACGAAAAAATTGTAATTGTTCATAAACAATAGGAAATAATCACTTTGACATAATTTTACTTTTGCAAGTAATAAGCCAAACTGTACATCACATTACATTTTTGTTCTCCTAAAGTTTCGGCTCTCGTGTTGATATGGTAACCGTACAAAATGAAATAGTATTTGATAAAGAGGTTTTGCTGCATAATCAAATTTTGTGGTGCTCTGAAGCGAAGTGACAAAATTGCCTTGGTAGAGCTTTACATCGTTTAACGTAACTGTGCTTTTTCAGCTTGCAACTCACTGATTAGGTTCTTTTCAAAATTCTTTTACAGTATGTCAGTGTACCGTAGTCAGGGCTTGTGCATGCGCGCAGCAAAACCTACTGCAGCAATCGCCGGCATAAGTCGTAAGAAACAAATGTCATGAGGAACCTTTACGGTTGAGACACATTTTGTGAAGGATGCAGAGAGCTGTTGACTTTATACCAGAAGCTATAGCGTTCTTGTCCAAAGTGTTTGACATTGATTTTTAAGCAGCAAATCTGTTTCAAGCGTCGCAGACTGTGTAGTGCAGAGCAAGTCGTAGCCGCAAGAGAACCCAATACTTGTACGTAATTTTTCCCAGTTGTTCACTGCATTTTTACCAACTTCTCATCAATTTTTTACAGCAGTTATCTTCATTACCCCTCCTCGTACAGCAAGAAGTGCGCAGTTACAACGTGACCACGCTGTAAGGTTATTTCCATTGACATTACTCGTCATATTGCCTCATACGACAGCTTTTTGCGCAGGCGGGATGCTCTAAAAATTGAATCACCATCATCCGGATAGTGTGCAATTCGCTAAAAATTGTTTGTGCTTGTAACGTTCCGACATGAAATGGTAAACATGTGAAGGATGAGGTGCCCTATGCGATCCAGTCAAACTGGTATTTTGACAGAGTAGTCTAGGTTCTCACAACCAAAATTGAAGAAGAAACTATGTTTTTGCGTAGAAGATGTGCACCTGTTACTTTAAACTTATACCTTTCTTTTTTTCTGTATATCATACAGTAATTTACATGTTACTAATTGAGCAAAACACAGTGGTGTCTGTACGTTATGTTTTACTGTCACGTCAGAACCACGACGTTGATGTTTACTGAGAAAAGTAACGCTGAAAGATATCTGTTCAAATCTGTATTTTCAAAAATTAAACATAGGATATTTTGAAAGCGACGACAAGATTTGATTTCATCGTGTTCATGCCAGACAAGGCTAAACAGAAGACCCAGATCACATGAAAATGTTTTCTACTGGGTAGTGTAGTGCAAGCACAAACCTTAAAGGAAACTTTAATTGTGTGGAAGAACAGAGAATAAGACAGGTTGAAAAACTGCGTTCTACGTAAGACCTATTTTTCGTGCAATGCAAATATGTTTCTATAAGTCATGCATATTCAGTGAAATTTTTCATGGCAAAAGTGACGGAGAGTTCACTTAAAATGTTTATTCCTTGGGTTTGTTACAGTTTCTGTGCAAGTTGAGGGTTAGTCTAAGCTCGTTGAAAAAACGTGGTCTGTTGTTAACGGTTGGATGTAAAACTTTTCGCGTTTAGACTTTTCAGCACTTCCAGTGTTGTATGTAAAAATCTTTTTTATTTTCTATTTCAAAGCGCGAACCCAGGGAGGACTATGCACACTGCGAAAAAACCTATATAGCTTTTTCATTTCTGTACACTTAACTGGTACGAAAGACGGAAAAATGGATAAAGCGAGCCAGAGTTTCGAAAGCTTTAAACAATCTTCGCCAGGAAAAAGGATTAAAATTTTCGAGTACTGGATTTACAATCAGGGCTGTGTAAAAATGCTAAAGTTCCAGGACCCAAGTCTTATTGATTATTAAAAGCGCAGCGGGGTCGATAAACACAACAAGCCTGTTACCAAGGGAGGCATACGTAGGGTAATTTCCCTCAAACACACAATCAAGCTCAGCCAGACTCAAGTCTAGTCTCTCCAAATAAAGCCATTTTACTGTTCATTGTATATAAGAAGCCCCCCACGCAAGGGTAAAAGCCTTTACAGTGACGTTCATTTGGCGACGGGCCTGAAGCACACTCGATCAAAAGTAAAAGAAAAATAGATGATAACTATAAACTTACCAAGCAATGAAAAGTCATGAAAAATTTTTTTTACAAATATACAATATTGTAAGTGTCAGAAAAAAATAGTACCGTTTAATGATAAAATGATAAACCGCAAGCTTTTATTTTGAATCTACCCTAAAAAGTAGCGGGTGTGGAAGCTACTTTAAAAGTATAGGTCTTTTCTACTCTTCCAGTTCTTGCAGTTTGTTTTATGGCTGTGTTCAAAAGTACGCCGGCTGTACTTTCATGGCTTTGTTTAGAAGCAAGGCCGTTAAAGCGCTTTCGTCACTTTGTATTGTTTATGTCAAATTCGTGTCCGTTTCTGGGTTTCGAAGTTTCTTTTGTTTTCAGTAATATAGGACTTATCTTTAATACAGAACTGGCGATGGGTAGCGAGTACAAAGCACGGTCGTATTTAATTTTTTTGTGTATTTCCAGTTTCTCCAGTAAACTTCTATACATATGAATGGATGGCAGTATTGGTTAAAAGCACGAACAAAAAATATACAGGTTTAATCGGCGACAGTGGACAGCTGTTTTAGCATTATAGTGCTCCTCTTTCGCATTTTCTGGCTACGGCCATGTTTCTTTTGCATTAGTTGTGAGTACTGCACCATCTGGATGTTTCTCATGTCTTGGAAAAGTGGTGATACTCCCTGAAAACCACAGCTGTTTTTGCGCGATTTCAGTTGAGTTCCCGAAAAAAAAACATCTGAACGGGATTGGTATTCTTGAATATGCCAGACAAAATTCAATAGGTAAAATTTTTTGTCTGATCATAGTGCAGTAAGAAGCGCGCAGTCTAAATCTCAGGCTGCTAAAATATGGATTTGAAAGTTATGAAGTGAGAAATGTAAAACTATACCGTCAGGTCACCCTACGCTCAAAATATAGCTTTAAGAGAAATTTTGTTTAATTTTTTCATGTTTGATTAAAGTTGCAATGAATTCAAGGACAAACAATGACAACAGATAAGAAAAACGTGTACTGTAATTTTGTGCAGAAATGTACCGCATTTATTCAGGTTCAAGTCGTTTTTGTGCATAAGTCACATCCCTCTCGTAAACCGGTGAAAACAGTACAATCCTTTTCACAACTTTCGTTGAAAAAAGCATCTAGAGAGAATCAATATCTTCATTTGCATCATTTAAGTCTACAAACATGCGTGGAGCGAAAGGAGGTACCAGGAATGGCCATTGGACCCAATGACGTAACCAGCCTCAAATTTTTTGGGGAAAATACTTTGAATTTAAGCGAGCAACAGTATTTTGTTTGTGAAACCACCTCTCAAGGAACAGAAAGAAACGAAATTCTAGAAATTTTCGGGGGCATGGCCCCTTTGGCCCCCTGTCTACGCCTATGGTTGGATCCCAAAAATATGGCTTGGTATCTAATGTGCCACCCAAAGTTTTTTGACGTCGGATAAATTTCTGTATTAGTTTATTTTTGTTGCATAATTGATACCCAAGCGACCCCAAATGAAAATTGTCTGACTTCGCCCTTTCACAAACTTCAGCTCAACTCCAGCATCATGTGATAACACTTTACCTCAAACGGCATGGCGTAGTTTGCACACTTAGGCTAAAACGTAGCACAACAAACGTCGTACTGACTGTCAGTCCCGTCGCCAAGGAGGGGTTTAGTGGGCTTAGCCCCCTGCACTGGTTACGGTTCTACTGACTGTGTTGATGATTAAGTCAGACTTAGAGTAACATGTCAGTCAGCACTGCACTTTGTGTTTTGTTGCTGCCGTTTTTTCTTTGTGATGTCTTTATTACCAGTTATTGCACTTGCGCGGGAGCATGCACGCACAGCATATCTTTAATTATCTCTTTTGTTGTGCACATTTTCTGTTTTACCAAACTATATCATTCAATAATTTGTCAAAAATGAGTCAAAAATTTCATAAAATTAACGCAAAAACAACTTTCAACGTAAAAAGTGGATGGCTTACTCATTAAAGATGGTATAAGACAAAGACACAATGATCGTGATTTCGTCAGTGAAGAAGATTTGACATCAAATCATTACTTTGGGCCAGGGGTCTTCAAACTACGGCCCGCGAAGACATTTCATCCCGCCCGCGAAGACATTTTGTCAATGATGAAAAAATAATATACAGTGTACTTACGAAAAATTTGTTGATTAGGTTGAATATAACATATTCCGCAACAATCCCATTGCGTAAGACGTCCGGCCCTCGACATGTTCTGTATCACCTTGTGGCTCTCGGACAAAAAAGTTTGGAGACCCCTGCTTTAGGCCGATATAATAGGGTAAGCTTATTGCAACCTTAAGACGAAAAATTTACAAACTTAAGCGTAAAGATGTGGCTGTGAATCGAACCTGGAAAGACAATAGTTCTTGGCTGGTCTTCAGCTTGTCTTGACGCATAGCATGCTTTAATTGGATTGAAAGCCTTTGCTAACAACCCACTCAGTTGTGCAAGCGTGATGTGCAAAGGTGTAGCCAACCATACCAATGAATTGTGCATTACCTAATTGCTTGTGTTAAGAAACGATCCTACGTAATTTCGGGATTGTGTAGCCTAACCCCTGTAATCGCATATATCAGTTACTCGTTTAGCTAAAATAAGATGCGAAGCACCTGCATTTTACTCGAAATGACATAATCGCAGTAATCGCAGAAAACGGCATTTGCAGAGTGTGTGATAGTTCAACAAACTCGGCATTCTGTTAGGCGGGTATCAATTCAGAACATTTACAAGCTCGATGCATTATGCTATCATACAGGCTCAAATACGTATTAAAGTACCGGTGCAGTACGTAATAAAACTGATTTCTTCGTGCCACGTGCTCTACGCTACGGGTCTGCCTTGGTTGACTTGCAAGATGTTGGAGAATACCTCGTACTTTTCTTCCCGTGCAGCCTTTGGCAAATGCTACGTAAGTAATCCTGTATTTCATTACCGGTAAATTATTTTGGCGCTGATAACTTTTGAACGTGACAGTTGTATTTTTAATGTGAGCCTAAATATTTTTCTTTATTTCGCTTTTCAACTGGTGTTGGAGGCATGAAAATATGGAAAGGAAGCATATGCAGGAGTGCCGCTGTTGAAGACTACTCAAAAGCTGTATCGAACCTGGTGCATGTGTGCCCAGTCCAGAACCTATATGATTTGCATCGAAATAATTGGTGCTTGAGGTAATTAGGGTGCAGTAGTAATGACTCTTTCTTTGCTTTATACTTGTTTGTTACCTGTGATTTCAGCCATTTACCAGGTCTGATCATCAGGTCAAACATGTTTTGTCGGAAGGCGAGGCATGAAAACGAATAGTTTGTCATTTTATACATGCTTTGAAGATTATTGCTAGCCTGTGTTAGCTATGTATCGAGTATAATGTTTCAACTGCCATGTTCGAAAAGTTGCGTGGATGAACGCATATTTAACATGCCGTTGTATTTAACATTGACTGTTTATTGCACTGAAAAACTTGTCTTCGTTAGTCAATACAAACTATCTTTGTTTTGAATAAAAACTGATGATCCCTACCTATGGTGGGCAAGTGAAATATATACTCCGATAAAATATTTGTGTCTGAAACTTGGTTGTGAAAGGGATTCCTTTCGATAGACAGTAAATTTAAGTTTGCGCGAAAATTTTGCGCTACTGCTGAGACATCAAGGCCACACCAAGCATATAGGAAGTGAACTCTAGCATTAGTAAATCAGTAAGAGCGAGTGTACAGTCAGTAATTTTCAACAAACATAAGAAGATCCTGTGCTTTTGTGCTTTGCTTGGTTGTGGAACAGGCCCGTAGCTACGGGGAAGCGAGGGGCATTCAAGGGCAGCTTCATCCAAATACGTTTGTGCCCCTCCAAATTGTGTTGTGCCCGGAAAATTTTGTTTTATAATAAAAACAAAAATCATTCCCCTAAAAATGTATTGTGCCCTCCCAAACCTTAAAACGTGGCTACTGGCCAGCTGTGGAATATAATAGTAACTGCATTTCCAAATTTTCCGACTCACTGTGTTGAAAGGATAGCACGCGTCAATCAGCTTTGGTGGAGTTTCGCGAAACAGTGAGACTCGATGATTGATCATGTTCTTTTGTATCGCCTTGAAATTGCACTTTTTCTCTTGTAGAACAGCAGTGTCTCTCTTGTCATTAGGGTTTTAGGATTTTTCCGAACTTTCGGTTTTAAATCGCTTGTGACGCAATTTCACACTCAATGGGAATTGCAAGACTTCGGTTTTCATCAGTTTCGGGCACATACCTCCGAACCTCATGTAAAACGAAGCATAGCCAACTTCCTGTGGTGCAAAGCAGCTTCTAAATTGTTTCCTGGCATCAAATCAACTGCCCTCTGACGTAAATTAGATTACCATTAAGGGTTTTTTCAGAATCACACGAAGTTGGTTCGCGTGCTGAAGAGTTGGTCTTCCGTTCGGTTCACTGACCAAAGCGGTCCCGCGGAGCCCTTTGTCGAAAGCTAATCACACTTGACCGTTCGAACGACCTGCTGCGCGTGCTTGAGCAGACACTTGGCATGCCACGGTTTCATAGGAGTGGTTGCTAACAAAAGTGTCAATCAGCCTTGTAGTTTTATCGCTTTGTTTGAAGCTACCTGTCACATATTACCCCGTACATTGTCGGTTTCACGACATAGGATTTGCCGTTTGAAATGGAATGAGACAAAGTAGAATTGACTTGTTTGTTTTCAGGATTATAATCCTCAACATTCGTGTCTTCTAGATCCGATACTCCTTTAGCCTTTCATTGGTTCAAATCTTTGTCGAAGCACAGTAGAAAGGCGACAATCCAAGACCAACACAAAGTAACATTGCTTGTACCACTTCAAAAATTTTTGTCGCAAGTATACAAGAGTCAGATCAGCACTGGTGGTACTCGAGGGCAGTAACAAGTCATAAGTAGGGCAACCAAAAGTCAATAAAGTCAAAAATTGTCTGCTTTTTTAAAGCTTATGAAACATCCACAAACCAAATTTCACGCTCATACCATGAGGGAATCCCAAGTTATTAGGTCAAAAAAAGTCAAAATTTATCATAAGGTCAAAATTTATCGTTGGGTCAAACTTTTCTTGCAGCACAGCCTTTTTCTCTTTATTAATATTTTATTGAAACTTCAACAACAAATATTGATATGCTTTTGCAAATTTAGTTGCAATTCTATAATAATAATTGATTAGTTGCGATTTCTTACGTAATAATGTTGTTTTTCCCACTACTGGAAGATTGAATATTATGTAGGATAGGCGTGGTAAGGCAAGAAACGTGGTCTTACAGTGGCCAAGGCTACATTGGTTTGGTAAATGTTCAATCCATTATGCATATAGTGTTTCAACTTCATGATGTTCTCAGGTTTGACTCTACTGTAATTATTAAGGTGCTTGTCAATATATCATCCCCAAAGCTAAGCAACCGATTTTTCTGAATTTTGAAGTATAGTGCATAAATGAATATGCGTCAAGGTTAACCTCAACACCTAAGTTTGAATTATTTTGCAATTGCAAACGCAGAAAATTTATGTCAAAATAAAGTCAAAATTTTTAAATTATAAAGTTAAATTTATAAGTTTTTAGGTCAAAAAATTGGTTGCCCTAGTCATAAGTCAAACACCCGCGGTTGTTGGACTCTCGTGCTGTTTTGTACTGATGCTGACGTCTGATTTATGTTTGCGTGAATTCAATCCATGCTTGTGCGTGCTGTTCAACTGCTTGTGCATCTTTTACGATCCCAAGCATATTTCAACACTCAAGTCTAAATGCAGACTTGATCCTGCACAAGTAACCTGCTCATTTGAGCAAGGAATTACCACAGTGCAAACAGTCTTTATTTGATAATCTTGCGTAAAGCAATTTGGAATCCATTGATCGCATGTGACAATGAAATAATCAAAATAATATCCGCCGAAATTTGTTGCAACTAAGATCTTATCTTCGTCCTATTTTTCAGCTAACAGTGCTGAGAACGAACTCAAAAACGTTCTTGGTAAATTCGACAATAATGCTGCATGATGCAAGTGTCCTAACGCATCTCTGTGCAGAATTCTCAGGTATGATCGTATTTAATCGTCGTGCACAAACCAAGGTCGTGGTAGGAGAGAGAAATGAATAAATATAAAGAGTGGAACTGCGGCAACATTTCGTTTCGTGTAGTATCTTAACGTCAAGACAGATAACTCTTCGTTTCATTTTAAAAAAGATATGATTAGCAACATTTTGCTTTGCATTGGTTTGAGTAATTTGTAGTTGAATGAAATGTACAACATACGTTAGCAAACACAAAACGTGACTTCAGCACAAAATCGGAAATTAGATGAAAAAAATTTTCTGCGTGGAAACGGCACATTAAATTTTTCCATTGAAAACACTGTTAAAAAAACATCTTCACATGACAACTTTTAACTGTCAATACTACATTTCTTGTAATTTCATTCAGTTCACCTAATTCATATAGAAATTGTCTTTTGTATATTTTGTTTGTTGGGCTATATGATGTCGTATTTCAACATACTGAATTTTTGCAATAAGATTTTCTTATACTTTTTTCTATTAAAATTTTCATACGGATGGTTTTGTTCTTAATAAAAGCAATTCGTAAGTATATCTAACTTAGATATTCTCCGAAAATTTTACACTGTTTTCGTCGGTGTGGACGTTGTGCAAGACGTGCGGTTTATTCTGCAGTACCGTCTTACAGTGTAGTTGCTCGCACTTTCTCTTTCTATCGTTTTCTTTGGTTTAGGTGCGTATCAAAACCGACGCAACCGTTTGCATTTTCAAAAATCTGAAGTGAGTTTATTTTGAGGCACATTTCTGTTGCTTTATGTTGCTAATCTTGCTGTTGGCAATCATGAAAATGGCAAAAACACGTTGCTATATAAAAATTTCGAGATGAATTATTAATCGGATCTGGTGGCTGCTCATACAGGGAAAATTACCGTGATATACAGTATATTTCTTTAAATTGTTAACCGCTGTAGTGGACTGCTCTGCTTTCCAGTTTGCTCTCCAGACCGCGTTGCTTACGCCGGGATGTCAGCTTGATGCAATGCCGCGTGTAAAGCCTTCTTGGTATTTTTCTATCAATGCTGCGCACGAGTTGCAACAGCAAGCACCTTGTTTAAGCTCTTGCGTTTAGGCGTAACCCAGTATGACCCGAATGGCAGTCCAGCCAATCAGCCTATTGGAGAAAATCATGTTTTACTAATACATCCCGGCACTCTACAGCCAGCACCTTATGTACACAAAACGTTTTCTGGAGAATTTAACTATAAGAAACGTGTAGAAATGTGTGAAGAACACAATGGCTGAGTGCAGCCTATATACGTATGTTCTGGCGGCACATTGTTACTCCGAGGGCCGCAAACTGAGCGTGCCAATACACAACTAAGTCACAAAAGTTTTGGCATCTTGCCGGGTTTATCATTTTAAGCAACACGGATAGTTGTCTCAGTTATATGCTTTAATATCACAACGCTAGCGAATATCACCAACCAGCCATTATATTATTGTTCGACTTTGTCGATTGAAACATTTACTTTTTTCCACAGGCATTGAAGGCATGTGCACTACTGTTTGTGTTACATAATTCCTATCATTTGCGCCTTTCTTGACAATGCTTTAGCATTGAGGTTACCTTAGCTTTACATCAAAGTTTTTGAGGTCTTTTTATATTATTATTCAGGTCTGCCGCCAGATTGTTTTCGTCGAGCCAAACGTCGCACGGTGAGGTCACATTCACATGTGCAATGAAACGCTTGTCGTAAAAAAAGTTTTAAAAATATGCGGCATCAAATTTTGCACGCTCGTGCCCAGACGTCTTTCGTAACTTTCCGGTAATGACTTAAAAAAACGTGTTCGGCGGTTCCCATCTTTAAATTGCATCACTACTTTTCATCGAATCTTACAAACCGTTAGCCGATATTTCTTTCGGATGTTCCTTTCCTGAGAGCGTCCTCTCGCCTTCAACAAGCATGACTAAACTGTTTTACATGGGCATAAAGTGGCATAAAGTGGGTACGCGGAAGTGCCGACCTTCCCTGGCGACGACGCTGTGAGTATGCTCGGTTTAGCGCTTGCCGATAGCGTAACAGCACGCCATTAAAACTTAACAAGAAGCCTTTTGGTCATGACCCGCACGTTTTCAGTGGCCTGTTGTCAAAAATAATATGCTACTGAAAGTATTCTTAAATGTGTATTGCGCTTTACAACTTATAAAAGTTTGTGCTATTTTCATCAATCTAATTTGGGCGGTGTTTCATTGTCCGCTCATCTGTCATTGTTAGCGCTTAAAAGTCACGTGCGGCCAGTCAGGCACTAGACCACCCTCGAAGTTTCAACTTTCAGCGAACCCGTGGCCCTTAAATCCGAGGTGCCCGGCACTAGTTGCCGACTGCTCATTTTGCGTCATTAGGAGGAGCTCGGGTTTCGTGCTGAGAGACACCTAGTCATTTCGACCAGTTGAAAAAGACAGGTCGCAAAAAGATGCTCTGACGAGCGCAACTTCTTACTCACCCGACCCATCTCTCACAGCCTTTGCAAGTAATGCGATTGCGCGGCGCGTTCTGCGCCGCGTGAGAGCGGTGCCGAAGCATTCTTCCAGACCGACTGATTGTATCTCACATGTCAGAGGCAAGAGTTCCGCCCAGTGAGCTTCAGCTTCTGCTGCTCATTAATTGTTCGTGTGTCGTGGGGTTATCTGCATGTCGCCGAAAAGACCTCGCCGTATTTCCATTTTTGACTAAAAAATCCAAAGTGCTGTTGGTATGCATGCAGATATAATATACAGATACATACAGATATTGGCCTTGTAACAAATTTGAAAACAACTTTCTGCGAAACACAGCGTCGGAAGTACAGCATGACAACTCAATTATTGCAATGCGCATGAAGAGGAGCTGAAGCTAATATGCTCGTCTATGTCTGAGGAAATGATGGGTCAAAATTTCTTGTTTGATCAAGTTATTAGCAGCAAAATTTTTTTGATTTGCTGTTTGATTCGACTGTGACACCTTTGTGGAGATCAATTACTTGGACAGATATGTGCAAGTCTGAATCATCGCAAAGTCATAAAAGCAGAGTGCAGTCGGCTGATTCTGCAAAAGCTTGCAGCAAACACAAAGCTTTTACATGTTGTTTTTGGTGATCGTTTTGTTGCCTTCTTTGCACACCTTTAAGACACGGTCGTGGTGGTGCATTGCTCGTTAACTACAATTGCATCACCCATCTTGCTTCCTAATAGATCCGAAGTATGCGCAGTTGCGTTGTGATGCATGGTTTCCCGACATAAATCAATGTTTCACCATCAGATGGATCCTGACCTTGAAAGCATCACGCCGCTTTAGGTCACGGTGCACGTAATCACGGTTGACAGCTCGATCGATGGTACGCGTGGATGTGCGCGTTTCATGGGCGGCATACAAACACGCGGCAAGCTGTCGTTTCACACTGAGCCAGCATCGTTTTGTTACTGATTTTAGGGGCATGCAAGAGCCAACGCAGTTTTCCCACAAAGATTTGATGCTGGACACGCAAACAACACCCAGTACTTGGTACGGAGCTTATTTATATGTAGCTGCCGAGGCATGAAAAGCTTCTTGGTATGAGTGTGCTTTGAAAAACAAATATATATAGTATTTTCATATTCGTAACATCTGGCAACCTTGGGCAATGATTGCAAGCACGTGCATAGAAGAAATAATTTAGAAAACGTTTAGGTTTTTTAAAGTGATTTCACGTATTTACGTTATTTGAGACACTTCAGACCTCCAGAAAATTGTTGTAGGATTTTCAAATTTTCTAGAAACTAAATATTGCTCTCACAATTTTCCGTTCAAGTGAATGGCGGTGATTTTTCATCAAATCAGCGGATAATCTAGTGCAAACCATCTGACACCATGCAACTTCACTCCATAGGTTGTAGCACTGAAAATTCTGGCATAATTGGACCGAAGCAAACATCGAAATATCAGCAAAAGCACGTTAAAGAAGAGAGTTCTATTTAACACGTCTTCGGTTTGTGTTTCCCAAGTGAAAACCGGTAAAACTGCGTTGTTCTGTCGCATGAGGCAAAAAGACAATTCTTCTGGCGAGTTGGCAAACTTTGGCCGCTGCGCACAACGCGGTTATACACGCACACTCCTGCCGATAGGGCGTGTGAACACGCTCGGTACTACCAATAGTCGTCGGCGTTGAGTTCGGACAGAATTACCTCTCGTAAAAGTATGTTCATCCAACGCGTAAATAAGATTTGAAAACTTATCGCAGGCATTGCATAAGTGTACTTGTTAGTGNCACAGTTTTGTCTGCGGTGGATGATGACACATTTTGATCGAGATACCTAACAGTTGCTGGCAAGGGTGCNGCAAACTGTTCCGGTATACAGCATAAGCCGTTGCATTTATTGCAGNTGNATGACTCCTCATGCTTGCACATCCATGCAGTAANCCATGTTTTCCATCGGATCCTTGACTCAAATTGGTGCAAGGCGTAATAAAACGTATTTTGAACGTGCTTTAATCGAGAAAAAGAAGCGTATCTATTGTTTTGTGTTGTTGTTTTCTTGTTAGCAAGGATTACATCGATGTATGTAATGCCGGGTTCCATTGAACGGTCCAAAGTTTACAGGTTATTTGCGGTGATTTGTTGCTAGGCAGGGTTGTTATGACATTGGCACGCAGGCTAATCGCGAAAGAGGGAAGCCACATGGAGGAAGTGAAGGCGGGATTTGTTGATGATGTGCAGCTAGAAGCCAGTGACAGCATAAAGCTACCTTGGAATTAAGTGAACTTGCCTTTACGGTAGTGGTGACTAAGGTGTAACTAGTGGCACTGAGATGTATACATCCCAAAAATTATATGTGTAGGAAAGCAAAAATGAATTATCGGGATGTGGAAACTGGAAAGAGACTGCAAACGTCAACTCGCGTGAATGTAAAGATTGCATTTTTACACATCAACGCCGTAAGTTACGCGGTTTATTCTTGGAAAATAGTCAAATTAGCATGTGACCTAAACTTTTTTCAGTTTCCTTGTTAGAGTTGATGCAGTACCTAATACCTATTCAACTGAATTTGTCACGAAAACCAAGATCGTAGTGCAGGGAATTTTCCAAAGAGCAAACATAACACAGTATACGGTGAGTGATTCACTGACTGATAGTATAAGTGCGAGGTGCATATCTTGCTTATGATTGCGGTGATTCAATTCGAGGCTTGGAGTATACTTTCCCGAGCAAGAAATGTCAGAATACGGGAACGTATCTCCCTTGCAGTCATGGGCGTCGGAAGGATTTTTTCGAGGGGGGGGCACTAGGCGATTTTTCCAAAATTTTTCCAGGGGGGCCGAAAGTGGTGAAATTTGCTTTTTCCCACTCAAAACTAAAAAACAACCTTTTTTACTAAAAATTTAAAAATCCAGGGGGGGCTTTGGCGCCCTGACCCCCTTCCGACGAACCGTGCTTGCAGTTGCAGGGCTTGAAGGCTGAGTTTTTTTTGCTAAAACATTTCGGTCACTTTTTGCTGAGAGATTTTGGACACTGAAGTATTTCGGTCATTTGTCGCATAGTTGTATTAAAACTTGCCATAACAGTGCTTTTTAGCCTATATTTTCAAATATTCTGACCGAAATGACTTCATTTTTTTCGGTCATTTCAAAAACGTTTCGGTGTATGACCGAAAAATGACTGATAAAATACAGCTTGGAGGACTTGCCGTTCATTATCGCCCTACTCGGCTTTGCTGTTCGGAGAGTGTCACCCGCAGATATGATACCAATTAGGACGTTGCTACGCAATACCAGTCAGTCAACTGGTACTCACGAGCTCCGTTTACTAAGACGTGTGTTCGAAATTATTCGCCGAGAAATCGGGAGGTTTTAGTTTCTCACGGCACTGACATTTTTCAGCTGTCACGTGCTACCGGTCAGGTGTGCTTTTTCAAGGCCTCCTAGAGAAAGAGGCCTTGACTTTTCACCCCAACCTAGAATATCTTCTTCTTGCACGTCAACTTCCGGCAAACTCGTGTTTTCTGAAAATACGGCTCTACTCAAAAATCATTCAACGTTTGTAATTATGCACCGAAGTTTCAAGGTGGAGTCAACGAAAGGTTGCGCTGGTATTTACAATACAAAATCTTCGCGGTTGTGAAACTGGCTTCTCATGCGGCCATGACTGCTGTTCCGAAGGTTGGTCTTCTGTCACGTCAACTGGCCCTGGGTCAAAACTTTTTCGTGGTTGTTTTCTGTCTGCTGAGCTGTTTGTGGGAGCAGCACGATGCCACCTGAAAGAGGCTGACCGATTTTCAAGTCAACTTCATTTAGTGCAAGTAACGTAACACCTTTCGCATGCGATTTCGATTCCGCTTACATCTGGTTACGCTGTACATCAGCGTGTTCAGTTGCGAAATGCTCTTGCAAAACTGTTTTCCCTGTTGAAACCATTGAAGTGTGTACTTTTCAAGCGCCGCAGTGCTCGGAGCAAGGGGTCTTAGCGCAATTTCAAATATTGTATGAAGTAATTTTGTGCCTTGTCATCACGGTTGTACGAAACCGTTCCAAAGTATTTTCACCTGTAGTCCTTTCAAAGTCTGTTATCCAATAGAGTAGTTGCCAGTTGACCACCGATCTTAAGCTAAACGAACTCTGTAAAAACCACTGCACACACTGTTTTATCGTTGCTGGGATGCCGATTGGTTTGGTTGCGTTTTTACAAACAGGGACCAAACACCTGGAGAATCGCTTCCCCTTTGGGGCTGCTTCGTGTGGTCTAGCCGTTATGCGAAGACGACTGCTTTCGGTAAATTTGAAGACGTACAGCCGTCTCCTTCTGCACGCTTACTACTTGTTTTACGATCTCCAATCGTTGTATCAGAAGAGAGAATGGAGTGGTAGATGTCAGGGATCAGCACTTCCTCCACCTTATTTTTACAAGTGGGCTAGGGTAGGGCATGAAGAAAATCATTTGGAAGTAGCCTAGTGCGTATTGGAGCACTTCGGTCAAAACTCTGCAGAGAACATTGCTGTGTAAGCAATCGGCACGTGCCTTTCGCGCGCCGATTGTTTTCACTGCATTTAAAACAAAGAAATTCCGTGTCGTGGGAGACATGGTGGTTTTGTTCTGACGTCCGCTAACTAAACACTAGGTCTAAGCAGCAGCACTTCAGCTATAGTTGTCTGTGTCAGAAACATTCTTTTGCGGCCATCAAACCAAAAATGCAGTGTTGTAAAAGCGGACACCAGCATCGTGATGTATATTTCATGTTGCAGAAGCGTTAGCAACTATTTTTGACGATCTTAAATTGGGCGGCCACCAACGTTAAAGGCGCCAATTGAGACATCTCAACGTTGTTGCTGCTGTTATTCACCAAGCAGTAACCAGAGCCTGGGCTGCTCATGCTTCTTGTCACATCTTTTGCGGTATACTTCTTGACGCATATGTGCAAGGTTAATACTATATATGTTCAGCTGGACGTGCCAACAACGCCCGACGGTCCTTGTGTCAAGCACCGCGTAGGCGTGCATGGATGGTAATTTGTATCTTTTGATCTATTCGAGAAATGCCGTTTAAAATGCAAAGTTGTTTGCGCGCCCGCCGACGCCCATGCTGTTTCAGGCGGCGTGAGTCACTTACTTCTGGGCGAGCTTACTGTATTTGGTTTTGATTTGCAAATGTAGTTTGTTTGTTGCGCTTCAGTTTTTTGCGCATGTGACCTTATGTCAAGATTTTTAAATGATGATACTCGTGTAGGAGTTCCGTATTATATCTGTTCAATGAGTTGAAGAACCGCGGCTTGCATGAATTCCGCCATTTTGTTTCGTCTTTGTTCGGGCACGATGTTTGTCGCTCGCTTGATTGTGTGAATCCGTGTACAGCAGAGGTTTCGGATGCCAGAAGACAAGTTGGCAGGAGTCTTTGATGCAACTGACAATTCTAGGCATTTTAAAGGCGATGGAGTTTCTCAGCGGCATCACATGCGTAAGTTTGGCGTCACATGCGTAAGTTTGTCGTTCCAGGCGTCGGTGACGGTGACTGGTGAAGCAGTTTTCAGCAGACAGAGAAAAGCTTTTGCTGATATAGTAATACGATGGCGAGCACGAAGCTCCTGCCTCTCGCACTTCTCAATCATCACAGTTGAAATCTGAATCGTAAATGAAAGCGAATTTGTGGGCTACCTCATGTTTGCGACTCTTCCGAAATCATCGGCTACTGATTGACTTCCTGGCAATATGTACAAAAAACTAAAGTTCGCATTCCTTGTGGTTGAAAGCGTACCTTTCAAAGAGCGGTGCGCTCATTTGAAAAGGTACCTTGTTTTGGCTCAAATCTGCACGGTGCGGAGTTTCGCTCAAATGCATTTGCATCTAACAAACTCGTTTGATCGTGACGGTGCAGACCCTAATTCCGCTGCGCGAATATCGTCACTTGGCAGCGATTTCGAAATCAACGGCGTATACTGGGCAAGGCAGAGAAAATTATGACTCATTGCTTATCTTAGATCGATTTTACAATTAGTTGGCGAAGCAAATTGTATGCATTGGAAAAGTAACTGTAAAATATTCTACAATTTGACGCCTCGTTGATTTCAAACTAAAACAATCACCTGCAAACCAAAAATAATTTCCGAAAGAAATTGAAAGTTTCCGAAAAATGTGACCTTCCCTTTCGGGGCTGAGCACCACTGTTTTGGTGACTATGTTACAAGCTCTATTACTCAGAACATCAAGTGACTTGGTCGCTTTCGAAAAAGATTCAGAATTCATTAAGCAGAGGCTGGCGTGGAGCCTTTTCTGCCTGACACGGTTTTATACGTTGACGTAGGTTGGAATTTCATTGTTTTCTTCTGGGGCCTAATCGACTTAAGTTTGTTTGTAAAGGTGCATGTTGAAACTGGATCCTAAATTCTTGATAAATCATTTAATTGCTGGCTATTACTGTATGTTGAATGCTCACGTTCTAGCATTTGCGAGGTGGTATTGTGCTTTGGAACATTTCGTTGTTTTCACATACTATGAACGTTGTCCTTTCTTCAGGTTAATTACATATTTTTGCGATTATGATTTATAAACTTTTTGACACGTGTGTAGGTGCGATAGCTGTAGAAACGTATAGCTAGAAGCAAATTAACGTGAACAAAGTCAAGAAAAATCGACTGCTCACAAAAGCTGTCAAAAGGATCTATAGAACGTATGAAGGTAGAGAAGGTTTGCAAGTGTAAGACAAAATTAATGAGTTGTTTATTCGATAAATTAACCAGATAATAGCGGGATCTCGGAGTTTTTAACAGCACAATTGAAATATTTTGTTATTCGTAATAAACATATAAAAATGTGGACGCGCAAAAATTTTCAGCGTATAAACTGTAGAGATGAACGGATTTAGTCTTTTCCAATCCAACAATTTCATTTCAAAATCCGATCCAAATCCGACAAACTGACAGTTTCCAAATCCAAATCCTGTTTAAATCCAAAATCCTATCAATCGTATTCTGCTAAAGGCAAAATAGCCCCGCGGAGCGTTTGCCTTGCATCACTGGATAATATGTTAATGCTTCAAATTTAAAAAACAAGGTGTACACTTTCCATGGATGTGAGATTCCACTGAAGGAAACTTACAAATTAAATGCAATAATCAACTGTTCCGAAACAGAACTGAAAGTTGCGAAAAAGTTCAAAACAATGTTATCAAATCCAATCCAACTCCGGTTATAAGTAGAACTTATAAAATCAAAATCCATTAAAACGCTGAAAATCCGCAGGATTTAAATCCAAATCCATGTTCATCTCTGATAAACTGCGGTAGATCTACCAAGCTTTCTCCCCAAGAGTTTCAGATACATTTTTTCCAGTCGTAGGGTTCTCTATAAAACGTTTCTTCAAACCGCTGTAACGTCATCTTGGGAGAATCTATCGCTGGATGCAGACCATGCTCTGATGTTAAAAATT
>JGI24021J15306_10000726_pt1 | contig 27991 bp, 13 predicted proteins | sample Ectturendosymbi1_FD_15306 | JGI IMG/M metagenome (IMG submission 15306) | reverse complement strand
TTGTTACTCAAAACAATAATAAATAGATATTGCTATGCACCGATTGGCTTCTCACCATCAACGACAGTCTAATATACATCGAAATCGAAGCATCAAAATTCAGACCCAGCTTACAAAACAGTTGAAAAACGATGAGTTTGTCATTAGCACAACTGCAGCATTGGAGTTTATCTTCGTCTTCAACCGAAACGCAGTTCGTCCCACCAAGGTAAACGCCATGTGTTGGCGGTACCAGGCACATTAATTGCAGCATAAAACGTTGCAAAGCATGTTGACGGGTAGTTTTGTGCAGCAACAATTGCATGCTTGGAAGAGTTTCGTCTTTCCTGGAACCAAATAATGTATGTTTTATTAGTCAAGATGGTAAATACCGCGTTCCTATTGGCTTGACAGCTCCAAAGCAGCAAAGCAACCTTGTTGATGTATGTTGAATATCGTATTAGTCTCCCAGATCACGACTGGGTGGTGGCTAATCAGTAATCAGCACAAGCTCATTCCATCGGTATATGCGGGAATTCGGATTGAATGTGATGGACTCGGAAACAACGAAGCAGTTGGTTATTTAGGTCCTACTTATATTGCGATAAGTTCGGGAAAACACTTGTCTTCAACTGCAGTGAGCCATGGCCTCGACTTCGAAACGCTATTGGCTTTGAAAGAAGTCGAAGACATTACTATAGAGGTAGAACTGATAGATCCTAAATCAGTTTTGTGTTACAACTGTTGATGGAGGCCCAGACGAAAATCCACGCAACCAAGAAGTTATAAAGGTTGACATTCATCACTTTGCCAAGCATAACCTTTATGCTTTGTTTATCGCAGCAAACACCCCTGGACGAAGCGCCTTTTAAAAGGGTTGAACGAAAAATAACACCATTAAGTCGGGAACTTTGATCCTTCCCCATGATAATTTTGGAAGCCGTTTAGACAAGAAAGGTTTTACCACTGATCCAGAACTTGAAAAAAGACTTTGGTTTCGCTGGGAAAACTTTGGTCTAAATCAAATGTCGACGACTTTTCAACTGATGCTGAATATATCGAACTCACCCAATCTCTAACTGAACAGCACCTTTTGATTCTAAATGAATAAGGACTTCGATATGTAACACACAAAACTAGTTTCTTTGTGCAAAGAAATTGCGATTTATTCGCTTGGTGTGGGTCACTGCTGTGTGACTTAACTATCATTGCTAAATGATGAGAACACGCTTGAATCATCGCAAGAAGATGGAACCAAGACCAGGCAGGAGATTCCCCAAACAGCTGGCTGCAAAGCTAGAGCTTGTGATTGTTGAACAGCACCTTGTTACAAAAGGTCAGCATTTGTGGGATAATCACGTCCGAACAAGTCGATATCTTACGCAGGTTGTGAAATGAAACAGCTGGAAGTGTTGTGCAAAACCAAGAAGTTCTTATTTTAGTGTGATTGCAGACGGATTTCTTTAGACGGAATCAGAGTGCCTGAAGGACTGATTGAGGCACTATGCACGAGTTTCCACCGCTGTTCTTGTGACTTTGAGTTTAAAAGCTGACAATATCCTTCACAGCTCAGCTGCAACATTTGTTTCTGTTCCGCATGATCTCTATTGCCCTTCGGTGCAGAAAGTTTTACGTGATAGAACATGCGAGACATGTTATCTGTATTTTGCTTCACTGGTGAAGTTGCGAAACCACAGGCTGCGCACAAGCAACAAACAGTGCAAACCAAATTTTTGCAACCGGTAGGAGTGGCTGCTCACCGCGAGATGATGGTGATAGCCGCAAATGTAGAAAATATGGTAAGTGCTGAATGGCAAGAAGAAGATCATCTGGATGTTACAGAGCAGAATCTTCCAGAAAAGGGTTATCCCGCGATTCCAGACTCTGTGCACGGTATGTGTGATCAATTATCCTCGTCTTGGGGAAATGCATCGAGCGAAGTAATTCCTTAACCGAGTTTGGTTGCGTTGACCTGTATCGGACGTTCAATATCGTTTTAGGAGAAATAGGCACGGAGCAAATTTTTTGTTCGAAACGAGCAGTTACATCAACTTGTCTGTTGCTCTGAAAAAACAGGTTGGGATCAAACAGCATTGTGTGGGTTTAGGTTACGTGCTCCTCGTCTTACCAGTGGATCCAGATCTTGATGGAGACTGTTGAATAATGGCATGGTAACTTCGCTTTTCTCGTTTGCTGGTGTGCATTTTTATTTAACTTTCGTTTTGCTACTTCGGAGTGGTCCATAAATGAGGTCACGTTTTTTATCCTAAATATCAACCCTCCCCACTTTTCGTCACAAATGCCCATACCCCCATTTTGAAAGTAAAGTCACGGTTTTGCGCATCCCCTGCATTACACAACGGTGCGCTATCTGCTTCTATCGAAAGCGAACTTCCTATTCTTGGCCATGAAGGTTTTCCTTACTATACCTTCTGATTATAGTCTTTTACTCGTCAACTGGAGCACTTTTCTTCTTACCGCAGGTTGACCATACCCCTCGCCCCTCGCCGCAAATGACAGCCTATACTTAATCTTCGCCATGCATGACCACAAGTTGTATCTGCGACGCAAAAGCGGGCCCGTTCGTAGTGAATACTCGGCTACGGTAGCTCAAAAGAAGGTGAAAACGTATCCACTACGAAAGTATGGTGTAAGTAATGTAAAAGTTTCATTTCAGTTAAGTTTCGATCATAACTTGTTTTCGGTACAAATGAAAATTGTTGATTGTCGCTGAAATGTGTCTTTGTGTGTGGTGAAATAATGACAGCCCTAACCTTTGACTATATGTCTAATAACTGCAAAAACGTTAGTCTCCGGAAGAAACAAAGGAAAACTCGAAAAGTCCATCAAATTCAAAATGTTCACCGCCAAATTTAAGCTCTGCATAACACGGATGGGGCAAATCACGGAAATCGTTTCTCCAGGCACAAAGTTTCAGACGTCGCGAACTACCATTACGCAGATTGACAAGGGCCACCAGTTCTAACTGAAGCATTGTGCGTGTTTTCTGATAGTAATAATTACAAAAAACAAAAGCTAATCAACACTGTTATATACCAAACACCACCCAAAAGTCTTTTGCAAAAACGTAGAAAGTACGAGTTTTTCCAGATCTGCCTCCTCGTCAAATCTGAAGTACATTGAAACATGTGAAACACACAACGAAACTACATAAATTAAATTTTCAGAAACCATTGTGCTCTTGATTTTGTCAGGTTTTCCATGAAAACTCAAAAAAGAAAAACAAGTACACTTTTATTTTGAAATCAATCTCCTCCCAAAAACACTCTTCAAACAATCGTTTTCTACACCCAACTGCGTCAGCGAAGGGGAGTATGATTTTCAAAGTGCAAACTTTGTTATATTTCGAAATCATGAAGAGGGCAGTGTTCACCGTTCTCGGCTTGTTATCAGTAGGCTTAAATTATTTCGCGAGGAACATGGAGCGAGACGGTTGAAGCTTAAAATTGTGAATCATCACGAATATGTCAATTTGGGCAAAACGCTTAGCGCAACAACTGATCGTGTTGCTCGAGAAACACAAGTGGATATCTGTTATCGCAAAGACTATGCTGCTCGCGATTAACCTATCCCTTAAAAAGCTACCGTTTTCTATTCAACTCTGCTCTGAACAACGCTTTTTGTTGCGCAAACCTGTTGTAACATGGGTGAAATTTTTTCTTTCTGGGCTTGTGACTGCACCTGAGGAAAAACTGGTACTGAAAAGAGACGACGCTGTTGCTGACCGTAGTTGAAAGTATTGTCATTAACCGTTTACAAAAACACCAATTTTTCTTAAGATTAAAATGGTTTTATTTTGAAAAATGGAGACAGTATACTTGTTTGGAGTTTAGTTAATATATACCGAGACAAAATGCATAAGTATATGGTCACTGTGACTATGCTTACAAAGATAACGTTTTCACGAAGTAGCTGGGCCTCTGAAAGATACATTTTGCTATACACGCCTAAGAAAATGTAACACGCTTAATAAAATGAAACATGACTCATGAAATGTAGCGCACCTAATAAAATGTAACTAACACGCCGAAAAAAAGATCGAGCGATCCAGAACAAAAAGCGAGTTTTGTTTGCCAAGGTAAGGTACAAAAAGCTTTCGTGTTGGTTTAAACGAAATGAAATATCTCTAGGTAGATTTCTAACAACAGTTTTGTCCAACATTAAAATGGCAATAGACTTGAATGTACTTGCAAAAAACAAACGATCCTCGGTTACAGAGTCGATCCTGTTGCAAAACATGTTGTAACTCAGCAAGACAATTTGCTTGTGAGCGTGCCGTGAAACGGAATATGTGCCCCTGCTGGTTTTAGGACAACTGCCACCCAGGACAACTGGCACCTGAAATAGCCATTCAGGGCGTATTGAATTCTCTACGTTTATTACCATTAAAGTCATTTGAACTTCACAAGGTGCTGCTTTCATGTCAAACGCTTTGAAATCACAAATGTGTACAACAAAAGTTTCTTTCATCCTCCGACCACTTTAAAGAACCTTCACTTCAACTTTAATACTTTTGGGTGAAGAATATCGTATCATTGCCATTGCATCTTCATAAATATTCTTAAGTCAATGCAAACCTTAACTTTTATGAGCCTTTTAAAGTTTTTCACAGCTTTCACTCATGCACATTATTTTTTAGTGTTTATTTCACGCACTCATCAAACCCGTTTACCTCGGTGCATTTTAAATTCTGTTCATTGCTCATCATTTGTTATTTAGATGGCAGCAACAGCAATGTTGCAACTAACTTTTGTTGCACTATGCTGAAGCAGTAATGCTGTAGCACAATGGTTCCCAACCGCCGTGCAGCGAGAACTCTACGAGCTGCAACGCAGTAGTGTAAGCACAATTCGATAACTCGTATGTGATGTGCAAAACGCGTTATCCTAGGTGGCAGTTGTCCTAGGTGGCAGTTGTCCAGGTGGCAGTTGTCCGGGTGGCAGTTGTCCGGGTGGTAGTTGTTCGGGTGGCAGTTGTGCTGATACCGCCCCTGGTCAGAGACAAGAACTATTTCATCTGCTGCGCATTCGCAACTTGGGTTTGCAAAAACAATCGGTAACTTTGCTGTGTGTATGTCATGAAACAGATAATAGTTGGAACAGTTTTGGAACGACGACAAGAATTTTGACTTGTAAGTAAAGTTCCTAATGCAATAGGACTACTCAGGCAAGAAAATGTTTGCGTAATTCAAAGAGATTTTGCAGATTGTCAAATTTTCTCGGTGCCAGAATACATTCACAGTCTAGCGAAAAATACGCTGCAGATTTAAACGAAGCGCCAAGTCTTGTCAACACGTGCTTCTAGCCATGCATGCGATTGTCTTGTTGGTGGTTACAGAGATGCGAAGGTTTGTTAGGATAGCTTCACTTTTCAAAACATAACAAGGTTGTTGCGTGACTCATATTTACTGTAATAGAAACACACGGGAAAGGTTTGCAAATGGGTAAATTTAACGGCATTTTTGAGACTAAGTTGCTACGCTGTTTATCAATTTTGCATCCAGTAAAAATATCAGTTACGCTGAAATTATATTCGTTGCATTATTTGAAATTCGCGATAAGAAGATTGCACAATAGCTTTTCAAAACGTGTCAGAAATTTTTTGGCAAATGTTTCTGTCTCGGAAAAGAAAACATCACAGTGCTTTTCAAAAATGCTTGAGAAATTGTATTGGCAGTAGAATTACAATGGAAAATGTGACATGTTTTCATCGAAATTTTGAAAAATACGTAAAGGCATGCTAAACAAAAGTTGAGGCTCAGAAAAGCAAACACTCTATATGAGTAAGCACAGTATGCAAAGTCTATGACAAACTGTTGTTTACTTAGGGTACTTTACACACAACATGTGGTAATTTTGTGTTCAGCGCAACATGTTTGCTTGCAGTTGCTGCAACAATCAGCAGTCTTGCAATGGTTTATTGGGGAGCAAATGCAGCGTCTTCGTCTTTTCCATACTTAGACTTGTTCTACCTCACTAGTTTGCTGCTTCACCCAGCTGCTACCCACATTTTTTCAATGCATGTTTCATTTCTTTGTGGAGATTCGTAACGGCTGACAGAAGCTCCGTCAAAATACTACACTTGTGAATGATTTGCCGCTTGCGTTTGAGACTGACATTTTTCTAAGAGCTGCCGTGCACGTTTTTGATCTTTTACCCAAACAAGAACAAGTGACAAAATGCCACTGCTGATTGGATGTACGATTTTGCGTTATAACGAAGAATTGAAATGTTGGACACCAAGCTCATGTTTATTTTTAACTGAGTGAAAATGATTCTGGTCCGACTTACAAAAGCTGAATAATGTTAACTTTTTTCACAATCGGACAGTTTGAAAAACTACTTGGAAAAGTTGCAAGTAGTAAATTACGCAATATTTTGTGTTTGGCTTTCACCAAAGTTGATTTTCAGTTATGTAACTGTAACACCATTTGCAAGATTAGAAATGATGTGCACATCTAGGATATACGTGTAAGTTCGTGTTAGACCGAAAAGTTTCATACTCAGAGGAGCAGAATTGTTGAATTGCGTTTTCGATTAAATTTGACGATGAACGTTTCAGAACTTGATATACTCGTAACTGTAAAACTGCATCAGGTCCGAGCTTCCACGATATCCATTTCCAATTGCTTGACGTTCGACGACTGGAAACAGGACAGGGCGACAGTGGCAAAAAGTAATATTTTGTTTGCTTTCCTTGAATTCAACAGTGGCATATTTCAGGGAAGGAGAGTTCCCGTGCATTTCAAAGCCAGCAAACCAGAATCGTTACACTATAACTTCGATAAAATTTGGCATTGTATAAATTGATACTCACAGCACTGCTACGCAGAGGTTCGGTAGATTAGATATTTGAAATATTTTTGTTCAAATGTGAAAGAACAGCAGTCGCGTCCTTGATCAGATCCCGGAGAATAAAAAGTGTGAATGATAAAATTACACTGCTGATTAGATGTACGTTTTCACGTTTCTAACATTTTACAGTAAATGATTGCTACTTTCGAATAAGTTAAGCCGTAGAACTCAGAAGGTTAACGCTGACGTGATGGCAACAGGAAAACTGTGAATTTGTTACTTAAATATGAAAGAATGACTCGATTAGATTTACTTTGTTCAAGAACATGGTAAATCAAATTAGTTACACCGAAAGCAAAATGCACTGAGTTATCTGTGTAGTTTCTTTCTTTCAGGTTCTCTTCTAACCATGGTAATGAGTAGGTTTTGTTTGCATGTGTTGAACTGAATAGTTTTACTCAGTTTAAGGTAGTTTGCTTCGGAAGAGAATAGAATAAGTTAAATTATCAACACTACAGCAGCTACGAAATGTAGGCATTCATCTTTGAAGAGGTTTCGTTTTCCAGCCAGAGTGCACTCTGTTTTGGTACCCGGTTAGCTAAACATATGTTCAGTTTGATGAAAGAAAAATGATGTTGCGCCTTGAAACAATACAAACTAAAAGCAGAGATTTTTTAAAGTTGAAAAGCGCACGTGTGAGGACAAAGTTACGCAAAAGCTCTGATTAACACAGCAAAGTTACCCTGAAACATGAACTCCATTGGACGAACGCGACTTTCAATCGTGTTAGTTGCAACACGACGCAAAAACCCGACCTGCCCGGGCAAGCCCTTGGCAAAGCGCAACTTATGATGTATCGAGAAATGTCGGTTGCAGAAACTTGAAAAAAATATGAGAAAGTTTTTGCGTAAAATAGAACAATATAACCAGAACTTGCGTGCCTTGGCAAAACGCAGTTTACGACGTCACGACAAATATTATTTGCATAAACTTGATTTCATAAATCAAAAAAATGAAAAAAGAACGTTTCATAAATGAAAAAATGTTGCATAAACTTCCAAACATATTTTCAAAAAAACTTGAAAAATTTTCCAAAAAGTATGTGGGTCAGCGTCTGGGTACCAGTAGGGGTTGGGGCATACTCCACCTGATCTATCTTTTCTTTCTGATGCCCTCGCAGAAATTCATTTGAAAACCTTCCTCTATTACCGCTGGCAGTTTTCTGTGGTAAAACAAAGTAAATACTGCACTGAAAAATCTTGCTTCAATATTTAAGTTGCCACCAATTAACGGTTGGTATCGCGTCTTGCTGAAATGACTAAAACTTTGGTAAACTCAGTTTGACGAACCGAACAAACCTGCAAACCTGATTATCACGCACCACCGCATTTTTTGTGTTTTCAAACTCGTCACCGGCAAAAACCAGATTTGCATATGAAGGTGCTAAACGCAGGCCACGCGGCATTTTGAAAAAGCTGGACTTTTTTTACAGGCACACACGTTCATTTTTTCCATTACTCCGCATGGGCTTTCCGTCGTCCTCAGCATTGTGATTGGGGTCCAAAATTCCCCAGACCCCATCATGGTTCTAATTTGGCTGCTTGGACTAGCGGGAAATGGAATGTCCTAATGTTTAATTTTTTTTAATTTTCCTTCCCGATTTCTTTTATATAAACCCTTGCTTATGCTATATTTGTTATAAGCGTAAGGTGCGAATAGCTTGACTTATGAGTAGAATCGAAGAAAATCTGGAAACAAGACAGTGGCGTCGCCAGGTTTTAGTTGCTGGATGCTGGCGTCAAACAGAAAGCGGAGAAACCAATTTCGCAAACGTAATCGGAACCGTTGTAGCGGATTAGAATATGTTGGAGAAACGAGAGAGACACAAATTTAATGTCTCTGATGTTTGCTCATACTAGTTTTCATTTTCGAGGTTTTCACCGCGACACGTATATTGTTGAAGCTGAAGTTTTCATTTGGGTAAAAAAGACACCAAAATATGATAAAATCATGCCATTGGCATTAAAACACATCTAATAAAATACTCTTGGTAGTATCAATCTAAAAAGAAAAGTCTAAAACTCCCTATACATTTGATTTTAAACAAATCACAGTTGATTTTAAACAAATCACAACAGATGAAGCACGGATGTTTAGTCAAAATGACGCACGTAATTGTTACGAAATCCATTTCGGAAAAACCCAAAGGTGCAGCCAGGCGGCTGTAGGGTTAAAACCCCCCTTATCAACTTATCAATTTAGAAATACTGATGTTTGCTTTATCTATTCGGTGAATTTTCATCAACCTTTTAGTTCGGATTGGATGCATTGCGGAAAGTTTGGCGGAAGTGCTAGCAGGCGTCGCAACACATTTGTTATCAAATCTGACAGTTATGAATTTTAATGTTTTGCGAAGTAACCAAGCATCTTCTTTTATTCCTGCGCAGTCGTATCAACATACCCAACAACAGCTCAGTTTAACCCTGCTCTGCAACAGGATATCCCAAACTTTTTGGGCCACTTACCCACTTTTATGAATCTGTTTTATCAAAAATTTTTCCGCCCAACCAGCGCGGAAGCATAATGCAAAACGAGAAATAAATGACACTGAATAATGTTTTATTGCACAAAACGGACATCAATGGGACGGATGGGGTTGCTTCTTACTGCTCTATTTATCAATTCCCCGAGCTTTTTCTGACAGGCAAACTCGTACGTCAGAGTCCACGGTAAATGTGGAACTGTATTTTGTCTTCATATTTGTAAGAGCTGAAAATACTGTCTCACACATTTAGGTGGTAGCGAAAGGCAATAAAAATTTAGTTGCCTTTTTTGAGAGCAATGGATATTCGTCCTCAACACTTAACCAGAAAAAATGAAAGAGTTTTTGATTGAAACTAATCATCCAATTTCGATCAGATAACAATTCGGCTAATTCTTCTTCGCATACTGACAGATAATTTTTATAACAACGAAAGGGTTTGAAATCCAATCAAAGTTTTCATGTTCTTCTTTTGAAAAGTACTTATTAAAATGTCCAGAAAGGAATTCCAAATGTAGTTGAACATAAAGAGTATCAACTATTTAATTCAGGTTTTGTTAACAATGGAGTCACACAGAAAAGGAAACATATCCATAACGTTGTCATATATTTTGGTTTTCCATATTTCAGCGGATTCCCTGTGCAGTGGTTAGTGGCCACGGACCCCAGTTTAGGAAGCCCTGCTCTACTGTACAAGCATGGAAACAGGTTGCAGCTCGTGTACACTGTCTGTAGTTGTGTGATGTGACTGACCGTTAGCTGTTGGTGTAATGTAAGTAACTGTAACTCCTTATTCTGCTCATCAGTTGCTCATCGTATTTCAGTCCGTGAAAAGTGATGAGTGAAGGTGGACAAGTTTGTGGTTAAATTCAAAAGGCTTTCTTTCTCTGCGTGAAACAGATCAAGGTGGACACTCTCGGATACTTTTTATTGACCACTATCATAAATACTTGACCATTAGCAGAAGAGCAGCAAGGAGCATCGGGCACAAGTGGTAGACAATGTTTCGGCGAATTCCCTTAGCACGTAAATGAGTAATGGCATTGGGAACTTAGTGGGACGTTATATGCGCGAACGCGACAGAGAAACTTTATTGCTAAACAGCTGGACTCCTTCATCTTCGCACGATTTTCCAGTAGAGCGCACAGGCTTCTAGAAGCGATGTTTCCAAATGCGAAGAATAGAGGTCAAGTGTTTAGCCTACAGCGAAATCCATGAAAGGGCATTTCGCAAATAGAGCGTTGCGTTCTCACGTGATTTTGTCAATCGCAGCGTTAAGTTCCTCGGTCTGTTGGTAAAATGAGCGGCTAATATTGAAAAAACGAAAGAAGATTATAATTATCATCAAACACACAAATACGGTCAGCTTTCCGCAGAGGAGTTTCTTGCGTTTCTCAGACTTTTCAAAACAGAAGGAAACGTGGACGTGAGAAATATGCTTTGCGAAAGTAGAAAAAAATCATAGACCAAAACAAAGTTCGAGTGAGACATGCAATCCAGGTTGTTGAGGTTTGCGGTTGTCAGGAACAACTTTCTACGAGTGTACATGGTCATAGAAATTGCGGTCACTTTCGCACTGATTACCCGATCACTAATGATGGCGTCGGAAGGGGCGTCCAAGGGGGGCCTTGGCCCCCCTTGGATTTTGAAAATTTCAGCAAAAAAACGTTGTTTTCTTAGTTTCGAGTGGAAAAAACATATTTCATCACTTTTGGCCCCCCCTACAAGAATTTTGGAAAAATCCCTTAGTGGCCCCCTGGAAAAATCCTTCCGACGCCCATGATGATGGGGTTTTTAGAACTGCATTAAGATTGCGCTGCGATGCTGCTGATCAATCTGCAGCTAAATCGTTTAAGAATGTAATGCCTGGTACATCAGCTGACGTACACAAAACAAAATAGTCAACTTATTTGCCAAGCAAATTGTAAAAGATGTAGCTAACGTGAAGTATTTATTTGTATTAGCGAACGCGTAACGAGACATCTGATGATGGTCTCTTTGAGCAGCTCAACATATTCCTCCATGTTGTCAAAAACAAAAAGGTTAACAAAGGATTTCTATGTTCCCTGCCACTTACTTCCACCACTTGGAAGCAGTAGCGGATTGCATATTGACAAATTTGTCGCAACTTGGACTTTACTTCTTACGGGGAAGGATAAAATGGAGCCAAGAACATGAGCGGTGCGTAGAGAGGTGAGCATCCTGCATCCCTTAGCAATGTATACGCGCTGCTGAAGTCATGTTTAGTGGCCTCTGGCGCATCGCAACTATCTTTAATTCTAAATACAATGGGTATCATCGCAAGCATTTATCTTCTTATTTCACGGTCTGCGTCGGTCTTATAATTTTTTCAGCTGATGCTGACTCTTGGTAAATTTTGTACGAAGGATCAAAGGCTATGTTTGCCAATTCAAGTTCCTACGTCAGATCATTCTTCGAAAAAAATATGTGTTGACTTTTTGGGAACTGAATTTTATTCTGTTCCTTCCGAAAAATCATTGGTTTTATTCGTGGGATCTGAAATCTTTTTCAAAGAATAACAAATATTTTAGAAAAAAGTTAATTTCAGGTGAACTTCCTATAGTCATATAACCAAACGCAAAATTACAACAGGTGTAGTTCGTTTGTCTCTGGGCCCGAATTTTGTCACAGTTGCCCTGTTTTCATGGCAGCTCATCAATGTAATTTTGACTAAAACGACAGTTTTCAAACATGACGACCAACATCTTTCAGGATAAACCTCGAATAGTATAATAACTTATGCCCAGCACCGCAAAGAGCCTTGTTTTCTATGCGGCAAGAAACACTTGCTTATGAAAAAAAATGTTCAAAACAACTTTCAAAATTGTGTACCTTGTCATGCTTCCTAATATAATTCACACCACGATAACACCAGTCCAAAACATGTTGTTTTGCAAAATTAACTTCAATTTTTAACATAAAAAGTTGATATACACTGTTCCTGTTCGAAAAAATGTAGCTGATAAATCCTTCAGTTTTTCCTCACATTTGTATTGTTAACGTACTTTAACTGGTTTCATGTTTTTCACCGCTTAATGCTTTTCAGATGAACTTTTCAACAACTGTTGCTGCTAATCTTACCATTGCGCGAAGCACTTTTAATACCTCACAATGAAAAACGTCTTTTTTCCTGCCAATAACTGAAGATGACTGATTGAACGTCAGTTTAGAAGGACAGAGAGTTTTGAGAAAAGCCTGGTAGGGCTTATGTAATGCGAATGAGGGCCCAACTGCAGGTGACACGTGACAGACAAAAGCGATCATCTGTGTGGTTATTCCCACGAATGGTATAGTCTATCTTGATCGTCCTGTTCTACCCAAATATAGCGGCATTTGCTCGTTTAAAATCGTTGTATACTTAAAACGGCTTTTGCGCAGTGCTTGTCAGTTTGGAATACACTGCAGTAGTGTCATTAAGCAAATTGCGAAAACTTTCTATCGAAACGAAGATGTCAACAGCTGCAGTTAGCACAGTTGAGATTTTTCCCGTTGAAAACTTTAAAGAAGTGACAGAAAACCTCAAAACCCTTACCCTTGATAGTTTGGTACCACATGAAAAAGTGAGTGCCCGTCGTTCCTCCTTTAATAAGCTGGAGAACGTTTTTCCCCGACTATAACATACCATTGGGAATACTCCTCTTTTGCTAGATTCTGTCACATTGTTGCCTGCAGCAGTAAAACTTTTCAACAACTTGCTTCCTGGTCAATCGATGTGTTCCGCATCTAATGTTTTTGTGTCCTGTAGCCAGTCATTTTAGAGTCCAGCAGTGAATAGGAGGCACACACTCGGTTGCTAAGTTCAAATGTATCTTTAGTGAAAAGATTTTTGCAACTTCGACTAAAAAATTTACAAGATGTGCAGTTTCATAAAGCTATGCTTTATGCACTCTGTTTTTAGACAATACTAGACTTTTTAGATAACACTATAAAAGCGACAGTTATCGCCCCATCAAGCTTCATATCAAATTTCTTCAATGCAACTAATCCCAATTAAAAATTCTAATTACAAGACCTCTTTATATTTTTGGTTTGCTTTAAGAAACATATTTTTCACAAGCAACGTTTGTGCAAAACCTTGGGCAGTTCACGGTATCATTCGACATGCAACGTTTGGTTTTCAAAAAGTAGGAACAAAGCAATTAGTTCACTAAGAATAAATTAGATGAACAGTTCCTCAAGTTAAGCATAATGTAAAACGCTGCTGTCATAGATGCAGCATGCGGTATCGAAAGCGATATTTTGAATTTGAATGACGTCAGCAGTAACACTGATCAAACTGCGAGTGGGAAACATGTTTTGGAAACTTGACTTTTCGTCAAAACCTGAGCTGGCAGCCAAGTGCATGTTTTAAGTGTATCGCGGCTTTTCCAAATATCCGGTAAGCAATGAATTTCTTGTCATACTGCTTTCAAGCAGAAAAACATTGAAAGGGTAATATAGCTGCGCTAGTTTGCTATCACCTTAATTTGATTAATCCATTACACAAGAGAAAAGCCGCGGTTGCATTAAACATTTGTCGTACAGATGTTGTATACAACAAAATATTATTAAGGAGTTGCCAGAAGAAAAATGTAGTCAATGTAACAACAGCCCAAATAGTAAGTTCGCTACAACAAAAATTAGACGATAGCAAACTGAATTTTTAAGATTAAAAACACTCATGTATAAGAATAATAAGCCTTTTATGTTTGTCTAAGTTTCGGAACTTAAGAAATCGGCTTTGTTAGAACTGATATATCATGAAAGCGTAGAAAATATCAAATAGAACTCGGGGTAACGCAAAACGATAAAACCTGCTTTTGCGCACCCCAGGCGCCCTTTTCTTAAAATAGTGTTTTTAGATTTTGAAATGTGTTCTCCCTTCAGTTGATCTTTTGTATGTTGGATATGAAAACTTTACGTTTACCAGTCAACAACGTCGACAGCTGTTTGAATTGGTGTATTAGAAGTATTTCGTTACTGAGAAGAAAATGAACTAGAAATGAAGTAAGGAAAAAACACTTGCAACCAATTCGGAAATTTAGGGGAGCCACCTGTTGCTGTTGTGTGATGACGTACACCCTGGGCAGCAACTCATTTCCAAAAGATGATTTATCTAAAATGTGACATATTTTTTATGATTACAAGCAGAAGTAACCATGTATGATCAACAAACGATATGTTTAAGCATTTTTGTCTACGCCAACCTGGAACCAGTAAAATGCAGAGAGATTAGTTTGTGCTCAAAATCAAATGAATTGGCACTGTGACTGAAGTTACACATAAACGCAACTACATGCTGTTTGATGCACAAGCGAAACAAGAAAATCTAAAAAAAGAAACACGGTGTTGCAACGGGCTCAGTCAGAGCATACCGTTGCTCTTGAAGATCTGCAAGTAGTGGAGTAAAATTCTGGACAATCTATCCAGATTTGGTGCCACCAAATTCTACATTATTATTTTTGCTAGCCTTATCTTATGCATGTTGTCATTTGCTTTTTCTTCTGCAGTTTTATTGTTAAAATTTTTATTTCCGTCTGAACTCAATCCTTTGTTGTCATAACTTCAGTGTTTACACTAGTTACTTAATCCGTGGCAACTTTGTGTTGACAAGGTCAACAACAGTATCTTAGCTTCTTTGGTGCTTCGTCTATTTGTGGCTTACCCAACAAAGGTGCAAACCCAATCGACCTTTATCAACCAATCTCTGTACACTGCATTATCTTGCAAATCTAACCTGTTGTAGTCATACTCTTTTTCTTATGCCTATAATTCACAAATCTGATCTTGTTATTCGTAGGCGGCTAGATTTCTTTTGTTTATGCCAATAGAGCAGTACCCTTTAAAAAATTAAGTTGAAAGTTTAATCGGGTTATCTGTAAGCATTGTCTCACATTTAACTTTTGAAAGAATGGTTTTGTATTAAGCTACTGAAATTTGCTAACATCTGAATTTTCTGTCGGTTATCACAGGAGAAGCGGTGTAGAAAATTTCCAAGTTTTTTTAATCAAATTAGCAAGTAAGAGTGAACATATCCGTGACGGCAGCAGCACAAATTCCGTTACATCACACAAATTTAAATTCAACAAATTCAAGAGGCGTAAAAACTTCAATGACAAGAGATGGTTATGGAACGTTCTAGAATGTTGCGCGGTATTCAGGGTTATTCACCAACATGTTCGAATATTTTTGGTTAACTGTAAAAATCGAAATTTAGTTTTCAGCGATGTTACATGGACGTAGGCGCCGATTGCTGACAAAGTTACAACACACTAGAATGGAAAGAGACTGAAATGCCACCACCTGATTATCACGTGGCATTCGCCCCAATGGCAGCGGAGCGTTCCTCCACTGTCACAGCCACAGTTATATACGCTCATCTGGCCCTGGGCAAAATCGTAAACACTTGTGCCGACCTGTACAGGTCTCGTGATTGAACATCGGACACCTTATAACGCTAAGGATTTTCTCAAGAGTTTTATGCCAGTCTGCCGTCCATTGCACAGCGTGATTAAACTTGATGGAATTTTTCAAACATCACGTTCATAATTTCAGTAGGGATGCCGCTCGTTTTGTAATACTTGTTCCAAGGCCTGATGAGCAATTAACGTTCGACTTCAGACATCAAGCAGTCGGCGAGTTTGCTATGATGCAGGATACATCAATTGTCGCGTTATTATTTTCACGATAAATAAATAAATAAATAGAAAAATAAGATCCCTTTAATGTAAAAGGATCTCAAGGTAGATAGTTGCAAACAATGTCAAAAACTTAAAAAGTGAAATGTACAAAATCGAAAAATAGCGCAATATTTTGCAAAGCTGTGTTTGCCTTTAAACGTTTTCATTTAAAAGTCAGCGTAACGCTTCAAAAGCACTTTTCGCGCTCTGCACAAAACGCTTTCGTTAGAGCTCGAACTGGCATGAAGGCGAACTGGAAAACTGCTCAGTACCAAAGCGCATAGAAAAAGATTGCCGACGAAATTATCTCGTCTGCTCGGCTTGCTTTGCGGTTTGCGGCATTGATAGCATGACAGGGTGCAGCGACGGACGCGAGGTGCGCAGCCAATTAATCAAACATGAGGAAAAATGCAACAGGAAGACGACCAAGCGCACACACATGGTAAACAAACGCAAATGGTGATGCAGAAGAGCGTCGCATTAACAATTACCCGCCACCTGGAGGGCTTGCGCCAGATTTTTTTTACAGTTTGGGTTTCTTTGTTGCGGTTGTGCAAGTGAAAAACACGCGAATTTAAGTGTTTTTCACTCGCATTTTCAGATGCTTCTCAGTTTACTCGTGGTTATTTGTAAGTTGGACAAAGTTGGTTGGTACTCCACGTTTTGTGTTTTCTCGACTACATTATGTAGGTTTTTGCCACTCAATATCGTGGACATTTATCACAAAAAACGCTCTTTTGTTGGAAATTATCTGTGGAAAAATTTCCAAATAGCACGTAGTTTAAACATCTTTTAAGCACAACATAGAACGTTACAAGATTTAACTTCCGTGAAAGGTAAAAAAGTTCGGCAAACTGCTTTCACGATCTTGTTATTGGTTGGACTGTCCACAGATTTTCCGTTTCTCCTCAAACGAAACAGGACAAGTTGACACAATCAGCAGGATGTTTTAGCCGTAGTTTGCTTCTATCTGTTTTATGTCAGTTTATGGCGTTTTTAGTTATCCAACCAATTCTCGTTAAAGACGCCAAGTAACACAATTCTCGCTGATGGTCACTGAGGTGACGTCACGCGGCATCGCGTCTGTGTCTTGACAAGAACCAATCCGCTCTTTGCTTTCTTCGGACGTAAGTTGAGTTTGCGCCTCTTCAGAAACCAAATAGTGAACCTCCTCGTTTACAGTTGATTTGCATTCTCCTTTTGCATGTTATGCAGCGCCGCCTAGCATATCCTTGACAAAACAACACAATTGTGGTTTTGGCATATAGAAGGCAGTCTACTGCAAGCACAGATGAATCTGGATCTAACAAACAATCCTTTCGAAAGATAAAAAACAACAAAGCTGCTAATCCCAAATTTTAACTCGAATTAACTCAGATTCGTTCGCTAACTTTTGTGGGAATTGAACATATAAAAGGACATTTTTATTGGGCTGTTTAGGTTTGTTATATGCGGTGCAATAACATTTGCAAGTAGCCTAAATAGGAGGTGATTTGTTAATAGAAGAGCTTTAACAAGTCGTTACTTTTAGGTTTTAACAGCAACAATTAAAGAAGTAGGGTAGTTGCCACACGAACAAAATTGTTCTAGATGGGGAAAATATTCTTAGATATGATAACCTTTATTTCTTTTGCAGGCCATCATGTGGTTTGCGGGCTATTCTTATGTCGTAACATAAATGGTGTTGTCGTTGGCAGTTAGCATCGTGAACATGGACCAAAACTTTCTTCTGCCTGTTCTCCGCAAATACGTTCTGGGATTTATGGGCAAACTCGTCTTTTAACTGGGTGTTAATGTTAACAATTACTAGCAATTGTAGTTCGATGTTTTACGTCAAGATCGAAGGCATAATTTCAATCTTTGACCCATATGCAGACTAAAACATCACACACGAATTATCAGAAAGCAACGGCACACAGTGATCAAGAAATAATCCATAGTTTTTTTAATTTTGTAATAACTTTCGTAGCCATAAGCAGACATTGTTTGACTTACTGGGAAGATCAAGACAACGGATTCTGCACATGTCTTTGAGGCAGTGATGCCTTACTACAGATCGCTTGACACGTGATGCTTCGTAATGTTCCGTGATAAATGCAATAGTTTTTTGCTCCTCGCGTGACTTTGGAATGTTAAGAGCTTTCAGTGCACGCGTGTCGCTTTTCGTTGTTTTGGGACAACGTTCCGTTTTGTGCTGTAAACGAAACAATCGTTTAAATTTGGTTGCTTTCGATCACACAGGGGTTTGAAAATACGCCGTTTCGAGTGCTTTTAGGTGAACCACAATGATTTCATTACAGCAAAAACACTAACATTCAAACGAAAGTTAAATACGAAAACAAACGCAAATATATAAGGGCTCAAGAACGGAAATTCAAAATGGTTTACATTTGGTTTAAGAAAAGCGAGCAACTGAAGATGCAGCGTAACGGAGTAGAGCAACCAGACAGCAAAATTGTAGAAACTGCAGAGAAATACTATGCAAACAAACTTACCGGTTGGCAGTTGTTGTAATCCGCTGTAAAACAAAAAAAGGTGGTAAATATTGCGTGAATTGACATCCGTAAAACACTCAAAGGAAGTACGGTCAATAGTAACTGGTTAATTTTTTATACTAATCAAATCTTTCCATGAGCGGGAACTTAATTCGCAGTTTTCGCTTAATTGTTGTGGTCAGTCGCACAGGTACCCCGTGTCTATAGTACTTTGACATTCTCAGCATTTTCTATTAGCAATTACCGAGCTTGTGGGGCGCATAAAGTTTGACCGTAATTTTATCGCTGAACAGCCGGAAACATTCACATAACCACAGGTATTCGCTTGTTGCATTGCATTTTACGGACTTCTTGGTTTCGAAAAAGAAAGATAAGACCTTTGCTTTTCTTAAAACCAGTCTCGGCGAAGCTAACTTACCATAACAGACAGGGGGGGGTCCACTCCATTCATTGCTTCCTTTTCCGCATGTGAGCTCGAAGGAGCCAAGCATGGTCGTCCACGGCTTGCAGGAAAACGTGCAAACTTTCAGACCGTCTTCGGCCGATTTGCATTTCATGCTGGCGAATTTGGGCGTTTTCAATGTCGGGCATCCTGCGAGCAAAACGCACGCGTGACTAAACGTAATAACCGGTTGGAAGGTTTCCTTGCAACATAACGGACGGTATCAAAAAAACATTTCTTAATTCTTCATCAATCGCAAGTTGAAAGCGTGTCCTGAAGCTATCCGGATTACCAGCACTAATTGAACCTATTCACTATCAGTTCATTTAGCATTTTGCTGTACAATGGTACAGTTGAAAAGAACATCTGGTCGCCTTTACAGACTTGCTGACTGGCTTAGTGGTTTTAGTCAGACTGTTCTAGATCTAGACCTGCTTACCAACAAGCCTGCTATTTGCCAGCGGCTAATCGCACGTTGTCAATGACTGCGACCAGGTGCTAAACTGAGCAATAAGAGCAGTGCACTAACTAGTTTTCGACAAAAAGTCCGGAAACCTTACCCAGCGTTTGAGAAACGAAGCTTGCGTAGCTCGCTATCATGGCGAATATCCAGTAATTCGTATACATTTTTGTATTTTTGTTCTCCAGTTGGTACTTCTCTCCTTTTGATAATCGTTGCGGCTGACTGATGGTACACCTGCCGTGCGCTTCGGTTTTATAGCGCACATGCGACTGAGGAAAAAAGGCAGTAGTCGGGTGTTTCGTCGCTGAAGCGTTGGTGTAGAAGTGAAACTTGACGTTCCGATTGGGCGTTGATCTCGACAATCCTCGGCAATGTTGGTGGCACTTGAGGTCAGACAAATAATCCCTGGTCTCATGGATAGACTGCCGTCGCCATCGACACTATGGTTGTTTGTTTTCAGTCTTTGTTGCAGAATATTTGATGCGGCCAAGGCGATTGTCAACCTTAAGCTCCAAAATTTAGCTGATTTTCTTCCAAGGTAAAACTCCACAATTTAGCTGGCTTTGTTTCTGGTAAAATCTTATTTTTACAAATATGTAAAGGTCTCTGGTTTCACTGTTTGCCATATCGCAAGCATGCAGGTAGTTCAATCAGTGGGGAGTTCAGTAAGCCTACATTTGAAATATATTAGACGTATTTACAAAAAACAAGCAAACTACTACTACAAGCCTATAAAAACACACTTGCCACTACTTCTGAAATGAATCAATAGCAGCTATTTCAGACAACTGCTTAACAGGTCGTTTTACGGTCACGTTGCTAAGTCCACGTCGCAACGATGCCATCCTACAGGATGGATGTTGATTGTAGATGAATGGAGCGCTTGCGTAGAGTTTACGGAGACAATCACCCCACTTCCTGCTTCAAAGTTGTTGTCTGTTGACGTCTCCCACGCAGCTTTAAATCACACCATTGCATGGCCTTGAAAGGTGCTTAGAAATATGTTGCCGTCATTGCCTAATTTTGTTACGTCGAGCTGACGATGTAAGTTGTAAGTGCCATCCTCAACAAATACAAAGGAATCCAGGAGTGTGACCCGCAGGCATACTCTTGATTCGGTGACACAAAGTGCTTTTAGTTGAAGGTGAAACTGTTCGGAGATTTTCAAAAGTTGAAAAAGGCTCTTTTCTGAAATGACCTGAAGCACTCTACCATCTGTGAAATACTCTGACAAAAATTAAAAAATCGTAAATGTTTTGTCAATTTGAAACAAGTACAGATGATATTATGTTAATTTATGTCGTTACAATGCAGAAAATGTCATGTGATAAGTGTGTCGCGTGCAATGTTTGAGAATGTTGAAACAAGCGATTGAGGCGAAATTTCCGCGCTGAAGCAAAAAGCGGTCGTATCAACGGAAACAAGCAACGCAACTACCGAAAGGGAAACGGTTTTATCACCAATTCGTTAAGGATCTGGCGTAGACATTTCACACAGGATCCGTAGTAAATATTTCAGTTTCCTTATTTCGATTCAGACGTGTTACTAAAACAACTTTAAAACGGCGCTTGTTCAAATGCAAGGGCATGATCAAACGTCTAAGTACAGGGAAAGCATTGCAGGACAAAAATCCTTACTGCCGTTTCGTAGGACCCAGTACCTATACATTTTGACACAATAGTTTTAACTGGTACCCTTATAGAAGATTTGTTCCTTCCCACGAAAAATCGACCCCAAGCTGTGAATCCAAATCATCGCATTTGGAATACCCCCGTGGGGTTCACTTTCAGGAAGGTAAACAAACAAGTCAGTAGGAAACTATTGCTGGATTTTTGCATAAGGTTTTTGCTCACTTAAGAACTTTGAGAACGCACGGTTCTTAACATATATAAGATCATACGACATATGTCCTCTGCGGGACACCTGACTAGAACTGCCTCAAAAACAATTTGTCATTAATTAGGTAAGATTTACAACTGTTACGCAATTTAACAAGACGCTGATAAGCCACATTACACGAATTCAGTAAGAAAAAACTGGCATTACTGAACAGCTTATTTTAAACTCTGCTAATTTTTTGACGTGCTGAAATTAATGGTCCTAAAACAGTTTGATCACCGCAAAGGCGACTTTGTGGGTTATTGGTAAAAACAGTGTACGGTTGCTAAAATTGATGGGAATGGCCACTTGTTTGAAATCTTTGTGGTTGATACCCCGCAACCCAGGGAATATACGACTTCAAAAAATCAATGGTACTTCTAAAAGAAAAAAACACACGCAACGGACTGATTTTTGTGGTGTCAAGTCCCTCAAGATAGATTTTTTTCCAAATCATGCAAATCGTGCATTGTCAAATTAGTTCGTTGAGATTGGTGGCAGTGTTGCGGGGTCGGAGGTAAAATGTCCGACTCCGATGCCGACTCCGACTCCCGACTCCAACTCCGACTCCTTGACAAAACTTGAATGAGGTTTGGCTGTTAGCAGTTTTGTTGCAGCTAGCAAACGATAGAAACCATGGTACACAGCCCGAATTCTCTGTTTCAATAAAAGTTTCAAAAGAAATTGTACCATTTTAACAGGAATTCCTAACTTAAGAATGCGATGTAAAAAAATGATTCAATTGGACTTCCGGATTCGGAGCGGAGTCGGACAAAAAAATCCGACTCCGACACCGACTCCTATTGTTCTTAGGTATCCGACTCCAATTCCACCCAAAAACCTCAGGTCCCTTGTGACCTCGACTCCGACACCGACTCCGCAACCTTGATTAATAGAATCTCGATCACCGAGCATGCCTTGAAAAAAGAAGCATAAAATTGTCGGAGAGTTGCAGCATAATTTGCTAATGTTTGATTTTAAAACATTCTGTTGCTTTCGTTTTATGGCAGAGTTTGCGACAAACACTTGTACTTTACAGGGCACGCCTGTAGGTTATATGCTTTCAGACAGTATATTAAATTATTGCCTTTGTTTTGCGCGGTTTGACCTGCCTCTGTCAAGTAGATCATGGGAGTGCTGAAGTAGCCAAAGCGACGTATACCTGTTGGGCCAACATCTTATTTCTGTTCACGCTTGTTTTTCAGTGGAAAGCTTCAAGTAGAAATGATTGTTGGGTATTCGTCCAATGAAAAGATCCAAATTGCAGCAATGTTTTAATCATGCAACTAGAAATGCTCCAGGAAATGCTGGCAAGCCGAAACGTGTTTATTGACCACACTGGCTGAGCTGAGACACGCAGACTTATGTAGAACCACTTCAGAGGTGAGATAACATCACAAACCTGACTTGATTCGGCCACAGTATGAAATCAAGGGCGTACACAAGGGGGGTTTTGGGGTTAACCCTTGAGCTTGGTANTTTACAATATTTTACAAAAACTATCACCTGCGCAAAGGGGATTAATTATTTTAGTATACTTTTTGCTTGTTAATTTGTCGACTTAATGCAAATACCCCGGAATGAATTTGCATGCAAACTTCAAGGAACATTGTAAATGGGTCAAAAAGGACTAATAAGGTTTTGGTGGGAATCTGGGTTGTCGTCTGCATCCAGGAACCATATCACCACTTTTTGCAGACCTTTCGCCCACTACGCATGTTTAAGATTGTGTTCCGCGATGGTTCACTTTATCCAAAACAATTGTATTTATTTTGTCTGCTATGGCTGATCAGCGCAAGCTTCGCCAAAAAGTTGGTTTGGAAAATATGAATATGACGTCGCAAACAATGCACACCAAATACAAATAACACCATAGGCCACTGCATGAAACCCCCATGAAAATTTTCTGCGTACGCCACTGTATGAAATCAACAGGAAAATTGCGGGAATTACTATAGAACAGAGGGAATAATTTGAAATTATGCAGACTGAGTTTTTCCCAAATCTTCCCAAAGAAAATGTGACTTTGTTTAGTGAATGAACAAAATACAAGTAAGATTACGTTACTTGCTTATTTTTGAATTTCTGGAGCGAGAGTGACATTTTTTGAACCACAAACTTAAAAAGCAGCGTTAAATTTACAGTAGAAATTGTGCAAATTCTTTTATTCAAGAATTTCGTTAAAAACTTTGATCAGAGGAAGTTTTTTTACTTTCAATTTTTGATGTCCGCTATGTGAAAGTATGTAACAGTGCATAGCCATTCAAGCCGTTGGGCACAGTTTGATAAGATTTCGAAAGACGGCTCTTTTACCTTTACTGCAGCAAAGGAAACAAAAGTCGCAAAGCTGCAAATGGCTTATCAATATAAAAAATGACTACACAAGTAACCTTGTGGCCTTTGGCTCATAGACAGCAGAGGTGGGCGCCATAAATGCACCGATTGTGACATGCAGTCAGCAGAAAGAAGGGTGAAGAAACGTTCTTACCATTTGTTCAGAATTTGCACTGTTGTGTGCTCAAATGATTCCGAAACAGATATATGAATAGAATTATCATTTGAGAAAATTTTGAAAAACTTTGCAAACTTTTATAAATTTTCTTGTTTTCCTGTTGTCTGTCTGCAGCGATTTTATTGTTGGTCAAAGTTCATATTGAAAACAGAAAGAAACTTCGTACGGACTTTGAACTCATCTGAAAACTTAAGAAAACACTTGTTAGACCTCTTCTGCATCAATTACAGTTCTTAAGAAATGCCGAACCTTTCAAAAAATTGTTAGGTGATCAGTAATTGTTTAAGATTACTAACATGGTGCGTCAGGCAAAGTGCAGTACAATACTTATTACATACAAGCACGTTTGTATTAGCAATTGACTATAAACGTCATTAAAGCAGAACTTTGACCTACGGACTACGTACTACAGTCTCGCGTTATCAATAAACGTGCACTAAATTTGAAATTCGATGCAAGGTAAACGATCATAAATTTAATAAACGTCCAACTCACGTTCTTAAGCCACTATCACGCGCCATAACTTTCGTCACTATTTTATTAGTGGCCTCCAGCCCGCCACGCCATTCAAAGCTTCAGCATAAAATTAAACGCGTGAAAGCTGCTGCTGCTGCGGACGCCGGACCGCGGCTTTTACATGCAAAGTGATGATTGACAGAAAGCTAGCCGGGCACTAAGGTAGAGTCGACTTGTGGATGCGAAAGTTTGAAAACAAAACCCCATTGTGCATACCGGATTTTCTCAGCGGTTGGACATGAATTTTATGTGTCTTGGGGAAATCTTTTTACTTCGCTTGAGGGCTTAACAAAGTCCTTTTTCATTTAACCTGAAAAAACAGTTCATCGATGGGATTTCGATTTCTTTAGTCATGTCTAGCCATGGCAGTAATGTATTTGTGGAGTTGTGTCTAACTTGTGGAGACTCCTGTTGTGATTTCTACTTGTTGTTAAAAGAATGATAAACTCAACTTACACCAGATTCAAACTAAGTTGGCGAAGTGGGAGCAACAAGTTGCTTCATGACGTCTGTTTTAGGTGTGCATGGAAAAGGAAACTTGATCGACATTACCTGTAAGTCTTCCAATTATGAACTTTCCAGGGTGCCATTTTGTGGCTTGTTCACGATCTTTAAGACTGTCCACCTCATATATTAATGACAATTCGGTATAGTTGTGAGGAGATTAAACTACATGTACTTGGATGTGGCAATGATAACAGCGAACAGATGATACTGGTTAAATCACGCCACCTTCTAGGGCTGGCATGTCCCAACTGACATGACGTCAGCAGTTTTGAAAGCTTGTCTGTACGTTATCTGCACGTTGAAGCTACACAGGTATTCAGCATAAAATACTTAAAGTTGGGAATCTCTATCGTAACTAAAATTTCATACACGAAAACTGCTAAGATCACGATGACTCACAATCGTACGCTTGCAGCCTTATACGGCATTGCAAAATAACCTTGGTGGTTCCCGCATTTGACGAGCCTTTGTGGGATTGTGACTTCCTAGCTGCTGGAGGTTTGTATGCGTGGTGTGATATTGCTGAGCAGGGTATAGGTTTAGAGGTGCGGCCCACGTGTCTGCTCATCTGTAAGTGTGTAAACAAGTTTGACTGGGCCGGAATAGACTGCTGTATTAATCGCGACCAACCCGTGAATGACACGCTATGATCTCGTAAAGGGCTTACGACGCTGTCAGCTACGAATGCACGGCATTACAGGGCTGGGCAAAAGCTGACGTGAACAAGGTATGCCCCCTGTGCTAAGCCCCTGACGAGTTCAATCAATCTTGCAAAAGAAAAAGCGAAAGCTTGTAACGATGACGTTGCACCCACCCTGAACGGCATAGACTGATTGTCGTTTTCCGTTGTTGTTGCGCGGGACGCGGCCCTCGTGCAAGAAGGACGAACGCGCTGTTCACAGTTTGCGGGACATTGCGACTTGCGCGCATGTGCGGAACCTTACTTGGAATTTTCCGGTCCACGCAGAACGTCACGCTCTGACGCATTGCAATAGAACGTGGAAGTCCTGCAGAAGATTTGCGCAAAACATATCCGTTCAGCTGTCTGCATCTTGCTGAGACCAGGTATAAATAAGACGAACGCAAAATGATGCGTTTCTTGTCTGTGCCAAAATTGGAATTAGTTATATTTGCCTGCAGCGAAGTTGTGACGGTCGTCCAAACGTGTTTATTTTGTATTTTCTGATATAAATTTGTAAAAAAATCAGTACGCACACAAAACCACCTACACATTCGCACTCCAGACACCAGCACACCCCTGCACATGTACACGACATAATGGAGATGGCCACGACGTGACGTAAATAGAGGCAAGCGAAAAACGTCTGTGGGTAACAAAAATGGAAAAGCACAGACACCCACAGAAAACGTCTCTTCACCCTCGTTCGAAGTGGGTTAGGGATATTTTGATCGCAAAGTTTGCTAGGAGATGCCGATCAGAATTGACAACGACGAGTTTTACTAAAAATTCTGAGACGTACGCACATCACAGGCTGCGGTTAGTGAAATGAATAGGATCCCGGTCTTTTCAGTATTGAAACTGAAGTACATGAGCAACTTCTGTTGCGGTTGTCGTAGTTCATTTCAGATTTTCCTAAAACAACTTGAATCGAAGATGTTTGGGTGCTAATGGAATTATTTGTTAGGTATCGCTTTCATGGAGATAATAGCGAACACGTTTGTCCGATCGCACTGATTGGTGACCGAATCTCTGCCATAAATAAATAAATCATCATGTTTTTGTTTTTGGAATGCAAATGAAAGCAATCTTTCTAGCTGTTATTGTTACGAACAACGGCCAAAGCAAGTGAAGCCAGAGACATATCGTAGACGTTTCGGTAAACACTGCTGTCATCATCAGTACGAGAAAATATATGTCTCTGACTTCATTTGCTTTGGCCGTTATTTTCATAATTAGACTGTTCCACACTTCTGTTGTTCGTGTACCGAGTTCACAAAAGCTGTTTGAGAAATTTCTGAACTAATTCAGCTTTCGTAAACACATATGCGTCCTCTATAAGGCATGAAATCTTTTCAATGGAAATTACCTCCGAGACTCAAAAAACAAGGTTAACGGGAAGTAACCTTAAACTGTCCTCGAATTCGCCGCGGTGGTTAATTTGCAGGAACATTGTTCTCGTACGCACTACCCAGTCCTGTCGTCACGAGGGGCTTTGGTGGGCTTATCCCCCCAAACAAAGCACCAAGCACCCCCAAATTGAAATATGAAACACATAAATTAGTGGAAGTTTTGTCACATTTGAATGTCAAGCCCCCTGCACGAACGTAAAGCCCGCCTATTGACGACTTTCTGGCGACAGTTCTGGTACTACCCTGAGCCAATGCTTATAAAGAGCAAATTTTGAGGTCTTAATAATTGTTTAAAGAAATGTACTTCTTTGTGTCATATAACACACAAGCAGATTTGCACCACTGTTATCGAACAAACTCTAAGGCGTTTCTTTACGCTGCTTGTACAATCACAGCTAGATAAAAAAAGATTGCTTACCATGTCTAGCAGTTTTCAAAAACTTAAAGGGTGCATGGCATTTTAAATCGAAACACCCATTAGCACGCGGCGCTCAACAACTCATCAGTTCATCTGACGACAACAACAGAAGCGCGAAGCTCTGGGCGGATCACCGATGGAATGGGGAGTGGTTGGAGAACACTATGAGACCTCTACTTTCATCTCCCACAGTGGATCACAGTATCCTTATGAAAAAACTATATCATTTTGGAATTAGGGGTAATGCACAAAATCTTTTCGCAAGCTATTTGTCAAATCGTAAACAGTTTGTGACAACTTATGCATGTAAAACCGATAAAGAATATATAACTTATGGGATACCTCATGGAAGTGTTTTAGGGCCTACTCTTTTCCTAATTTATGTAAATGACCTTCCAGATTGTCATGCAATGCAAACACTCTTTTTTGCTGATGATACAGCCCCACTTATGTCAGGTCCAAATATACTTGATATACAAAACACTATTAATGGTGAACTTAAACATGTTCAAAAATGGCTCATGCAGAACAAATTAACACTTAACTTAAATAAAATTAACTATTTGTTATTCCATCCAGCCAAAGAAAAACAAAGTCATCATTTTTTGCTAAATTTTGATGGTAACATGTTAATGCAGACAAATGAATCAAAG
>JGI24021J15306_10000725_pt1 | contig 27998 bp, 17 predicted proteins | sample Ectturendosymbi1_FD_15306 | JGI IMG/M metagenome (IMG submission 15306) | reverse complement strand
TTGTTGCTAACACGCTTGAGTGTTGTTGCTAACACGCTTGAGTGTTGTTGCTAACACGCTTGAGTGTTGTTGCTAACACGCTTGAGTGTGTTTGCTAACACGCTTGAGTGTGGTTGCTAACACGCTTGAATGTGGTTGCTAACACGCTTGAGTGTGGTTGTTGACACATTTGAGTGTAGTTACTAACACACTTGAGTGTTGTTGCTAACACATTTGAGTGTGTGGTTGCTAACACGCTTGAGTGTAGTTACTAACACACTTGAGTGTTGTTGCTAACACATTTGAGTGTGTGGTTGCTAACACGCTTGAGTGTGGTTGCTAACACGCTTGAGTGTAGTTACTAACACGCTTGAGTGAAGTTGCTAACACGCTTGAGTGTTGTTGCTAACACGCTTGACTGTTGTTGCTAACACGCTTGACTGTTGTTGCTAACACACTTGAGTGTAGTTACTAACACGCTTGAGTGTAGTTACTAACACGCTTGAGTGTTGTTGCTAACACGCTTGAGTGTGGTTGCTAACACACTTGAGTGTAGTTACTAACATACTTGATTAGACCAGTGGTTCTTATCCGGGGAGGCACGCCTCTCCAGGGGGGCACGAGCTCTTTCGCGCTTTACAACACAATTTTTAAAGTTAGGGAGTCTTGAAACAAAGGACAATTACTTAAAGAAAGCGTGGTAGAGAAAAGGTAAAGAACCGTTGATTTAGACACTACGTGGCAGTTTAAGAGTACATAATTCCGGAAGAAAATAAAAAGCTCCTCAAGCGACGTAACCTCGTCAGCTATGTTCAATGGGAGCGTATGGTCTCATTGAACACTGAAGTTTGCGAGTGGCTGCTGCATCTGGAAAGCGATTTCCACTTCCACAACATCGTAGCACCAGGGGTCAAAACAACCGAAATCAGTTCTTACCGTTAACTTCTGCTTCTTTCCTGGCTTGATAATTCCTTCTGCCAGCCTCAGGTCGCTGGACTTGCTTTCAAGATGGTTCAGAATAGACTGTAAGCGATTCAAACGGTGAAACGTGAATAACTTGTCAGCTAAACATAAACAAGCAATCCAAATTTAAAAGGCATAAAAGTCGTTTCAAAACGCATTCGAGCGTAATAACAGACTTCGTGGCTCGGTCACGCGTGCAGCACAAGACATACGTCACAGAAAGGCAGAGAGGGGCGTTTGGTTAAAGCGGGCGCAACAATGGCTGTAGCGCCTGCAATTTCTAACGCTGATGGCAGTCACTGCTCTGAAGCGCTTCAACGTGTAATGCGGTTAAGTAAGGAGTTGAAAAGACAAAGGGACCGGTGTATGAGCGTGTATCCCAAGCACTGTAGCAGGTACATTATTGAAGGCGGCGGGAAAATTTCAGATGGGAAAAAGTTACATCGAAAACGAAGCGTATGTGATTACTAAATAAAAAAATAAAACAAGCACAAGGTTTAAACCGCATGTTCCCGAAGCAGAACTGTGTACGATTAGCCGGTAAATTTTCTCAAAGGTTATCAAAACGGCTTAAACAACTGAATAAAACGAACTAGACTTTTCTGAAATTCGTAGAGAAAGAGTTCGTGTTGATTCATTTACTTAAAAGCGAATTTAATTTAACATTCAAAGCACTTTCAGCCAGAGTTGTAAACGGGCCTGATTTTGAAGCCCAAACCTGGCCCGAGCCCGACCTTTATTTCTGAAGCCCGATTTAGGTCCGAAAGTCAAATTTACCGAGGAATCAAAATATGCGCAACTGCGGGTATTGGTAGCGTAGCAAATTAAACACGACCAAATAAATCACAATTAATTATTTTCAACCAAGATTTTATCAACTCGATTGCTTCAACAGCAACTGGCAACAAAAGTGTCCGTCGTTGCGAAAAAAAATTTGTATGCAGGCCCGAAATCGGCCCGTAACGTTTTGACAAACTTAAGCCCGAACCAGGCCCGACTTACAACTCTGCTATGAGCAGCAACAACTCACGTCTTACCAGGGCATGCCTAAGACAGACGTTGTCACTGGCCAACTGTGCCAAGCTGATCGCTTCCTTCGCTGCAGCCACTGCCGCCCGCTTGTGGCCGAACCGCTGGTGAAGAAGGGCCAGGTTCAGTGCGGCATATCTGCGGACAGTTGTGGGGCTGGGTAAGTTCACAACGACAGGCGATAACAATAAGACAAGCCGGTGAAAATATCGTGCGGCTGTACGGGTCCGGGTGAATTGAACGACAACGTTGGATTAGAAACGGAATGCACGCGACGTGAGAAAGTCACCAGCATTGAGTCGGTATTTTCCGATCTGCATGGACGCAAGACCTACGCAACACCTTAAAGCAAGGATGGGGAACCTGCGGCCCGCGTGAACAGTTGATATGGCCAAGCATTTCCGTTATACACAAGTTAGAACATCACGTCGGACCAAAACAAAACTCCACATACTTGACGCTTAATAAAGAGAAGTATCTGTCGCTCCTTGACATAGCTTTCCTCAGGAAGGCAAGGGTAAATTTTTAAGAGAAATTTAATTATTTTTGCGGCCCGCCAGCGATTCTACACAAGATATGTGGCGCAAAAATTATTCGCAGGCCTTGTAGACAGACACTAGCGTGCTGTACTGCACAGGAGACAGCAGCCAGTGAGATACGCAGGCCGCTAAAGAAATTCTTTTCGTTCTGTTCCCAGTCCCCTGTCTGACTCATTAAACACACACGGTATTCAGTAAGTCTTGAAATAGACAGTCACAAACCAGTTTTCCGCCTTTTGATATGTACCAGCAGGGATGAGCATTGTACTGGACTTGGATTGGACTGGACTATAACGAATTTTGTGGGATTCGGACTGTGAATCGTTTCAACAGTTGGACGTGACCAGTGTTACTTCAAAGGTGCACAACTGCGCAGTACCAGGAGGCCATTTGCGCAGTGAAATCTCATTCTCGCACACTTCCAGTATTCCATATTTAATACAGTATATATATATATATCGCATAGCCCTTTTAACGATGGGAACGTTTCACTGGTTCTGTGTCTATGGTTGCGCAGTTGCATGCGCTCAGTGCGCAACAAAGCAAACATTTGCTCAGTGTACAAATTTCTTCGAGGGAACACTGTTCAGGACCAGATTTGGACTAATTTAATGGAAAAGAATTGCGTCGTTTTTTGTCAACACGCTATATTTTGTTAATTTTTTGGACTTGGACTTTGCAATTTTTAAACTTCTTGGACTATGTTTATGCTTGGCCTTGAGTTTTAAATAGTGTTTCCAATTCGGGGCAAAATTTCAAAACCCGGGTTTAGGGTAGCTGAGATAAGAAACCCGGGAAAACCAGGGTTTTGGAATGAAAGTGACTTTGCGCGTGAAAAACTCAATGTCATTTTGAAACCGCTACTGTTGGTCAATGCGCAGTTTATCAGCGAATATTAAGTTAAGCACAGTTTATAATGTTTACAACACCGACGCATGACAATTTAAAAGCACACCAGGGTTTTTAAGTTGTTTTAGGGACCCGATTCGGGTCCCTAGAATCAGAGAAATCGGGTCCCTACAGGTCCATACCGGGTACCTAAAATTTTCCTTAAAAAAAACCCTGAGCATACAATTGTCATTCAGTCTGTTTCTGAGTTTTGCGACAAATAGTCCCATGGCTTAAAAAGGCCACTCTGGTTCCAATGATGTGGCCTTGATTGTAATTAAGGCATGGTACAGTTTTTCAAGGTTATTTGGCCTCTTCTCTGTAGCCTCAAAAAGACGCATTTCCTTTTTCACACTTTGTGATCGGATCTCTTCCTGTGCCGGAATAGTTTTTGTGCTTTAAATTTCAAATAGTTGATCTTACCTTCGGTGCTTGAACAACCTCATTTTCTACAATAGAACACAAACTTGTTGAGCCTTTGCTGTGGCTCGAAACGTCTGATTTTCTTTGATTACTAGCGTCTTGAAACTGAATGTCTATGTATGTATGAAGATCTAGTTAAATTATCTTCTAAAGAAAAAGCACTTATTTCGTAAGAAGTTATTGCAAACCGAAAAGGAACAAATCGCTTCTGCAAAGAATTACAGCTTGTAAATGAACTAACTGGTAACTACGGATTAAAGAACTACCTCACGTGGTATATACAGAATTTAAGGTTAGCGAAAAGACTACAGTTACTGAAAAGCAAACCGTTGCTATGACGTCAGCATTGTATTTATCAAACAAAGAGATACGTGAATGCACGCAGTAGTGACCACACGCTCAGACATTTTCATGTGCAAAATAACGGCATTACCCGTCTAAATAGGTCAGTTGAACGAAATTATAAACTGACCAACAACGAAGGTCTGGTGGTCAGCGAGCAAAACCCGCGAACTCGTGCCTCGTGATTATAGTTGAAAGTTGAAACGTACTAATTTGGCCGTTACATGCGCCAATCTGCAGTGTTATGAGATTTGCTAACATTTGTATGCAACAGCAATTCCGGCTTATTCAAAATATCCTGGTTTATTGGTTGAAAAAAAACCGGGTTTCGAGTTGTCGGAAATTGCCAAAAACACGGGTATCGATTTCGGGAAAACCCGGGTTGGAAACACTAGTTTTAAATATGTAGGACTGGATCTGGATCGTAAAATATGACAGTCCGCTCGTCTCTGATGTACTGTGAACTTCTATGTGCTCCGGGTGTAAATGCTACAGGCTGTGCGACGGGCAAGCAGAGATGAGCGGTCTGTCATATTTTCCGATCCAGATCCAGTCCTGAATTTTTTAAAACTCAGTCTAAGTCCAACCTTAGTCCAAAAAGTTTAAGAAATTTAAAATCCAAGTCCAAAAAAAGTCCAAGAAATGAACAAAATACAACTTTCATTGACAAAAGCTACGTAATTCTTTTCCATTAACTCAGTCCAAATCCGGTCCAAATCCTAAATTCATGAACCATTTTACAGTCCGGATCCAAAATCAACAAAATTCGTCATAGTCCGGATTCAGTCCAAGCCAAGTCCAGTTTAACGCCCATCTCTGCGGGCAACCCATTTACATAAACATGCTGGGGTTGACCAACCTACCTGCAGGTCCTGTTCATACTCTCCTCTTCGGCCGCTTTCGATTTCGACACGGGTGACGCGACGTTGTGACGTATGAAATACATGAACATGCTGTCCATGGCGCCGCACAGTTCCTTGATTCTGAGATTGTTCAAGTAGCTGACGTAGTGCTGCAGAAGAAACAAAAGTAGGTGGTGAGGTCGCGAAGGCGCCGAACGCCGCCTTGACTTTTGGCTTTGCCAGATTTGCGCCCTTCCAGCCAGAACCGCCGCCAGAAAGTTTTTCAATAGGGGGGGCTTTGCACTTGCGAGGGGAGTGACATTCTAAAAATTGACAAAAACTCCACTGATATGTAGTGTTTCATGTTTCAACTTGGGGGGGTTGGAGCTTTGTGCGGTGGGGCTAAGCCCACTAAAGCCCCCGCAGAATTTTTGAATTTTTAATGAAACTTACAGATCTTTAAAACTATCAAGGTAGTCCCCGTTTTTATGTCGCAAAGTATATATATTTAACAATATACACATATAATGATATTTGAAAATAATATTCACTGATATATGTACAAATATTTGGAAATAAATAATGTATAAATCTATTTTTTCCTCCAATTGCTAACCTTAAACGTACCCTCAAGGTACATGCAGGCCCGTAGCCACAGAGGGCAATCGGTTGCAGTTACCTCCAAAATTTTGTTGTGCGCAGAAAAATTTGTTTTAAACATATAATAAAAACAAAAATCTTGCCCCCTGAAATATATGTAATTTGGCCCCAAAACCTTAAAACCCGACTACGGGCCAGGGTACATGAACCCCAAGGTTGGGAACTCTTGGTCTATTGTTTCCTTAAAACGACCGTTTTCCTTGATGAGACTATATCGCGTTTTGAACGATCCTCAACGCGTGAAACGGGGCGATTTAATCGGCAAACAGCGTTTTCCGGACTCCGCACCTACCGCCTGCGTCAACTCCGGATTGTTTATCAGCAGCTGCCGGATCTTCTGCTGGAGGACGCACGGGGGGAGGGCGTCCGACTCTTTCAGGCCGAGCAGCGCCACTTGCTGCGAGAAGAAATACTCGGCTTGACGCTGAGTGAAGTACTCGCACGACTCGGCTCCGTCTGGCCTGCAAACGAGTTGGCGGAGCGTGTGAACGAACACGTCGTACAAAAAAAATGCACGCGATCAGCCTGGAATGGATAAAATGCGCAATATGCTTTTATGCCAACCGCTTAACTCAATGTGAATACTCTGTACAAGAGTTATTCTTTTTAAAAGTTATCTTGAGTAGTTGCCACCGGGCTGTAGAAACACATCTACTCCCGTATTCACCAGCAAGTGCGCTAACAAAAAGCCTGCCAAGCGCGTTAAGTATCAAAGTAAATATCGCTTGAGGAGAATACAAATCGATCACAGACTTTGATGCTGCAGTAAAACTCCGCGCACTGCGTCTCAAAATGTCTTTGTGCCGTTCGCGCTTGGTTGGTACCTACGTCGTTCATGCGTTAGTGATGTTTACGTCGTTCGTGCGTTGGTGATGTTTGCGCATAATTCGATACCCGCTCACAAAACCGCTCACTTTTCTTCAGGCTTCAAGTCCGACGGCTTCAGGTCGACATCGACGCTTTCCCTGCTACTTTTGCTATCCATCTCGCTCTGGCTCTCCAGCTCCATGTCATCCATCGTGACCGTGTTCCTGTCGTCGGGATTGCTAGAGTCGCTGTTCGCGTCGTCTTTGTCGCTTGGCTTTACTTGCTGGTGAAAACATGAACGTCGGAATAGAGGAGGCAGCAGTGATGTAAAGCGCATTTCGTTGTTTTTATACCAGAACCATCTCGAATGACGCCGACATAATATAAATTCTTACATTTATGCCTGCGTAGAATATTAAATCTACAGTGTATTTTATCTGAAGCTGCCAAAGATATTCAAAACAATTTAGGGGGTTTGATATTATGGGCACCAGAATGTCACCAACAACAAAATATTGTTGGCCGTGTAAGCTGAATGTTTATTCAGCGTGACGAACACCAAGCCTCATTTTCAACTTGCAACGAGCAGTAACTCTCAAAGCAGCTTCCATCGAAGCTTGCATCTTTTGAAAGTTACCCTTTCAGAGCAAAGAATCAGGCATTGCCTGTTGTTTTCAGAATGTATATTTTTCGTCTATTGAACAGGCAGATCTTTGACCATTACAATCTCGCGATGTTTTTTTCCCATCGATGCAAGCGGTTCCCGTTTGATCTCAGCAAGTACCAAAGTGAGATTAATACTCCGTATGACGAAGGAAAAAGTGTGTTGCAGAAATATTATATGGTGTTTGCCGACGGGATGTTTGATAATTATCATCTCGAGTTTCGCCGAAATTTTGACAAAAAAAGGAACGAGCACCACTATGCGTTCTAGCAACAAGCATCACTTTGCGTTCTACGAACCACTCGCCTTTTTCGCGTGCACTGCTATACGACAACCATAGTGGATCCCATGAACAGCATTACCTGCTTTAGCGGTACGTGCGGGGAGCAGTACTTCACAAAGCTTTCAAACAATGGCTGGATCTCGCAAAAAGCCAATCGTTCGTAATAAACCAGCATTCGACGACAAAATTGACCTGGAGAAAATTTTCCAAGTGATACATCACACACAGATTAAGCTTTGGATAAAAAGACGACGTAGAACTTGGGCCGCAAACTGTGCCATGATACTGTCACAAAACCAACATCACGTTTTTAAGATACAACGTGGATGCAGGTATTATCAATATAAAGCATCCTGAGGACTTCAGCAACATAGAAAAGTGGTAGTATGTCTAACAGAATGGCTAAACAGAACTTAACGGATGTTTGCAGAGCAGAATGCTACCAAGTTCATTGGCAAGTGCACATAACTTGTATACAATATCTAAGCATGAGTTTTGCTATTACAAGTCAGTGACAACCTAGTACATACAGCAGATGCCTTGATATAGACATCATGGCAATTCTCTTGTAAGTGACTGTCATTGAAAAGCTCTGTTGACTACTTGTTGCCTTTGCGTCACAATATCCAGTGCTTGAGCAGCTGTAAACAACTTCACAACTCGTCAGATAATCTTTTGTGAATGGTCCCTCGAGTTTATAAGCCTTAGTTCAGAAAGTTGCCAAGTCAGCCAGGTATTACAAAATGAAGTAGAGTACTTCTGATACACAACATTATGCATAGGCGATTACAGAAAAAAATTATGCAAACTGTCACGTCAGTAACATACAAACCTAAAAGCCCTCTTTTGTGTAAGACAGTGATCTTCTCTTCAAACACATTAAAGCCAACGTTTGAAATGAAGTTCTCGATTCCTTCAAAGCTTCCATAGTTGCATATTGCCGTGACCATGTCAATGAAAGCACTGCATAAAACCTTAGAGCACATGCCAACAGTTCTGACAATGTCCTAAAAAACAAAAAGTGGTTATACAACATGGCAAAATAATTAATCAAATCCATAGCGAAAACTAAAGAAAAAAATTAAATTACGTCACAGAAACAGGTTTTGACTGCATCAAACTTACTTTAAATGGGAAAAAGTGCATATATATACAGTAGCCTACAACATTCACATTTAGATTTGTAAGAAGGTCAATAGGAAGTTCTTAAGGCATCAACTGTATAAAATCACATTCTATAGTGTTTGGTTTGAGTGAAACAATATCTATATTAGAGAAATATGTGTTTGGAAAGAGACATGAAAAGCTTTTCAGAAATTAAGTACTAGGAACCACACGCCACTTATAAATTTACACACAAAGATGAGTGATGTGGTTACAACATTTTTTGAGACAGACAGTGTTAAACCTTTGCAAGCTAACATTGCAAAGTCAAGATAGTTGCAAGCCGTGTGAAATGAGGTACTTCCCTTTTGATGATTACAATTTAGTATTACACCAAACTAATAGAAATGTTAGCATCAATACAACAAATGTAAAATCTGTATTAAGAAAATGTACAAGGTTTTTAGTAAAACCTAAGAAAGTCTTATAAAAATCACTAAAGCAAAGCCACACACGTAACACAAAACATTTATACATTGATTTCTAATCACCCTTGACAGATTAGGAAATAAAACATATGTTGGACTAGTGTTTGCAGAAACACAGCTAGAACTGAGAAGCTCACCTGGAAAGAACCATCTGGATGCTGAATCCATGACAATAGAACACGATCAAGATGGCGTTTGCTTGACCAATCTGCAAACACAAACGTTTTGGTACAAACAAGTTTGTGATGGGTCTTAAACATTACAAAATGATTTCAACTATGTTAGTTTTCCATTTGGAAAGATTTTCAGTGGTAAGTTTTCAACACTATAATATATACTTTCTGACACAGATGCATCTCTGCCCTGTTTGTCACAGGTGGCCTGCCAGTTTGCTCATCATTCAACCACATAAATAACTTATTAACTGCATTTTTCGACCATAAGACACACATAAAATCCTTTATTTATCTGAGAAATCGAAATTGCACCTTATAATGTGGTGCGCCTAATGATGAATCTGGTTGTGCTTTCTCACCTACGACCAGTTTCATGTGGTAAACAGTGCTATTTATTTAACACCTTCACTGCCAGTTTCTGGTAAAATCCCCAGTTTCTAGCGTGTCGTACCAACTCCATAACCAGCCAGGCAATTGTGCAAGAGAGCTGTTCAAACCCTCAAACGACTTGACAAGTCTTCGAGTCTGCACTGAAAATAAATTATTTGGTTTCGGGTCTGTTGTGAGTGATGTAAAAAGTGGGTAGATTTTTTTAGCCATTTTGGCTCGGGTTACCTGGCCTTGGGCCCAAACCACTAGATGGAAGCATTTTGCTCAAGATTTTATTGGAAACTAGGATATAATCTGAGTCTTTTGAGCCTCTGATTGACTTTCTAGGGTTCCTGGTTCGAAAGTTACAGCCTAAAAACAACAAAATGATTAATTACGGTAATCCCCTAATTAGATAATTAATGTGTTGCAATCAATAATTCAGTAATGGTCAGGAATCAATCAAAATTGATTTTAAAAAGTTTACTGTATTTTCCAAGTATTCCAAATCATGAATTTCATTATTGAGTATGTTACAGAAAAAATTTATCAAGCGAGATAGATCAGCATGCCAAGGCTAGTATTGCTGGCACTGAAGGTAAGCAGCATCACGTAAGATAGATAACTACTTAAAATGACTTCCAAAATGCAACTGATCACCATATGAAAGGAAAAAAACACATGTTTGTGGAAATATCATTCCAATCACATATCTACAAACAAAATGTGTGACAAATGTCTAACACAATGATAGAAACTAACAAACAAAATAGAAAAACTAATGGAGGACTTACCATCAAGCCACAACAGACGTGGATATTCTTGATTTCTCCCATCATAAATATCTGCATAACTCTTGATTAAAACAAGTAGACTCAAGCGATGTGGAGTTATACGGTCTTTAGATGAAGTATCTCCACTCAAAGTAAACATCTTCAGTTTTTATTACCTAGCCTACTTCAGCACCAAAAAGAAAAATTTGTTGAAGGTAAGGGATATAAAACACTTAATTATCTTTGGCATTCACAAGTAATAACATAATTCAGATGAAACAGTAAATTTTGTCAACAAGTCATAAAGAATGTGTTGTTTTCATTATGACAATCAGTGTATTATGTGTGTCTGTGTTTGCAAGTTGGACCTTTACTGCACTAGGGCACTTTAAAAAACACAATTGCTTTGACCAGAATTTTTCAATCCACACCTATACACTAACCAAACAGCGTTTTTATTCCTAGCATGAGCTCTTGAAAAGGCTGTAATGGGAAGATGCAATAATACTGCAATGTGACAGCATTTTGATTCATAAGAGCACACTTACAAAATGTGTTAATGTTGCTTCAAAAAATTCTGCAGATTTAACTTTCAGAAAAGTGGGTCATTCCATGTCAACTGTCCCAGCCAGTCAACCCACCATCTCAGATTTTCCTTAAATTTAATAAGCAGCTAAACTTATCATGCTGATTCCAAAAGGCTAATTTTTTTTTCAAATTGGTTAAGGTTTCAGAAAGTTATTGACAATAAAAAATGACTACTTTTTGTGGTCAATGAAGTGTAACGACCAGCAAGAAAATCATGAACCAACTTTAAAACTAAATCATTCTCTCTATAATCATTTAATTGTTGTAAAAACTTGACACAAGGTTGTCTCAAGTATCTTATCTTCATTTATGAGGAAAAATTTCAAAATCCATGCATTTACCCCAATTTTGGGGCAAAAGAATGGTGGGTAGTCATCAAAATCATTCATGTGTGGCATAAATTTTGAATGGTAATAACTTGATGAGCACACATGCTATTGGTATGTGCAGTACATCATCTGAAAGCTCTCATTGAGACTGTAGTCTCAAAATATCCTCATTGCTTATTTAATAAATTGTCCCGAAGGGATTTCTAGGAATTTACCTAATTTTTTTGCCTTTTTTAGCCATAACTTTTGAACCAGAAATGCTAGAAAGCCAATCAAACCCTCTAAAGACTTGTAATATAACCTGGTTTCCAATAAGATTTTGAGTAAAAAAATTTGCTCCGGTAGTTGGCACCCATTGCCTGATAACTGTATCAAAATATGCATGAACTCATTTCCATTATGTGACCAACAAAAAAACTAAAATCCAGAACTTTCCAATTTGATTTTTAATTGAATCTAGAAGACTTTCCACAACTGTAGAGTGCTTCAACAGTTCTCTAGCTCAATTGGCTGGCGAGTTATGGCCTTCAGACAATATGGCTAAAGTTACATTTTGCCTGACTTGATTTTATATCAAAATTTGGGTTTTGGAGCCATAATTTTAGATTCAAAAATGCTAAAAAGCCGATCAAGGGCTATGACCTGAATTATAGCCTAGTTTCCAATAAAACTTTAAGTCAAAAAATAGGGTTATTGCTGTGGTGCCCAGGGCTCGATGACCTTGGCCAAAATGCATGAACTTACCCCCATTATGACATTCACCCACAAAAACCCAAAAGCCAAACTTTTCCAATTAAATAGAATATAAACTACAAGACTTCCCACATCTCTAGAGGGTTTGAACAACTCTCTAGCTTAATCGGCTGGTGAGTTTTGGTTGTGCAAAGTTCAATAACAAAGTGGTGCATGTGGGACTGAAAGGGTTAAAGTGCCACTACATTGAAATCTTAAGCAAAAACTTTGTGAGACGTTTGTTCAAAAGAAACAAAATGAACAATGAGGATATTTTAAGACTAAAATCTCCTCAATGAGAGCTTTCAGATGATGTATCGCACATGCCAATAGCATGTGTGCATGTCAAGTTGTCACCATTCTAAATTTAGCCATGCATGAGTGATTATGATGACAACCCATTTTCTTTACAAGCACATGGATTTTGGAATTTTTCTTCACAAGTGAAGATAAGATACTTGAGGCAGCTTCTTGTCAAGTTTTCACAACAATTAAATGATTACAATGAGAATGGTTTAGTTTTAAAGTTAGTTGATGATTTTATTGTTATTCGTTGTTTCATTGACTGCAAAAAGTAGTCATTTTGTATGGTCCATAAATTTGCAAAACCTTAACCAATTTGAAAAAAATTTAGTTTTTTGGAATCAGCATGAGAAGTTCTATCTGCTTATTAGATCTGAGGAAAATCTGAGATGGTGGGTCGACTTTTCCATTTTTTCTTATTCATCTGACATGGAATGACCCAAGGACGATGTGCTTACCCAAGCGTATCATCCTTGTCATGTGACTATTTCTGACGGCAAAATAAACCTTGCCATCATTTTATCCAGACCAAAATGTCAGTGTCATAATTAGCAAAACAAATACCAAGGTCAACATAAACTTACAGACAGCAATTGTTAGAGCAGCACAACACTAACTTGCGTATTACCATTTGTAACATACATAACAGGGTTGCGGTGTCAGAAGTAAAATGTCCAATTCTGACACCTTAGCATAACATGAATGAGGTTTGCCTGTCAACAATTTTGTAGCAACTAGCAATCAGTGGACATCATGGTACACAGCAAAAATTATATTTCAATGAAAGTTCAGAAGAAATTGTACCATTTTAACAGGCATGAGTTAGGATTCCTTCATTAGGAGTGCAATATAAAAAATTAATTCCATTGGACTTCTAGAGTTGGATTAAAAAATCTGACTCTAATACTGATTCTGAACTTCACCCAAAACCCTCCAACCATTACGACTCTGACATCAAAATCCGCAACCCTGAATAGGAGTTTCAACTCTATTAAAAATGCATTGGGAAGTCAGACTTATGCTGAAGATTAAGCTTATAAATGGACTTTAATTCTGAGTCTTTCTTATTTTGACAACCCAAGTGTCTAAATGATTATCACATTAAATCTGCATAGTAAAGAACTGGACAATTAACACGACAATAGTTTCAACCAGGGTTGCGGAGTCAGAAAGAGTCAGTGTCGGAGGTTTTTGGTTGGAGTCGGATTACCAAGAACACCAGGAGTCGGAGGCGTTTTTTTCCGACTCCGAAAGTCCAATTGAATCATTCCTTACATTGCACTTTGAAGTCAGGAGTCCTAACTTGTGCCTGTTGAAAATTTCAACATTTCAACTTGAAATGATACAATTTTGTTTTGAAACTTTTATTGAAACAGAATTCTTGCTGTGCACCATAATTTCCATTGATTGCCAATTGATACTCGCTTTTTTGCCATTATTAACAGCCCAACCTCATTCATGTTAAGGATTCAAGAGTTGGAAATTTCAAAATTTGACTTCAAAAAAGATTCATTTACGGCTGGGTAGTGTTGCGATCGGAAAGCCCGAGTGGCAAGTGTGCAAAGCTTTGTTGCAACCTGCGCTGAATGTGCGGTTCGCCACAAACGGAATGTGTGCAAAAAACAACACCCACATATAAGTGGAACGAACAAGCAGCAATAGAGTGATCACGGCATGTGATCTCTATTGTTGCTTGCTGACACAGTGTGAAGCTTTGCTCACCTTCTGCTCGGTCGTTCCAATCACAACAAAATGGTGCTGTGACCAGGATGTGAAGATCGTACTGTGTGAAACCTTCACAAGAAGAACATGCAATCGGTGCGGTTCGTTGTAAAAAGGAGGGGATGTTGTTGCAACCTCTCCGCTGGCGCTGCGCTGAATGCGCGGTTCACCATGAATGAAATGTGCACATAAAACAACACCCATATATAAGTGGCGCGAACAAGCAGTAAATGAGTAATAGAGTGATCGCGGTGCATGATCTCTATTGTTGCTTGCTGCCACAGTGTGAAGCTTTGCGCACTTGCCGCTCAGTCTTTCCAATCACAACAGCTTCACACTGTGGCAGCAAGCAACAGTACAGATCACCTGATGAGATCACTCTTTTATTGCTTGTTCACACCACATATATAATAATATGGGTATTACTACTACCCACCCAGTTGTGAAATCTCATCAAGATCACCAACAGAAGATCTTCAGTCTCCAGCAATTGAATGATCAATGAGCGCCCGCACATGCTTTGATTCACAGCCAGCTCCGTAGCCACCAGGGAGAAATTCGGGGGCAGTGCACCCCTAAATTTTGTTGTGCCCGAGAAAAAAATATTTTAAACATATAATAAAAACAAAAATCTTGCCTGCATAAGGACGTATCTTGCCCCCCCTAAACCTTACAACCTGGCTGGCTACGGGCCTGATGCACAACAGCTTGGCGGCCAAGGCAAGAAGTTGGCCTGCACGGTCTACGCAAGCAATGCGGCAAGCACAAATGCACACTCACACTGCCTCGCTTTCACTACACAAAGCGAAACGCACACCGCAGGAGATGTGACTTTGAAAAAAATAAAAAGGTGTTGTCGTTGACAGTTTTAAGCTTCTAAACTCTGAGTTTAGCCAAAATATTTATTTTCAAAAACGGCCAACAGAAAAAATTTTGGCCAAACGACCGTGAAAATGGCCATAAAAGCCAAACGGCCAACCCAAAAATCGTACAGCCAACCAACCTGAAACACGGGACGGCTAAATTTCGAAATTTGGCCGCAAAAGGGCCAATCTTGTAACACTCAATCCTGACCTCACCTTGGAAAATTGCAGGCCCAAACAAAAATCGCGCCCTACAGTGTTTCACTGCAAAAAATCACAGTTTCCATCACTTCACAACCGCCGCAAATTCGACTTCAATCTGATTCTGATACCGCAGCTCGTACCCAGCAGGTGAAGATGACAGAAATGTAGTCAAGATCGAGACTTAGTGAAAATTTTGAAACGGAGAACAGACTTTATCAAAATATCGAATCGAAGGCTTGAACGTTCGAGACCGAGACTCGAAACTTGAAAATTTGTTTTTGCCTTCGCCAAAACTTTTTCCGAATTTTTCAAAAAACGTCACCAACACTTCGGAGCTGTAAATTTAGTAAATTTCCCGTATTTTCGCCAGCTTTATGGGTTTTTGTCTTCTCGATGATTTCACAGACAGTGAACAGGTTGAATTGCAGAAACGTAACCAAACTTTATCGATGCTGCAGTTAAAGTCTTGAGACAATGGTTTTGAGACGGAGAACATGTTGGACTTTTTTTTTAAGTATTAGCAAGAAGTACATCGAAGAAATGAAATAAGGCTGGAATGAAAAAGTGAAGAAGTGTTTCAGAAACAACATTAAAGAACAAAGTGTTTCAGAAACAACATTGAAGAACACTTTACATCCTTGTATGGTGGAAAATACAAACTTTGCCTCATTGGAAAATATCGTGAGTATGGACATCCAATAACAACAAGAAAAGTTGAAACTATTGACAATTACCCAAATTAATTTACAAAAGACATAATATGTTTAAGTTTTTACAAAACATATCAAAAGCAGCTGTTATTTATTAGGAATCTCTTTGTTAGTGTTTATGGGAAACTCTGTTGGTAAACTAGATTTTAGGGGATATCCCCATGAAAAAACTGCTTTCGTGATGCTTTCTTTCAAGTACATAACACTAACAGCGCGCAACACAATTACACAAATATCTAACAACAACCCTTGACATGAGTCTTCCTCAGCAAATTGAAATAAGTTGTCATGATTTGTTTTACAGACTTTGATGTTGTTCAATGTATTTCATTGTCATAACGGTTTGGTTAATAACGAAAGTAAACTACTTAGTCAAGTTTGTATCAGACCATCTGATCGTCTAAGTAGAACTTTTATGTGTTGTTGGTAGATGTTAATGTTGTGTCATGGATTCAGGGAAAATTCGGCTGAACGGAACAGATTGGAATTCAATTCCATGCCGAGTAAAAGATCTGCAGCTTAAGCTTAACCTGACTTGTGGACAATCTTTCAGGTACAGAATGTTTAAGATGGGGTTTGTGATGATATTAGCTCAATGTGATTATATAAGGTTTCAGGCCTATGGCATTACCAGGTACAGAACAAAAAGCAGTTTAAGTATCAGTACAAAATCAACAGCCTCTTGGTTTTTGTTTTTCTATTATATCTCCTGACATTACCTTAAGTTAAGATCAAGTAAAAGTAACCTAAACTTAATTTTTCAGCTATTCTCTTGGAACTTCGTAGCCAAACAATAAAAAAGACTGCTGGTGTTCCACTGGAATGTTGCCTCTTCTGTGTTTCAAATGAAACCAGAAACAAAACAAAGCAATTGCTTTGGTTTCCACCAATGTTTGTCTAGCATTTTAGATCAAATCAGAAGATATTGATTGGTAGTTAAAGTAGCTGTTTGTGAATCTTTCATGTTGGGAACCAGGTTTTCAAGTTAGTATTTATTTAGGCAGTGGCTACAGAACCATCCATGGATCTTCATATTTAAAACTTTGTTGGACCGCCACCTGTAACATGATAGTAACGCATGACGAAAGTGCAGTAGTAGGCTTGGTACAAACCTACTAATGTAAAAGGTAAACCCTAAACCTTAAAGCTAACACCAACCATTAAACCTACACTTTGGAAACTTTTTTCAAAAAGTAAAGAAAAACTGGTACCATGAAGTGAAATGTGCAAGCATTACTACCAAAGCGAAAGTCACCAAGGTGAGAGCCGAACTTAAAACCTTTGGATTGGCATAGCAAACGTAAATGTTACTGCTACGCTACCACAGCTGTGCTGCTTGAGTGACAAACTGAGCGTTTTATTCGAACCGCGTCATGCAAGGCAGTTACATGGCCACTTCCATTCATTTAAGTACACTCTACTCTTAGACCATATTGATGAGACCATAGAAGTTGCAGTACTACTGTTTGGAGACTGAGTGTTTCATGTATATATCTTTATGTTTTTTCATTATATTATTTTTTATATTTGGCATTGTCAAAGAACATGAGAAAACAAAAATGCTTTAATCATAACACATCACAAGGTAAGGGTTAATTGGTATGCAGAAGCAGTAATATAATTAACAAACACAAATAGTATGCTAGCAACTATTGCATTCACTCATTAGCATACTGAAGTATGCATAGTAGAAAAATAGAGACTTACAGAAAATTTAAATCTTTTAGTTTGCAAAAAACAGACTTCCAGCTAATGTGTTTCCTGATCTCTATGGCAATTGTCAATGAGGTACGACATGTTACATGAGAACGTTTTTGACATAAGAGTTTTTTATGTTTTTCTCCTTGAATCCCCATTTGACACACACTACAAGACCCTGATTCACAGAATATGATAATCTTTTATTTGTAAACCTTTTACAATGTTGTGTGACATCAAGAAATCTTTAAAAGAAGTGACTTAAAAATATTCATAGCAAACTTAAACCACTTCTGATAATTTTTTGAGAAAGCGGTATTGTTTTTTAATCAGATTTAAAAATCATCAGCGCTTCCAAAATTTTGATCTTTAATCACAACATCTTGTTTTATATTATCATATATTTTTTGGACTATAAGGCGCACTTAAAGTCCTTCAATTTTCTCAAAAATTGACAGTTCAGCTTATAATCCAGAGCACCTTACGTATTGACGAAGGCGCATACCTGCCAATAGATCATACATGCCTAGGCCAAGGTATCAATCTAAAGTGTCGTCTGGGCTTTCATTCATGAAGGTCGGAACTCGGAATCATCACTGGACAGCTAAGTAACAGCAACAAGACTGAATCGGATAATGACGAGTGACTTGGATAGTGAAGGATCCGGGCATGCTTGATGCTGAAATCACATAACTCTTAAACTCAGACACTAATAATGAAGAATTTAATGGACCTGTGGAAGATTAAAGCACCTTATGTATGAAAATAAACCATTCAATGATTGTTCATTGATATTGTGCCTTATAATCCGGTGTGCCCTATAGTCTGCAACAGTATTGGATTCGAAAAACATGATATTGTTTATGACAATTGCTTAATCAGTAAAGTTCATTTGTCAAGATGATTTTCATGGGAAAATCATCCTTGAAGTGCATATTGATGAGTTAACTCATCACAGCATGGTCTTACATCACAAGATGTATTTTTTTTTCTACTATGCATATGAGTTGTGGAGTCACTATGTTTAATACTTTTACTTTTATTTGCTTATCTTAGAATGTATGTTTTATTGGAGCAATTCAAGGTTTTATTCTGCTTTCCTCTCCTCTGAAAATTCAAATGCATGTTTATTTGTCAGCTACAGCACAGCTCATTTGTCTTCTGTCAGAAATACATAAACATAAATTGCATAGCTGTTTGCAGGTGTAGTCATGATTGTCTGTTCTTATTGTTTAGCTAAAAAGTGGCCATTAACACAAAAATGGGCGAAGTGCTGCAATTGTGACATCATCAGTGGCTTTATAGATATGCCATCATTGTATTGTAGTAATTTCAGAAATAGAAAATCGTACTAAAAGTATGTATATGCATTTTGATGGAAAAAGTTTTTTTGTTGTTTAGAAAAGTGGGTTGTGACAAAGTTACTCAAAGCAATGTTATTTTTTTGTATCTTAACAATTTTATATACCAGGATTATGAAAAACCCAAATTCCATGATTGTACCTATAAACAGAGCTCCAATAAAACAAGTTTTAGTTATGTCCAAGATATTCTTACAGTAATTTCTGGATTTCGTTTTACCATCTACCTGATCACTAAAAGTCAATAGTGTGCTGTTTGTACAAAATATATTTTTTGTTTTTGAACATTCCCAGAAAGCACAGTTCTGGTTGGAGACTTTTATATAACCTTTTTAGCAGTGTAAGATGGATCTGTTATAACGCCAGCTGCGGGAATATTTTCTAGTATAAGCACATGAAAAAAAGGTGTTTAGATCACGTATGTTGTGGCATTGCTTCAGTACCAAATGCATGGCATTCAACATTGTGATTGCTCCAATTCTATACCTTTTTCCATAAATTGCTTGCTACTTGCAATGACTAGACACTCTTAGCTTTCATAGGTGTGGAAGGTTTTATTGAAATCATCACACTCATATGCAGTTATTACAAGTGATGCCACCTATTTGTTTGTGAGACACTTCCACGGATAGCAGCAATAGTTAAACAAACATATTAATGCAACAACCAATCTAAGATATGTCCAATACTAGAATTATGATGATCTTTATTCAAATTACACTAATTCTCTCTCAGTTATACATAAAAAAATGGAGGGAAACATGCAAAACAAAGTTGCATAACGAATGTTACTATTCTATTATTCATTGATCTTTACACTGTAAAAATGCTAAAATGGATGTCATTAGCAGCATATTTGTTGCAACTGCTGTGGCTTGCATTCTGTTAGTGAAACACAAGTAGTGAATTCTGTTATGCAGTTATTAATTATTTCAACTGACCTATTTCTTTGTATGGTAATATGTAGTAATTTATCATGGTTCACAACCACTGGCATTTATTTTTTGCTATTGTTGACAATGCACTGCTTTGTGCAGATGGAGATATATCAAGAATGGGATGTTGGTTGGTGTTTTTGCTCACCGAGTGTGGTTGTTAAAACAGAAACCAGATGCAATTCAGTACAAAGTTATTGCGTGCCGTCACTGGTCATATGGTCACAGTCCATGTTTGTCAAGGAAAACATCTCAATCAAGTAACTCAAAAAAGCTTGACCCACAGACAAAACTGCCATGCTTTTGCAAGGAAAATGAAAAGACAATACTTTCTGACTACCTCAGATTAAATGAAGACTTGGGCAAGCTTTATGGTAACTGGACAAAAATGGACAAGTAAGTTAAAACATGCATGATTTTTTGTATACCATTATATTGCTTTAAATGCTTTTTTGCATATTGTAATGCAGAATTTGTGGAATTTCTAATTTGAAAAACCTTCTGACAAAAAAACTAACGTTTGGATAAATATGGAAGGTTTTAGTGGCGGTGGAGTCTCAAAACACCCTTTGAGACCCATTTAACACGGACTTGTTGGTGACTTTTTTTTAATGGCAAGAAAATGTTTGTCAACGCCAGAAAATTTTTGGTTTTCGAATCTCTATCGTTCAGGCCTCAGTTTAGATTTTTTTAGACAAAGTCCTGATCTTGATGTTTGATCCAGGTCTCAGTTTCACAGGTTTTGTTCTTTGCTACATCACTTCTTAGTCAATATTTTCAAAGTTCTTTGGTGTTTACTGACACCCAAAATAAAAATGCAAAGTATGGTTTCTAAAAAAACTAGAATTTTGGTGATTGGCAAATTTTGTGAGCATTTTTAGTTTATGTTCTTCTAGAACAAACACTCCGTTGTTATTGTTTAGTTTGCTAAAGTTGACCCATGCGGCCAAAATTCTGTTTTTTAATCTATTTTTCAGTGTAGATTAAACAATAAAATATGTCTTTTTGCACACTTATTATGATTAAACTAATCTGCATACAAATTTTGATCTAAAAACATGTTTCTCCTTCTAAGCACGTTAGACAGCATTTTTTCCTTACAGATTGAAGCAATTCAATCACTTCTGTTATGCAGATATTAAATGCTTGGCTTTGCGCAAAATAGCGGTTACATGTAAGTTATCATAACTCGGTCGGTTATTTTTTTCTTACAGCTTATGGGAAAAGCAATTTTTTATCTGAAAACTGTTTATTCGTCGTTAAGTGGTCAAAGCGTTAATTGCTAAGTGGTCGATGTGAGATTTACTAGATATAAAATTTACCAGATAACCATCATTAAGTGGTCGAAGCATTAAGTGGCTGACCGTTTCTTTGGTTTTATGTGGTAAATCTTACGTTTGTTTAATTTGATTTTTGAAAAACAAGCACACAAGCTAAATAGACCGTCACCTTTTTATGATGCTCTGACCGTATCTCCTTCACTTTGAAGTTGGCTGATATTATTTTATTTCACGCGAATCAAAGTTTGAAATTGAGGTCAAAGTGAGATGTCAAAAAGTTATTTCAGGGCGATGTTTTGTTCAATTTGCACTTGTTTCAGACTAGAATATTTGCGTTTTTTCAAATGCATTGTTTTCATTTTCAGAAATTTTTCATCTGTTGGTCAGAAATTCCCGGGCATCCGTGTACTGCGCCAAGATCCTACAGAGACTCTTCTGTCTTTTCTTTGTTCTGTAAACAATGCAATTTACCGCATCGTGCCCATGATTGACAGGATGTGTCAGAAATTTGGCAAAAAGGTGAAATGAGTTTAAATTTACCTTATCCCGTTGGTCTCATTTGTCATTTTTTCGATATCGCTGTGTTGCTGGCATGCAAAAACGCAATCAAAATTCATTTGTTTTTCTTGGGCTTTTACAGCGCAGCCCTCGTAAATAAAACTTAATGTCCCAAAATTGTAAACCGTTAATTAACTTTGCCTGAATCAACGGTCACATGGTTGGTTTCGTGATTCAATACGAAGTGAAATCACCAGAACACACTGTCGAAACATGCCCGTTTAAACTTTTCTTAAATAAGCAAAATAAACTTGCTTTTTCCAGGTGCTTGGGGTTGACGAAGGGTTTCACTGGTGAAGCTTGTTTTGCAATAATAATTTATTGTGCTAAATTCTTGCCATCTGCACTTGCTGTCGAGGCTTTGTGTTAAATTACCCCACCCACTTGCAGCATGATTCGAGCGTGTCCACACTGTTTGCGCAACTTTTGTAATGTTGGAGTGTGCTTTACAGCTTCTGGACTTCGACGGGATGGCGCTTCACGACTTTCCCACTTTGGAAGCACTCTGTTCCGCTGATAAATTAGAACAGAAGCTCAGAGACATTGGATTTGGTTATAGAGCTCCGTTCATACAACAATGTGCGCAGCAGGTATAGGTCCTTTGTCGTCGATAAAAATATTTTCATCTGTGATCAGCTGTGACTGTTCGTATTAATCCTCAAAGGGAAATTGTTACTCTCAGGATTTGATTTCAATAGGGGTTCTTGTAAATACACGATGGACGATATATTGAAAAGAGCATGTTTGAAATTAGCATACCGCAACTTTCCTCTTGGTATAAATACTTGATTTTCATTTGAATTTTCTGCACAGTTGCTTCTTCTGGTAATTTTTATCAGTAGTTGTCGATGCAAAGGTGACTTTCAGTGGCGTAACCAGAGATTTGAGCCAGGGGGGGCAAAGCTTAGCTGAAGGAGGCCCACTGGTCACCATAGGGGGGTCCACTAACCAAAACTCAGAAAAAAGTTAAGAAATGATAGTGAATCTCTGGATGTCTATACTATATTGAAAAAATAAAACACCCCGAAAATCGCAAAAAACAACAAACTAAAGAATACTAACGATCAATTAAAGGGGGCCCAGTTTTCACATTTAGCTTGCCAGGAGGGGCGGCTTGCCCTCCCCGTCAGTTACGCCACTGGTGACTTTTGATATAATTTCCTTAAAACTTTGTTTTTTGGGTGTTCAGCAACAATCTGTGGCACGTAAGCCGTGGTTATTATCAGAAGACCACTGCCCATCTAAATTTGAAAAACTACCTAATTTCCAGCGGGTGTTACGTAACAGGTCCTTTCTAAAGGTGGGGAAAAGTGGATAAATTCTCTTAGGAAAGAAAGTTACGAGTCTTCTTTCAAGTCTCTATTGGAGCTTCCTGGTGTCGGCATGAAGGTAACTGCTTCCGCTTTTTTTATGTTTCTAGTTCATTTGATTAATATGAAACGAGCTTATGTGCTGTCCATGGCCAAAACGTGCTGTGCATTGTGCAACCAGTTACTTGAGCTACCATTGTACACATGGGCGTCGGAAGGGGGGGGGTGGGGTAGATTTTAAAATTTGACATTTCCCTTTTATATTTTTAGCAAAACACGTTGTATTTTGGATTTCGAGAGGGAAAAATGAAATTTCACCACTTTTGGTCCCACTTGCATGGAAAATCTTTTTGGCTACCTCTGGAAAAATCCACTATTGGCCCTCCTCAGGAAAAAAACCCTTGAGGCCCACGACTGTACAAGATAGCATTGCGAATTTTGCGAAGTAACCAATTTTAGTTGCCTTTGGTTTCTGAAAAACGTTGTGCGTTGCAGCGCCCAAAGCAATAGCAATTGTTGGAAACTCATATATATAGCAGAATTGCCCTATAATGTTACTTCATGGGACCGGAGAAAAGGTGTCGTTATAGACCAGGGGTTCCCAACCTGGTGTACAGGTACCCCTAGGGGTACATTTAAGGTTAGCAATAAAGGGAAAATATATTTACATATTATACAGGGTGTTTCAAAAAATTTGACATCATTTGACATGTAAATATTACAGAAACCACCTAGTCGAATCAAATGAAATTCAACAGGATTAATGTTGACCAAAACAAGATTTATTCCTGTAAATTTGAATAGGAAATTTAAAGGCACGTGAATTCCATAAAAGATTTTACAAATGTTCAATGTGCGCGCCGCCTGTTACCCGGCAAACGGCTAGTCGGTAGTCTAGCTCCTCCCAAACACGATGCAGCATGTCTTGGGTAACTGTCTCCAGTGCGATAGCAGTTTTTTGTTTGAGCTGGTTTACATTTGCAGGAAGAGGGGACATAAACCAGCTCACAAACGCACGCTGCACAGTCTTGTTTGAGTTTGTTCGAGCACACTCCAACACACAAAACGCTTTTTCTCTGCTAGTGAATACCATTTAAACACACAGGTTTGACCGCAGTACGAATAATTCATCAATTAAAAATTTCTACACATGAAAAGATAAACATCAAATATTAAGCACAAAATTTTGGCCTGTTTCTACACATACTGTGTAAATTTAAAGTTATTTAAACAGGAACTGCCGAAGTTATTAGATTGCAAAATGATGTCAAATTTTTTGAAACACCCTGTATATTTCCAAATATTTTACCCAGCCTTTTTGTCATAAGACACTTTAAAGGTACATTCTCATCTGTCGAAATGCTGAAGGGGTACATGTTCAGAGAAAGGTTGGGAACCCCTGTTATAGGCGAACTGTCGTTATAGCCGAACTACAATAAATCGGTCTTAAAATGTTTTCTAGATCAATGTCAAAGCCTGGCAAGGGTTGAAAGTATTCTTTGATTAGGATTGCCGCTTACTGAATTGTGTGTTCGCGTATACTCTGATAAGAAACAGCGAGAAGTTTTTTTTGCTTTGTCTTTTTTTAAAACGTAGCCAACGTTGCTGGAATATTGAAACGTTTTGCAAATTTCGCCACTTTCGTACCATTTTCGCTGTGAAGCGAAACAACGATGTCATCCATACTTTTTCCATAATGAGAAACTTCTTCCTTTGTTCGACACTTTACGCACTGCTCCAACAAAACTATCGATCAAACTAACTACAGTCGCAATAATCCTTAATACTGTACAGCAGTGCTTTTCACCCGGTGTTCCGCGAGAGGCTGCCAGGGATTCGGCCGAAATTCTCAAACCACAGTTCTGTGTGATTGCAGCAATACCGCTGGTTCGCAGTTGCGTCGGGTTCCATGAGGAACGCAAACATTTGCGGAAGACTGCAGCAAAAAGATGAAAAACACTAACGTACAAAACTCATGTAAAGATTTGTTCCATTCCAGCAGATGGCGCAATCCTTGATGCCATTCTCACCTCAACCCTGTCACAGCTCAACGATTGGCCGCTTAACTGCGTTTCTATTCGGTCATAAAAGTTGGTGTGGTGGCTCCACAGCTACATAGCCGAGCTTACTTTTCAAACTGTAAATAAATTTTGCAACTGTCGTCATACACCAACGGTCCCCAGCCTTGGTACATCAGCCTATCTGAGGGAGTACATTTAAGGTTANAAATACAAGGGGNAAAATATATATTATTTGTTTCGAAATATTTCTGTATACTGTGTATCAGTGAATATTATTTTCAAAAATCATTTTATGCTTATTATTATATATATATCTATGAATAGCTAACGATAAAATTGTTTGTTCATAAATTGTAGCAGTACAGGGTCGTCTGTCGAAATGCTGAAACGGTCAGAGAAAGGTTGGGAGCCCCTGTTGCAAACCAACAAAATGTCCTGCGGGGACTGACAAAAAGCGTCGCTACAAGCGAAGTGACGATGTAGTCTAAGTCATTATAGCCAAACCCGAATGCACAAATAAAATACAGGAATTCTGCCGGGTCTGACGAGAAAGTGTCGTTATGGGCGTATCATGCTGCAGTACGCGCGCAAAGCTGGTGGTGTAGCCAGGCCCGTAACTAGGGGGCCGAACCCCCCTTTGGTAAATTTTTCACCCCAACACAGGGTTAATGTGTTGGACATAGTTTGAAAAATCTTGGCCCGTCTCAGAAAACTCTTCGCCCCCCGTAGTGCCCCAAGCTGGTTACGGGCCGTGACATTCGGTTGTGCTAAATGTCTGCTGATCACTAACCTTTCCCTTCACCAGGTTGCCGACTGCGTGTGTCTCATGTCGTTGGACAAACTGGAAGCCGTGCCAATCGACACGCACGTACGTCAAATCGCAGAACGCGATTACAACTACAAGATGACGACAAAGACGCTGTCACCCAAGTCTTACCAACAACTCGGTAAGTGAATTCAGGCTTTCGCAAACTTTTTGTAGCCACCAGCAAATTTCTAGCGGAATACAAAAGCAGCGAGAGGGAACACAATCTCGTAGAAATGCAGCGATAGCCTGTGAAACGTCAGAAAACGTGGGTGTTTCGAGGATTTCAAAAGAAAGCAATTGCTTCGTTTGCCAACCCAGTGCAGACGCGACCTGTGCGCTAATGATGACGCAACACTTGTTTTTCAAGAGTCGCATGGAGCGTAAATAGCTCGCAAGTGTGCGCACGCGGCGGAAATGTTTTATGTTTGACGGTGACAAACATATTTTGCAGCCCAAGGCTCATCATAGCAGCGAACTAATTTGACAGTCAGGGCCGCATACGCAGTCAGGTTTGATCCACCGCTATGATGTCCTGTTTGTAACAAGTGACGATCGCAAAGAAAGGATTAATCGTTGTGGTTTTCCTGAATTCTCGGTTATCACATCACGACCACGGGCGTCGGAAGGATTTTTTCCAAAGGGGGGACCGATAGTGGATTTTCCAGAGGTAGCCATAAAGATAGGCTGTTTCCAGCGGGGCCAAAAGTGGTGGAATTTCATTTTTCCTTCTCAAAACTAAGAAAATGACCTTATTCTGCTAAAAACGTAACAGAAAAATGCCAAGCAGAAAGCAGGCAGATTCCTCAGAAGCTTGCCGCAAGGCTAAAGCTTGTTTACTGTCTTCGATCCGTTGAGAGAATCCCTGCCACTGCTGTTTTACGCAAACGTTGACATTTACTGAAAGAACTGTGAAACAGGAAAAGGGAGAATTGACGAACTGTCAAACCATCAAAGAAGTTGTGTTTGGAACAAAGAATAGATACTATTTAGCTTCATTTCACGCTTCCAATGTACGTTTAAAGGCTCTGCCTTTCTTGGTTTTTCGTGAACTGTTACGCTCTGTTTAAATCGCGCGGCTTCTCTCTGGCACTCGTCATCGCGCACGTGTGTTATCTCCAGAGGAAAAGTGTCTTTGTTAGACCGCTGCCAAACGCAGATTTTCTTAGCAGTGACTCCCAGTGGCTCTGGGAAGGTCCAAATTTTTTTTTTTTTCAAATTTTTTTTTTCGGCTCTGGGAAGGTCAAAAAAGCCTTTTTGCTTCGAAAAAATTTTTTAGCAATGTCGTTGCAACTAGCCACAGTTCGTGTGTTTTTCTTTACTTGTTTTCAAATGCCAACATTTCGCCTGTAAGATTTATCTTACATTTACAGGACTGATGATGCGTTGGAAAACGCGAAACTAGTTTCCCCGTCAATAAACTGTTGCCGCCATCTTTGTGGCCTTAAACTATGAAAAATAGATACGCTTGTAAGTTTCAATCGTCGCAGAAGAATGAAAGCAGAAAGATTCCTCAGAAGCTTGCCGCAAGGCTAAAGTTTGTTTACTGTACAGAAAAATGCCAAATTTCAAAATCCAGGGAAGGCCAAGGACCACCCCTATTCTGACGTCCGTGGTCACGATGGTCTGGGCTGCATGAGTGCAAATCTTCCTTAATTCTTTTCCAGGCGATTTTTTTCGCGCCACCTGGGGATCGTACGCAGGATGGGCGCAGGCCGTTGTTTTCGCTGCGGATCTGAAGTCCCTTCCGTCCGTGTATCAACTGGCGAGCGATGAACGACCCCCTAAAAAGCTTAAGACCCAAGGCTGAAGGCATCGCGAGGACTTCCTGGGTTTGAACAGTCGACGTAGCGAATCGTCACTGCCTGGAGTTTTTTTGGCCGTTTGTCAAAAGACGACGATTTCAAGGAACGATGCGCTGAACTGTCGTGCGCGCGCTGTCGAATCTCACGACAAAGTACAGTATACAATTTCGCATTGGCCGCACATATCGAAAACGAAGCTGCAGAAAATTTCGTTTCTTCAATGTATTCGGTGGTAATTTTTTGTGAAGCCTCATCTCGCGCGTGCCTCCTTCCGATCGAACTACTTGCTGCGTGCCTTTTAAGTTCAAAACGCATCTATTTTTCTACTCATCGATCGCATTGCTTTCCCATGTCTGCGGGGTGAAACCGTTTTGTGCATGCTTCAGTGCCATGCTACCGTCGACGATTCCAAAGCAGTTAAATCGTGTTGTCTAAATACCAGGCC
>JGI24021J15306_10000724_pt1 | contig 28003 bp, 23 predicted proteins | sample Ectturendosymbi1_FD_15306 | JGI IMG/M metagenome (IMG submission 15306) | reverse complement strand
GCTCGCGCTACATATATAATGGTTTTATTCTTCACGCACATCCCGTTCGTGGTGAATCACATAATCAACGCAACGCCACCGGAGAGGTTGCAACAGTTTCAAGCCCCCCTGACTTTAAATAAGCTGTGAAAACAAATGTATTCATCGCTAAATTTAATGACCAAAACCAACTCTCCATGTTGTGGGGCGAATAAGGGCTCGCGCCCCCCTGGAAATTTCCTGACAACCCCCTGGGGATCGCCCACCCCGGTTAAGTACCACTATACCAATGAGTCGATAAGCACATCACATGGAACGTACAATTGCTTGTACCTTTTTATGCGTAAATTGGCATTTGGAAACTTTTTCTTGTTTAAATGTCACGAGGTAGATCCTTTGATGTTGGTGAGGAAAATTAAATCCCAATTTTCCCAATTGTCTTTTTTGTGGAAAAACCTACACGAAAATCCCCATATTACGAAGCATTTGATTAACTCCCCAAAGCGATCGCTCGGCTAGTTGTGGCTGAAAATGCCCACAAAAGCTCCAATGACTTTCGTAGTCCTTAATGATTAGTAGCATTAATTAGTGAAGAACCGAAAAACTGGAAGTACTGCATTTGTAAAATAGAACCATCAGACAAATGGCGAAGACCACTATGGGCTTCAGCATTCTTTAGTGCTCGATTTGTATAGAATTTTGCACTTTAAAGAAATAAAGAGTTTCTTATAAACATGTTATTATAACAAGTTCCAAGGTAAATATTGGAAAGTCAGGTATCTTAACTGTGATGTGAAGTTAACTCCTTACTTATTTCAAACCTCTGCATTCCCACTAGTTCTCGTTTTCCTATTTTAGCAATTATGAAAATGATATCTAACACTTTTTTTTATCTAAATCTGATCGCAAATACAAGGAACAAGACACGTTTGCACACCTCTCCATCAAAAGCAACTTCTCAAGAATCTTTTAATCAACTAAAGTTAAACTAGAAAGAACGAAAGACAAATGCACAAGCAATCGGGTCCTCAAAATTGATCTCGAGGAAGCATGTTGTGTTCGTACTCAGAAAAACAAAATTGCAATCAAACCTTCCTAACTGAGGTTTAGTTGAGGTAGAAATCGACGTGATTGTGTAGATAAAGCTTAATTCCACTCCAAGTCAATCAAAAACGCTCTTAGCAAAGGAACGCTTCATCACTTGAGCTACTTGTTATAATCCCCTGCTAGGCGCACTCGATTTCGGGACAGCTGATGAGCAGCCATTCAATTGTCTCATCGTCCAAAACCATCAGGCCGTGCACTCCATGGGAGGTCGATGGATTGGACATTGGAGGATAACATAGTCAACAATATGTTCTTCTGCGCCACACTCACAAGCCGCAGAAGGAGCCACACCCCATTTGTGTAACCAGTAGCGGAAACGTCCGACACCGGTGCGGAGGCGGTTAAGCTGGACCCATTCTGTTCTCAGAAGGGTCAGTTCAGAATGGTAAGTGCGATCGTTGGTAAAGAAAGTAGGGTGTCTCTTTGAGTTCTCCAACCACTCCGAATTTCATCGGTGATCCGGCCAGCTAGCGCCGCTCTTGTGTTGTTGTAGTCATGACATGAACTGGTGAGTTGTTGTGCGGCGGGTACAAATGGATGCTTCCATTTGAGACGCCGTGCATCCAACTCTGTGAAACGCTGAAGGCTAAGTGGAGCAGATGTCCAGGCTCCATGGCACGGCGTGCTGGAGACAGTGACGCTCCTTTGCGACGAAGCTCAGAAGGTTGGATGCCACCGAGAATAGGAAGATTGTCCGCTCGTGTAGGACGCAGACATCCAGTCACAGTTAGGCATGCAAATTATTGATATGGATTACAGGTAGAAGCGCAGTCAAGATGACTGTGCAAAGACTGATTGGAATGTGGAACAATAGAGCATTTTCTAATACAGTGTGGTAAATACCCAGAAACAAACAAAAATCACAAAAAGCCACCATTCAGTATGTAAATGTCACGTATGACTGCGTAAAACGTCTGACTGACACTAAAGCAATACCGTATGTACTAACATATATCCATCAGGCTGGAAGAAAAGTGAAATAATAAAAAACACAGATATAGGCCGAGTGGCGCTACAAAACTCTGTAGTTGAAAGTACCAATAAACTGTAGCATTAATCATATTATGGCAAAAGATTGGATGGAATAAGCAACTGTGAGCAATTCACGACGAAATCATAGGGGAACCCCCATCGGTACAACGCTCACTGAGTCCTTGCCCTTCCAACTGTTTTGCGCATTCGTCGAAGAATGCAAAACATAATTATAGTATCTGCGCAACATGATTTTAAACTGGCGCTAAACGATCACTGCCATCGTACAGCGCCATCTCTCCTTTTCATTCGATTCATTAGGAATTTTATTTGCTTGGTCTTTGTGCAATTATGACAAATCTTTTGTGACGTGAAAATGGACAGCGATTAAATATTATTGGCATTGCGTCTGTTACGACGCTTTTGCCATCGACGTCAAACATTAACTGTCTGCAAATCGAACATGAACAGAACCTTATGAAAACCCGAACTGAACAAAAGAAAAGAGAAAGCAGCGAAGGTTCATCGCAGATGGAGCAAGAAGTCAGGAAAATGAAAGTAGAGACATGCAAAGCGGATTTTCACCAACACCTGCAACCATCTCAACGTTGCAAAGCTGCCAACCATCGTTGACTAGCAGAATAGGTTGAGCGACAGTTGGAAAATATTCGAAATACCTGAACGTCTGGCTTGAAGGGCAGAAACAGCAACTGTTACTTCCTGCACGATGAATCATCTGCACAGAAAACTACCTCACAACAAATAAACTAAGATCTTCGCTATAAAAGCCGCTGTTTTTCAGTCGAAAATCAGAATGGGTATAGCGATCAAAGAGGCAAGACCTGCGTCGTGACTAGGGCAACCATAAGTCAATAAAGTCAAAATTTTGCTGTCTTTTCTAAAGCTAATGAAACGTCCACAAACCAAATTTCACGCTCATAGCATGAGGGGATTCCAAGTTATTAGGCCAAAAAAAGTCAAAAGGTAACTAAGGTCAAAATTTATTGTTGGGACAAAGTTTTCTTGCAACACAGTTTTTTTCTCTTTATCAATTTTTTATTGAAACTACGACAACAGATATTGATATGCATTTGCAAGTTTAGTTGCAATTCTGTAGTAATCATGGATTTGTTGCAATTTCTGACGTAACAATGTCTTTTTGGCAATTACGTGACGACTGAATGTCATGTACATGATAGGTGTGGTAAGGCAACAAACGTGTTCTTACAATACTTGGTTTGGTAATCCATCAATCCATTCTGTATATAGCGCTTCAGCTTTATGATGTTCGCATGTTTGACTCAATACACATACACTACTGTAGTTATTAATGTACTTATCAATATAATATCCCCGAAGTTAACTAATTTTCTTAAACGTTCGAGGCATAGAGTGCATGAATGTGCTTCTGGGTTAACCAACTCTTAAGACTGAATTATTTTGCAATTGCAAACGCAGAAAATTTAAAGGTCAAAATAAAGTCACAATTTTTAAATAATAAAGTTAAAATTTAAAGTTTAGGTCAAAAAATTAGTTTCCCTAGTCATAACGTTTGACAACGTTTAGAATAATGAGGGATTCAGATCTCCCAATTTTTTAAAATTGCACGCAGATGTCGTCTGAAACACGCTGCGATCGTTGTAATCTGACTCATCACCTCTGTGCCTTCACTTTAATCAGTGTAATATCTATCAGCTCATGCCTTTTATCGCGACTGCATTTTATGACTCTGTTCGAAGCTAAGGAGTTCGAGCTCACGTTTGCCGTTCGTACAGCCTTGAACACCAGAGAAAACATGAATTATGAGATAATTGTCTTTGGCAATCGTTTTTCTCGTCCAGTGAATGATCAGTGGTTTCTTGATTACAAATCGCCACATGTAGTGAGCACACGCAAGAGAACACTTCACGAACCACGGTCGCCTCCGGCCACGGGCTGGCACAAACCCAAACTACTGACATATGAAACTTACAGTAGTTTTATAAACCAAACGGTAGTCTTTGTGTTAGAATACCAACCAAAGCAAATTTACATCAAGACCTCGAATGCAACCTCAACTAAGAGAAACCAGTGCCAGTAGAGGTCAACGCCAGTTCAGGAAGTCGCCAGATTAACACACTAAGTTCAAAGCAATGTTGCTTGAAAAGTTTTTTTTACTGACGAGTTCGTCTGAAGTCAATCAAATACCTGAAACTAAACCTCCAAAATCTTCCATGAAATTATGCTCCGCACCGAACCCTCCCCTATGAAACACAATGTGGTTATTCACCTGATATATTTCTATTTCAAGCGGCAAGAAAACTTCGAAAATTTCACAATAAATAGAATCGAAATACTCACGAAAAAACAAACACAGCATTCACATGCAATAACAAAGAACACGAAAAAATGTAATAATTTCACAACTTTGTTATTATTGCATCAAACAGTCATCATTATCATTCTATTCATCACAATCAGATATATCAGGGTACATTGCAATTAAATATTTACAATCAGGACATTTGTGTTGAGTTTGAAATAAGTCAGGCATGAAAAATAGTACCCAACAGCATGTACAAAAAACGACCATGCAAAACAAATCCCAGTTATGTGGCCTAGTTTTTGTGCTCGTCCTTATTATCTTTCTGCACTTCCTGCACCATGCTTCAACAGGTCTGCGTTCGAAGCCAATTTGTCGGTTGTTTATTGGCGGTGGACTGCCTGATGATGTGGTTAGATTGCTTGACGAATCTGGCAACAAAAAGTGCACTCGCTTACCGCTGTAAGACGCTGAGGGATTTCCTTGTCGAATCCGATCTGAATTAAGGCAATCCTCTAATGGTTGTAGAACTTGTTCTTCATCGTTAACTTCTCGACCCAAATGGTCTGCACTTTTGCTTCGTGGGACTGCACAAACCTGGTGAAGTTGCACCTGACTGTCAAAACTTCTGCTTTTCTTCAAGTCCGCTGTTCGTGTCTCCGGGCTGTAATGCAGTCGAATTTCACGTCCTCCAGCCTTGGACGATTTTCTATCCGGGGATGCAACGTTTGAATCACTTAACAACGACGTTCTTCCGCCATCAGACGTGTTGATTTTTTGTTCATTTTTTAGATCAATCGTCACTTTTGAGGGCATCTTCACAGATCCATCTGTTGGTTCAACATAATGAGCTGCACCAGTGCTGCTAAAACTGTAGCCGCTGCTGCATGCGGGAGATTGATCTGTGTATAATTTTAATGAGCTCTGTTGTCTGTGTTCAGATGTGCTTCCCTTCGATGAATGACTGTCACTATCGCTTGGCAGTGATGTTTTTTCGTGATCTGCTTGATTCGGTGAATCTGGTGTTTCACTCGACGTCCTCGATTTTTCAGACATATTTTCATTGATGCAAAAGTTTAGCTTAAACAAAGAAATAATGAAAAAAAAGTAAAAAACCTGCAACGTAACAATAATTTCAGGCTATAGCCAGCGTGGAATTATTTTAATAACATTGGTATTAATATTTTCTACCAAATGCGAAGCACCTTGAAATGATCTGCTTTGCAACATATAAGATTAAAAATGAAATTACAGTGTGCTTCTGAAATTTGAGGTGCTCAGCACGCATATCTTAAGCAAACACTTAGGTTCACGCTGCACATCAAATGCAATAGTTGAAACTGATGTTTCAATTTCACAACCTTCCAATCGACAAACAACCGAGAACTATTTGAGCAATCAAGTTCGATGTGTGTAAGGGAATCTTTAACCACAAAATTTGATGATTGCTACCTTGCTTGCAGGTTTAAAGGCCCTGAGCAGGAGTTTTTGAATCAGGAAAAATCAATAATAGCTTTGAATTTAAACCACCTCACTTTCGAGAAGTGAGCAATGTATCTCACTGGTTTTGAGTTTGCATTTTGCGTATCGATGGAAAATGACACTCAAAAAGCAAATAATATTAACTACCCAACCTCCATGTTTCATACAAACTATATTTGTGTGTTATATAATCTTATGGCCTTCTTTTTCTCTGTCGATCTCTCTAGGCTGGTGGATTACACGATCTATTTGTAAATACATACGAAACAACGCAACCAAACCAACAAAGTAACGTTGTCATAGTGTTCTGTTTGCATTTCTTAAACATTGTGACTAACAAAAATTAAATATAGAGCTTGTAATAATGCATTTGAAGCTAAAATGCGGACAATCCCGAAGTAAAGTATTGTAGTTTGATGGAGATTAGTTATTATCAGTGATCTCTTTCTACAGATGAAAAGCACTGAAAATGCTATGGCTGCATTTGCGTGTAAAGAAACTGTCGAAGCTAAATACCATCAGGATAATATCTTCATTGGTTCAAGTTTTTGTTAGCGCCCTGACGAAACCCTGCCGATTTGCTCGTAGCCCAAATACATAGGGATAACGTGGGACAGGACGTTCACGTATCGCCGATCCATCGAGTCACTTCGCAACGAGCTGATATCACGTGCGGTACACTTGAGACAACTTGCTGGTTCAGGCTGGATAAGAAGGCTGCGGGAAGCCACCCTATCCCTGGTCCATTTAGCAGTGGAGTACTGCGCTCTTGTCCGGTGCCGTCGTGCTTACACCCGCCTCATTGACCCAGCCATTAACGACGCCTTGCCAATTGTGACTGGATGCCTGCGTCCTACACCAGGGCACAACCTTCCCATTCTTCCAGGCGTCCAACCTGCTGAGCTTTTTCGCAGTGGACCCACACTGTCTCTAGCACGCCGTGCTATGGAAACCTGGATATCTGCTCCACTCAGCGCTCACCTGTCCGCTGGGTGCGAATGCACGGCATCTCAAACTGAGATAGCTGTGTGTAGCCTACCCGTCGCACAGCAACTCATCAGTTAATTTGACGATAACAACAGAATTGCGGCGCTCTGGTTGTATCACTGATGGATTGGTTGGTGAACCATATGTGATTCTGGGCGGATCACCAAGGGAATGCGGAGTGGCCGGACAGCCCCACAATACTACGCATTTTTATCCCGACATCGGCACCCACGTTTCTTGAATGGCCCTGCAAAGAACAGCGTGGGTTTGGCTTAACCGTCTCCCAACGTGGTCGGACGATTCGGCTCCTGCTTTACCTAACTGGGTATAGCTCCTACTTCGGCTTGTAAGTGTGGCGCAGGGGAACACACAGTGAGCATGTCTTCTCTGTACACTACTTCGATCTCCCCGATAGCGTGCAGGGCCTCACGGTTCTCGACGGTACGGCAATGGATTGGCTGCTTGACATCATCCACGAGATCTAGTGCGATCAAGTTGTGAATTCTAACAAGTCACTGAAACGACTAAGAACAGATGGAGCAAAGATATAACCCAAGCCTGTGAGCAATCCTGTTTTTCGCATTTTTGAGGCGTCTTTCTTCTCAATTTAATGCCACAATTAGCAGGTCGTTTGTAATGTCCCAGAGGACATTTTTAGCGTATCGTTCTTTCTTTTTAGTCAGTTCAACTGCTGAGGTAGTCTCTTACCCTTGATTGAGACTGTTCAATCTCAGCGTTTCTCCTAATAAAATTAGCTTAAATGTCTTGTGTGGTGTGATTTTCCTTTAATGAACTACCGTCCTTCTTGTGTGGGCTTCACGAAGTGTCTAAACTAAAATCATTTTCATATGGTTAGGCAATGATTAACGTATAGGAATTCCACTTCGCTCTTTTCATCGGATGTGTAGGCATGGCCGAAAATTAAGTAAGTTTCTGGCCATACCGTTGGAAAATGCTAAATTTAGTGCTTGTCGTATTAAGCAAGATCTTTTCGCAATTTTCTTTCTTGTTTTATTCATTTTAGACTCAAATGCGTTTGTTTGTTTGTTTGTTTTTTAGCGTTTCACCTGTAAGATTTGTTTGCAGATTTAACAACTGAGGATGCGTAGTGTTACGTGAATTAAATTTCCTTTTGAAGAAATTGTTGGTGGATTCAAATCTGACGCCTTCCGCAGTCCGGCAGTTGCAAATTTGTTAAAAATCTCCAAACATCACTGAGATAGTGTATTCAACGGACTGAAGACACTGAATAGCAAAAATTGGAACTGTTTTTAATCGATACTCAAAAGTACGAGACATCATTACCAATTGTATCAAGCTACCCGGAAAATTTACGTAGTCACAATATTAGGACGAACTCTGCTTTTCAAAAGAGTTATAAGTGAACCGAATATTGCTATTTCGGGAGCTGGTAAACAAAAATCATAATCAAAGAAACAAAACATTTCGGTTTGTTTCTCAAACACCTTTATATAACGTAGGAAATACAGCAAGAGAATTAGTGCAGCGTGGTCCAACTACTCTTGGCCTACTGGCAATTTTGCAAAACGTGACAACTTGTGGGTCACTTCCAATAAAAGGATGTATAAATCAATAGATTCACAGGATTTGAAACGAAAGAGGTGAAGATAAATTCAAATTGTTGCACAAAAGCAATAAACAATTTATTACAAATCTCTATCAGTGCTATGCCTGTGGTTGAGGCTTCTGACATATCATTCCTTGAACAATACCAATATATTAGTGGGAGCAAGGGCAAGAACATGGTCCGGTATTTCGTCTACCATTCGTTGTTTTTTTAGATGCTTAATTGCAGAAAATGTACACTCCACACACGTATGTGCTTCCAAACGTCGAGTACGTGTTTAGTGCGACATCTTTTAACTTGAGAAACCTTTGACTGACTAATTTTTAGAAGCACTCTGCATTTAATGTGACGCCGTTAATGTTTTTACGAGATGTTATGATTGTTCTAATTAAAATCAAAATTACCTACTGTAACATGCACAAGGCAATCAATACGTGAGAAAGCTCGCGCGCCTCTACTTGGACAATGCTGATTTAGTGCAAGGGGTGATATGATTGTTACGCTTAGGGCACTTCAACACATTTAAATTCATATAGGAGTTTTTCCGAATAAATATATCAAAAGGCTTGAATAAGGGCATCTCCACTAAATTTGACTTATTTTTGTAAAACACGTGTACGTAATCACACAATATTTCGCGTTTCACCGTTTACTGAAGCAATCATTACAAAAGCTTACGAAAAAAATAAATGCAACACAACATCTCAAAAACGATTCTGCATTTCTGCAACATCTCAAAAAACAATAGTGTTAAAATTTGGCAGTCATTTCATTAAAAATCATTCTGATAATTCAAATTCTTCGTATTCATCACTCTCAGATATTTGAATCTCAGGATACATTGCAATTAAACAATCACAATCAGGGCATTTATGTTGAGTGTGCAACAAGTCCGGCATGAACAAAAGTGCACAACAGAATGTACAACACAATAACATGCAAAACAAACACCAGTTTTGCGGCCTAGATCTTGTGCTTGTTTTTATTATCTTTCTGCACATTTTGCACCATGCTTCAACAGGCCTGCGTTCGAAATTGATCAGGTTATTTATCTCTGAACTGTCTGAAGATGAGATTAGATTAGAGGGATGTGCCCATGTAGACAGAACTGGTCGAATGGCAACTTCAGATGGTTCAGCAACTTCTATGATATCGTCAACGTTTTGACCAAAACAGTCTGCACTTTGACTTCGTGGAATTGCACAAGCTTGGTGCAGTTGAAGCTGACTTTCAAAACTGCTGCTTCTACTGTAGTCCACTGTTCGTGTCGCCGGATTATAATGAAGTCGAATTTCACGTCCTCCAGCCTTGGACGATTTTCTACCCGGAGAAGAAACGGTCGAATCACTTAGCAACGAAGTTTGTTCGTCACCTTCATGTGAAACCTCAAAAAAACTGCTTTCTTCATTCTTTAGATCAATCGTCACTTTAGACAGCTTCAAAGATCCATCTGTTGGTTCAACATAAGCAGCTGAACCAGGGTTGTCGCTGCTGCACCCGGCACCGGGATCTACATATAGTTTTAAAGAGCTCTTTTGTCTGTGTTCAGATCTGCTCCCTTTTGAAGAATGACTGTCACTATCACTTAACAATGATGTTTTTTCGTGGCGCGGAGATTTGGTCATTTCATCAGACGTTGTCGGTTTTTCAGCCATAATTAACGCAGAAATTCAGCTAACACAAACCAAGTAAAACATAGAAGAATTATAAACCTGCAATGCGAAAAGATTTCAGACATTAACATTTAGATTTCACACTACATCAAATCAGCTGCTTGAAGAAACAAAAAACTCAAAGTTGTCTCTTCCTATGGCCAGAAAAACTCGAAAACTATTTTATCAATCAAGAATGGTGTGTAAGGAATTCCAGACCACAAAATGTAATGATTACTATCTTGCTCACAGAGCGAAGAGCCCTGAGCAAGTTTTGAATCAAGAAAAAAGTAATAACAGCCTTGGATTCAAACAAAAAGTAATTTACTGGTATGGTTTCAAACTTTACCTTTTGCTTACTGATGCCAAATGACATTCAAAAAATTAACGATTTTAATGACCCAGCTGCCATGTTTCATGCAAAATATGTTTGTCTGCCCGTCAATATATTGCTATTCCTTTTCTTCTTTCAATGGATCCTTGCTGGTGGGTTTCACCACATATTTTCAAATGCCAGTGCCCAGCATCGCAAGGAATCCCGTTCCAAATAATTAGACACTAAGATTATACAAAGTAGGCTATATATTNCGCCTACAAGATAGGCATCTTTAGCTCTTNTTGAAGTATGATCTGCTCTAACCCAACCGTAACAACGTTACCATTTACTTTATTTGTATTCCTTAACAAACCTTTTTCGTGATATACAAGTTCACCGTTTAGCTTGTTCAAGTCTAAAGTTGCAATATTGAAAGTGCATTATGAAGCTAGTATAATGACAATTCCAAAGTACCCATTGACGACCGCAAAAGCTGATATATGGACATTTCCACGGGTTTATCTGCTGTAACCTGCGAACCACTGAAGCTACATATATATGCCGTAGAAAGGTGGTGCCCGCTGTAGAGCTTCATCGGTTAACACAATTTTTCTCTTGCGCCTGATAAATGGTGACGATACCTATGATCAAGCCGCGAAGTATTTTTCGCTAACATGAAAGCGAAGCTTCAGTAGAACATTGCGACCGGTTATTTATGTTCTGCATAGCGTTTCGTAAAATGTCGGAGTACTTTTTAGGAATGAATCTGTGAAAAGGGACGACGTAATTTATCACAAACCACTAAACGACTGCATCAATGAACCCAGCGGCAATGCGGATGCAAGTGAACGTTTAATCGATGGTATTTGTTGCAATTTGCTCTAACTGGTTATGCAGGGAACAAAACACAGCAAAGACTGAACTTAGGGGGAAGGGTGGTTATTTTTGAAGTCAGGGGTTACGTTCACTCCATAAAGGGCTTCATATTTAAAGGATTCATTAATTCATTTTGATATCCCCCTTCCTCAGCGAAAAAAAACGCCCTAGGGGGACTCGAAATACCTGACGGTCAACAGCAATCTCTGATAGTTCTGCCGACTCCACACCAAGACGATATCAAGCAAGTTGGAGTTGTAATCACTCGACCTTGTCTTTGAACGATGTCTGGGTCGACTTGCCCCGTGAATATTTCAAGTTCTTTTTCATATTTGCTCGTGTCTTGATGTTCGACATTTTATAAACACCTGACCACTTTCGATTTCGTGGTTGCTGTTGGTGTGCGTTGGAGCTTGTTATTGCATGTTATCATTTATTTTAAGCCTAAGCTATTGTGATAATGTATTGATTCGTTATTTAATGGAAAAGTATAACAATAGCAAACGCACTTTTTTATGCAATAAGCAGAAAGCGATTCGCAAAGATTAAAATGATTTGTGCTTAGAAATGTCAACTGCAACGTTAATGGTTGCAATTTACCACACAGTAAGAAACTGTAGGAAACATCATGTTCAGTTTTATGTCATGGTTGTAAAATTTTGTAGAAGACCGTGAAAGACGAAACCACGAATTAAAATAGCATTGTCTTGTTGCAGAAGTGCAACCCAAATATTTAACGCATACCTTAAATTTCATCCCTTGTGCAAAGATTCCTCGCTCACAAATCGACAACATCAGATTTACGAAATTTCACAGTTTCATAAAATAGCAACATGACAAAGGAGCGAAATGACAAAATACCATTCTGCTGATGTAAATTGGTTAATTAATAAATTGATCGCGTTTGCGAATGGCATCTGCTCCGAAGCATTTGTTGACGACCTGAATTCTCAGATTCGAAAACAGATCGCCGCTCTTAAAAATTTGCTCATATACGGAGAAAATTGAAATGCTTCCCTTTTCTCAAAAGCTTATTTTGCTTTATTTTGAACTTGAAAAGATTTTGAAATTCAAAAAAGTGCCAGGGTTTCCAATATTCAAGCAACAACAATATATAATTTTTGAAACCCTTTATGGACATCAGTGACAGATGTGTAACGTTTGAACGGTATGCTTGAAGTGACACGGAAGCACGTGTTTAGTCGCGGATACCTGTAGGCCTTGATATGTCACGTTTAGACTCGAATACCTTTTCTCATTTGTAAGCACTGCAACTTGTGTCTTTTTGGCTGTGAAACAGTTTGTTAGGGCGATGAGGCATTATGAAGGGATACGCGTGTGGCTTTTGGCCTAGGGCGGTTGCGGGAGTGGATGGCCAGGGTGAATGGTGGTGCTAAAATTTTTTAGCACAAAACAGGTAAAATTATCAAATAAACTCTATGTTTTGCAAACATGCACATTGTGCTGTTCTGTGCATTGGTTTGATTCAAACGTTACATACTTGAATCTCCCGTCCATTTCTCCGTTATCGTGATGACTGCTGAAAAAACATCCAAGCATTAGTTTTTTTCAGCCATTTTGAAAGCAGTAACAAATATACAAGGTGTACAAATGGATTTGATGAAATTTTTTGAAAATCTTGCAGGACTTGCGCACGGGCGTCGGAGGGGCAGCAGGGGAGTCAAGACCCCACTGAGATTTTAAAGTTTGACATTTTCTTAAGCCCATTTTTGAAAAAAAGGTTCATTTCTTTGTTTTGAGAAAGAAAATTAGATTTTATCACTTTTTGCCCCCTAAAAATCTTTTTGGCTACCTATGAAAACAATCCACTATCACTCCCCCTAGAAAAAATCCTTCCGACACCCATGGGCTTAGGCCTATCAGATTAGCTGCAGATGGTGAAGAAAGAATTCAATTCGGCATTTCAATATGCCAATTGCGAGTTGGCCTCTAACACGGTTATAATATGGTCCTTTCAGTTTAGTACCAATCAAATATGCACATTTACGGGCCGAGATTAAATTGAAACATAAAGAAGCACAGTCATTTCAATGGATTCTTGAATGCTGTTTCCAGAAGACAAAAAGTTTGACAAATTTTTCCAAGTAAGATCTATTCTGGATGATTTGAAGCAAAAACCATTTACTGTATTTGTTGACTAATTTTTCTCTGTGCACTCACTTTTGGCTTGACAGGGAGGGAATTTACTCTTTGGGTTCATTGTGTCAAAGTCGCTTCCAAGGCTGCAGTTTGGCATCTGGTGAAGAGCTCAAAGACATTTGACGAGGTGTACATGATCAAAAAGAATCCACTATATCCGTGCGTTGTCACAATTGAAAAATGCGTTCGTGCATAGCAAAAACAAACAATGTTTTTGGAATTTTCTCAAGCAAAGAAACCTCGACCTACTCATATAAAACCAGCTCTAATTTACTCCCTAGCAATAATTTTTATGGTTCTAGACATTAGGTGGAAGTGGGGGTATGTTTTGAGGTTGGGATTGTTTCTTTTGTTTTTTTCAAAGAGAATGCTGAAGATTGAGGTCAGGAAAGACTGAATAAGGAAAAATGTAAACTAGAGTTGGCTTTATTTTGGTAATTTGAGCAAGAGATTTGACCCTATTTTGTTAATATGGTAATGTCGCATGGATGAGCTGGATTTGTATTTTTACGTATTTTCCCGCTAAACAAGTTCCTTTCAAGCCGTTTCTGCAAGCTGCATCGGAGGGTACTCTGTTTTGCACTTAGCTTTGCAACACGTTTTCTAAAAATCAAATCTTGGTTACATTAATGCTTTAAGACTGACAGGTGTTACAAATATGCAATAACATTTTATAATATAATAAACAAACAAAAAGTGATGACGTCAACAAATATCAAAAGAGGCTCCCAAAAGAAACACAAAACAACATCTAAACGTTTTTTGGAAGCACATTGAAAGTCTTGTCCATACAGGGTTAAACAATAACCACACAAGAATTATGTGTAACGGAACAAACGTGTGCATATCCTTGTCTTTGCAAGAAAACATGCCAAGAAAAAGTAATGCATAACTTTATGAACCGTTTCTGTGGTGTTATGTTCACAAAGATAAATTCTGCAATGTTTAAAAGCTCAAAATGTGATTGGTAGCTTTGTCAACGCACACTTTAACAAAATGCAACTGAACAGAATTTCTTAAAATTCCGAATAGCCATTTGTTAACAATGACCGTGGAGCTGATCTGACCTGTTTATCGTCAGCTTTCTGTGTAGCGGCTTTTCCCTGCATCAGGGGCGTGGAGGGTTTTAACGAGGCGATGGCCCCGGGCCAGGAAGGCATCTAAAGAGTGAATGTAATAATATTACATTTCGTAAAATGCTGCAACTGGAAGCTTCGTCGAATTACAAAGTCACAAACACATGATGCATGGATCTGATGGTAACTTGTCTGAAGGCTCCATTCAAATGTATGTTAAGTGACCCGAGAGAGAGATGAAGTACTGCTAACGTCATCTTAAGGCTTGAACTCCATCTTTATTCTCCCATTGTGAGCTGGCCAATTTCTGCTGAGCTATTGTTAATCTGCGTCTTGTACTCTTCAAAATATCTCTTTATTATGTCTACAGTATGTTTTGTTCAACTTGGAGCCCTTCCCCACTTGGATGGCGTTAAAGGTTCGCAAGTGTGGAGCGCGAGTACGGCAATGGCATATTGACACGTATTACATGCATTGCTTTTATCATTCGTAAATTCATTAATTAACATTTTACTATTAACGCGCTGATCAAAACAAAGCGGACTTTACGGTGAACAAAAACCGAGACCTCTCAAAGTTGCTTGCTCAAAGTTGGATTTATGAGTAAGGAAGGCTTCATGTTACTATAGCCTCTTGTCTGCTTGGTGTCATTTATAGAGGCAACGCGAATTGTGCCACACGGTTATACCATGCGTGAGGATTTGGGGATTGACGCTTCACTTTTGATGTCTGTAAAAAAATATTGGCTTTAATCAGCATTGAAAGAGAATTCGTTTCAGTCGATCTAAAATATGGGGAAAAGCAAACATTTTCCGTTAAAGGAGCTCATTTAGGAAAGAGAAATCAAGAAGTGCAGGTGTGCAACTGTATTGTTCTTATGTTATACTTAAATAAAAAAGAGTCACTTCTTCATCTGTTTTTACTAGACAATATCCTTAAAAATTTGTTCATAATAGTAATAAGTTTATTGGTGACATTGAAAATATTGCATTTGAATTTTCATAGTAAACAGTCTGCCAGGACACCGAAAAAAAACAGTATGGTTATCACGTCAGGTGTCCCTAAACAAGCTAACATTAAAATATATTTCAGTTAATGAAAAGGCCATGCGAAAAACAATAACTACCAACGCAATTGAATGGGGATGTTTGCAGGACGATGCAGGACACAGTTGCGCGGAGGATGCTGGGTCGCAGCTGGTTTCTCTCGTTGGGGTTCACCAGTTCCGAAAGGAACTGACCTGGACGAAGAAAGTGCAAACCCAGCCAAAATGAATCTCCGTCCGGGTTACCATGGCCTTTTCGCATCCATGCAAATATAAGCTCAAAAGCAGTACGTCTAGGGAACGTTATGCAGCAACAAAACTGGCTGGATGACCAGACGATCATCTGAGTGTTTGCTTACAGATGGTACTGCCACTGCTGAGTCGAAGGTGGTGGCTGCTCATCTTCATTGCCCTGAAACAACATGAAAGCAAAACAGTAGCAACACAGAACAAGTAAAAGCAAAACCAAATAATATTCCCAGAACAGGTACAAACAAACTAAAATGATATTCATGACCTGGTGGTAGTACAGAAAAACATATGGAACAACAATGCATCAAACTGCATCGTTTTGCAACTTCAGATATACTGTAATTTATAATAGAAAAAATAGACACCTCTATCTATCACTTATCATGCCTCATTAGTGCTATCTATTGTTGGCGGAATCCGATACTTGTTTACATGCATAAATGCAATATCTGGTTCGTCAATGCATACACAGGACTAGCATAATTGTTCGTAGAATCATGTGCCTCCGGCCTGCCNCACAAAACAATTATTAAAGATAAACACGTTAAAAAAAGAGAAATGCTCTGTGAAATAATTTTGTTTAATCTTTCAAAATTTNTTTGTCAATTCTGGTTGTCACGCATTTCGAATGTCTGTATTTTTCACATTCCTCAATGCAACACTGGAATTTGGTGGAGGGCTGCAATCAAGCAGTTGCCCTGGGCATCACCAGACCTCTGCACGCCCCTGCCCTGGATTCCCCTTTACAGTAATGTAGATTCTTCATGGAGGAGGTCTGGTGTCTGTCTAAGCTTATCTATTCATTTGTGCATCTGCGGAATTGTTATAGATGTTGTACAGCAAAATGGACGGGCAGTGAAGCAGCTCTAAGAAAGCACAAGGCTGTCAAGCGCCCAAGGGACACGATGCTTTGCAAGTATATCACCAATTTGACGTATTAAATCTTCTGAAAAACTGTTACTGTATCTATCGGACGTGTGCAATGTTCTGCTATCAATGGAAAAGGGGCTTTTGAAGAACCTTCCTCATTTGAATCAATACTACATGATGAGTCACTTGCTGTTGGCAGAATATATTTTGGAACACGCTCACAATACTACATCCGATCTTAATGATGTTACAAAAGGATTTGTCTGAAATGCTTGTTCAAAGGAAAAAATCTTAAATGAACTCTGAATTCCTGGCTGAGGAATTCACCCTGCATTTTTTGCCTTTTGTTTATTCCTATGAGACTCCTAAACAGAGTGTGAACGTCGTTCATTTCACATCAACTTTTTGCGATTTCCCAAGTCTTATCTTGCCAAGGTTTTGTTCTCCAATTTTTTTTTGCCTAGCAAAACACACATCGGTTCTGCCACAGTATAAGTTCTTCTGAGCCTCTGGACAAATTGTTTAAGTTTGTTATTATATAAGATATAAACATAAGTTTCAAATCGGCAGCAAGAGCAAACCACTTTAAAAACAACATTACCAAGCATATACCAACCTTGCGCTTTGCGCGATCAACGTAAAACTCTTTTGAAGAAAGCTTCTTAATATATACTGTTTGCGTCTGAGTTAAATATAAGATATAAAACTGACGAGGCTGACAACTGTCATTACGCTCATGGTGAGACNGTCTTCTCTGATCAGTTATAACCGCTGAANAGATGGTAAAAACATGTGATTTTCATTCTTTTATGTGAATACCAGATGCGTGCTTCCTCACAATAACAATATCAAGCTAAATGAAATCGAAACTCTGCCCGCTGAACACAATTTTTCTGTCATATTGGTTGCGATCGACAACAACTCTGTTCGCCATGATTGCTCTAATCCTTTACGCTTAGATCGCAAAGGACATGGTGGTGTTATAGCTTACGATGAAAACAACATTTTTGTGTCCATCGCTACCACTTGAAATCACACGATGTTGAAACATTATGGCTTGAGCTGCCCATTTGCCCATTCGAATCCTAAAATTTGCATCCAATCGCTCGTTACCTCCTTCAGCTTTCGTTTTCTGATCTAACCTTGTCTTCTGAAATATTTCCTGCAGACAGAAAATATGGGACAGTAATACCACTTCATAAAGCTAGCTCTCATAGAGTTGTTCAAAGCTTCCGATCTATTGCATTCCTGCAGCGTCTTCCAACTTTTCGAAAAACATTTGTGTATGCATGTAACTATCTTGAATGCAATTAGTTGTTGACACCCAACAACTATAAATTTCGAAACCACACACCAAACTACGTTCACTGCTTACTGCACGTGAAGGCTTGTACCAAGCCTAAGATTCGAATCTTTTGTTTTTCTTGACGCATCTAAAATTTTCGATCGTGTTGTACATACATGTTCAAAATTACAACAGCATGATTTGTTGGCTTGTTTTAAACCTGGCTTCTTATCTTTCCCGACGTTAGCTTGAACTGCAGAATACACTGCAAGACATGCGGCAACTTGGATCAGGGTTTGAAATAATTCATGCCGAGCTTGTTTGTTTGCGTTGTCCTTTATGCAACATTCTTTGTCGTTGTGAACTTTTGCTTTTTTGTAAAACGACAGAAAATGTTTTGACGTAATGATAGAAAATGTTTTTACACTGATAGTTCACATTTTACAGCAATTATTCTGCCTATTTCCACTGTACCCTCTGTCTTTAGAATTTTCTTCATTTCGAAAGTTTCGCATTGAATAATGAAATATGTATTGCATATTGGGAAGACGGGAATATTAAATTTCGCAAAAATCTGTCGCTTCAAAGTTTTAGTCAAAATTTTCATTAAAACGTCTCCAACGAATCTGACTTACTGACATACTTCCAGCACTTTTGAAAACAACCTCAACATATCGACTTGCATTTTTCTACGTATGAAAGGTGTTTGATGAAAAACAACTTCCCCACCATGCAAATGATTTTCAAACGCTCCCGCGAAGTTATTTCAAAGTTAATGACGGTTAAATCGGCAGTAAAGCCATTCAACGTTTATTCATTGTAAATGCATAAAATGGAATTACACTTCGGACACAAGTGATTGGTTAAAAACAACGATCCAAGCCTCAGACAGAACACAGTGCAGCACGTCCTTAAAACAATCGAACAGATTTTCTTCCACGACCGCAGCCTGATCTGCGTTCGCGTTCGCACACCACACGCGCACTGTGGACACCAGGCTGAGATGGAAACACGACGGAAATGTTCAACGCTGTTGTCAACCGGTAGATCCACCAAATTTCTCTGTCGAATTGTTTCGCTTCGTTGCTCATTCGCTTTTTCGAGATCTTTACAATCACTGACACCTGAACATGACATTCCTGAATTGCTCGCTGGTTGATTCCAGGAGTGTTGGTCATTTCTGTCATCTTGACGTTTAGTTTGTGATTCGAATTTCATCTGTTTATTGTCGCATACCTTGTGCATTGCATCGGCAGACCTCTTGCACTCCCGCCCATTTCCCGATGGAAATCCTTCTGTCTGACTGCTGCCCGCCCGGCCTGTTGGGCAATCGCTGAGTGAGACAACAGGTATGAAACTTACATATTCATCTCCATCATCTTCCGAAGGAACTTCACCTCTNCGGCATCTCGCACATTCCAATACCACGCCTATTTTAACAGGCTGCTGGCAGCAGTTTCTCAATATGCTGTGGAAATCATNTCCAAAGTTGAGTACAGAGACGTTGCTGGCCGAGAGATCCATGCGTTCTTTATTTCGGTCATTACCGGTTTTTCTTTCGCCTGTTGTAACCTCACAACGCCACGTGCCAGAATCGTTTATCCCACCTGTCTTATGACTGCCATCCTGGCAGTCCTGCGCATCCTCGATGGATTCTTGTCTGGTAGGCAACAAGTTTTGTGGATTATGTACGAGTGGGCTCCTGGAGCTATCTGCAACCTCTAAGTCAAAACTACTGCTGGGGCGTTTGTACGTTTCTTCAGACATTTCAAATCATCTATAACTGACTTAAAGGAAAGTAACAACTAATGCCAAAATAAAATCTGAAATGTTCTGAAAAAGAACGCGCATTATTTGACATTAAAGATTTACTAGAACTATTTTTTTAAACCGATTTAACACTAAGGGTTGTTAAATCACTTTTAGAACGCATAGGTCAATATTTGTGGCGGGAAACCCACAACAGCCAGAAATGTCTACCCAGAAAACACATTTCAAAGCTCCCAGGCTGGGCTGTTTCAGGAGATACAGTAGCATGTTGAGCACCAACTTTTTCACATCCTTGCTCATGCGTTTCTAAATACGCTTTTAATCTTACAGTGCACATAACAAGTTGCGAAAGTGTGGTTTATTGTTTCAAAAATCCTTTCCCTGGTGATTTTGACGCGTGAAGGTTGTTTGCGGTGTTTTCAGAAAGCGGTTTTATTGCTGCCTTCCGAAAGTATCATTGTTGCGGCAACTCCCTGAAATATTTTTCAAGATTTTAACAATCATTTTTTAAAAGCTACTGACGCAGGCCCGTAGTCAGAGGCGGGAATTCGGGGGCAGTGCCCCCCAAAATTTCTTTCGTACCCCCAAAATTTTGTTGCGCCCAGAAAAATTTGTTTTGAACATATACTAAAAGCAAAAAATTTGCCCCTAAAGATGTATTGTTCACCACCAAATCTGGAAACCTGGCTACGGGCCTATACTGAGGTACACGTCTACAACAATTTGTTTTTATCACATCTTCTGGTCATGTTAAAGTAATAGGGAATTACGCACCACGTTTCACAAATGAGATATTTTGTGAATAAACGCGGAAATGGCGGTTACGTTACATCTCCGGAAGCGGTGCTCCTTCGAATATCAAGCTTGGCTCCAGCTTTATAGTGTAACTAACAGCAATATAGCAAACTGACGTTGCAGCGCAAAGGTAATGCATGTGAATTGTAGACAATTAGAACATTTTTGCTTCAATATATCATTTCATCATCGCGTCGTGGCTGTGATTATTTAGTTGATTTTGTGCAGTTAGACAAAAGTTTCAGGACATTTCTCAAAAACCGGAAAATGTTGACTTTAAAGGTTCATGTCGATGAGTAACCAATACTGCTGTGTCATAATGAATAAATGCATTTATGGCTACTGTGGAATCTCTGTGAAGACAACATCTTTACTGTATTTCCCGTTCAAGACGTTACTTGCAAGAATGCGTTTTAGCTTTTTAGTCAAAATCAGTGAAATTCATAAGTTTGAAGTGGCTAAACCTTACCTCACGTAACCCTAATTCTTTTTTGCGCGTCAAATCGGGAAGAAAATAAAGATTAGCAAAACAGCTGTGCACAATGCAATCACGAAAAATCGAAATGAGGGTGTTTGAAGAGCACAAAAACGTCTTGCCAACCAAGGAGTTCTGACAGTAGAGAACACCGTCTTATTCGTAAGGTGGTAACGCACTCTCCCATTAGTTCCTCCGAAGAATTGAGGGTAAGTTGAAGGAAACTGGTACAGTAGTAATCAGTACCAAAGCCGTTGAACGCAGGTGTCACTGGAATTTCGCTTCAAATCGTGCCAAGTCAGCCAGAAAACTATGCTTAACTTAAGCAGATTTTATGCTAGTCTATTTTATGCCAAAGTAATTTCATCGATTGCGTTAGAATTCTCCATGTGTAGGCTATTACAGGGTCAATGTGAAATAAAACAAAACGATACAAGGTTGTAATAACATTGTCTTTTTATTCATATTGTGAAACGTAAATATCAACTGAAGCAGACAAATGTAATATATGCCGCCCCCGGTAGCAATAAAGCTTTCAATGCGGCCCTCCGCACAAAATGTTTGTCCAATCCTGTGCTACGGTTTCCTCAGTGCCACAGGTATATCACAGTCAGAGTCTAATGTGACTCGTGTTTGTGCAGATGTCCAATGATTCTGCAGTGGCCTGAACATAAGCGGGAGATCTTGGGTTGTTTTCAAATTATGGCCAGTTCACCAAGTTCAAGGATCTCACGGGACCCTGAAAATTTGCATTGCTTTCGGTTATTCCACTGGTGTGGTTGTAAGTAACAGTTTTTTTCACCGCTGATAGTTACAAACCCACAGTAGATTGGCCTTTATAACTTAATTGGTATTTCTACCGGTAGCTGTGCAAGCAAAGTGTAAACCTAAATTGCACATTAAAAGAATCATCACACTAGCTGCATTTTTGACAAAAACTGTTTTGATAATACGTATTGCCCAATTCATTGCTAGGGTTCACAGTTTTGTTGTAGAGGCTAAAAATGATAAAATGAACCTTTGAAACATGAAACAATTATTTATTTATTATAGTTGTTCTAGTCCTATGAAAGCGATAAGGCCGAAATATGCTGTTAGAAATTCTAAATAGCTCATTCCGTATGTCTGGCCATGAACTACTTCATTCAATTATCGTTTCACAATTCACTCCCTCCTACGGTATCATGTAAGATAACATTATCTTACTAAATTCTGCCTCAAGCCTTACAGCATTCTCAAAACAAAACAGCTTTTTCAACAAAGGCCAACAAACGTCCTGAAGTAACTGGCACATTGCATAGCGCGGCATAGGTCCAGCAGAAGGACTGAAAAAATGCTAGCAGCAATGCCTGAAAAATTCGGTATTACCTAAATTGCAGAAGTGCTTTGTAGTGTGTCACCTGCACACTTTACAATTAGCCCTAGGCTAAAGAAGGAGTTCGTTTTCAACAATTTAATCTAATATTTGACAAAATACTCTGGGCATGCCGGGTGTGCGGCGCACATCCAATCAAACTGAATGTGACGTGACTTTTTCCACATCAAGTAATCAAGGGAAATCATAAAAGAATGCTCGAAAGATAAATATGGAGGTCTTTTTGATTTTCTGAGCCAAATTTCAAAACTGCCCCAATTCAATTTGCTTGGTGTAGCTGACGCTTCCATGCATCACGAATTCCCTTTTTTCTTTTTTGATGCGGCATCCTTGGGTGTGCACTAATACAGCGGCACATCTGTGGTTAAGAGGTGACTTCGGGTCAGAATGTCGGAGCAGACTCCAGCAGGAGTCTGTGCTTCTTTTCGGAATCGGATCTGGAGTCGAAGTCAACACTTTGTGAAAAACCGGACCCGGATACGGAGTCACCTGTTATTCTCGGCAGGAGCTGGAGCCTGTATGGACGTTGTAAATATGATTGCTCAAGTACAAATATTGCTGAATTTCGGTTGCATCGATGATTGCCGGAGTTTGAACAGGAGTCGGATTCACACATTTAAAAAAATTTCGGACTCGGATATGGATTCAAACATTTTGGAACAGGAGCGGAGTCGAATTTTGAAAATGTGACCCGACCACCTCTGCTGTGCTTGTAATATGAGCATCAACCTATATGTATACACCAGGACATATTCGAGCTTCGTTATTAATTGGGAGTTCAGCAGGATTGAGCACAACGGCTCAAACAAGCCCGTATCGATTCTGTTCCCCCTGCAGTTTTATACTCAGCAACCACATAATAAGATTGAAACTATTTTGCTTACATTATGCGTTTTCACAATTCGTTTGTATTTCAGAATGTTTCGTTCTGGCAACATGTGTGTGCGCTATTCCAGCCGCACATCTTCGGCAGAGATGAGCATTGGACTGGATGTGGATTGGACTGAATCGGGACTATGACGAATTTGGATAAATTTGGATTGGATTCAGGTTGTGAATCGCTTCACGAAATCAGGATCAAGACAGGATTTGGACTGATTTAATGGAAAAGAAATGCGGCATTTTGGGGACGAAAGGCTTCGTTTTTAAAAATTTTTGGATTTCATTAGGACTTGCACTTCACATTTTTAGAAATGTTTGGACTGTGGTTGGACTTGCACTGCGTTTTAAACATTTAGTACTGGATCTGGAATCACAAAATATGACAGTCCGCTCATCTCTGATTTTCTGGGATCTACTGCTCGTATTGGACGAGAGATTCGCGCAACCTGATGTTTTTGCAGTTGCGAACTGCGCTGAGGTAGCACTGAGTGTGTTTACTCCAGAGATGGGTATTGGACTGGGCTTGGATTGGACTGGATCTGGACTACGACGAATTTTGTTGATTTCGGATTGGATCTGGACTGTAAAACGCTTCATAAATTTAAGATCAGGACCGGATATGTACTGAGTTAATGGAGAAGAATTGTGTAATCTTTGTCATTAAAAAGATGTTTATGTTTAATTTTTTGGACTTTATTTGGACTTGGATTTTAAATTTCTTGAACCTCTTGGACTATGATTGGACTTGGACTGAGTTTCAAAAATTCAGGACTGGATCTGGATCGCAAAATATGACAGTCCGCTCATCTCTGGTTTACTCCCACGTTGAAACGCGCAGCCTGATATCGTTTCATTTATGAACTGCACCGTCGTAGCATGGAGTGTAGTTTGCTCCGGTATCCTAACTTGAAGCGCTGATAGTGCGCAAAGTTTCGCACCGTGGCAGCAAGCAACAATAGCGATCATGCTCGCAATCTCTCTTACTATTGCTTGCTCGCGCTACATATATTACACATGCCGCATGCGCACATGCCGCTCGGGATTTCCGATCGCAACAACACCAACGAATAAGGAGAGGGGGTGCAGAATAATGTGCACATTGTCTCAACAAACATCGCCAAAACAATGGTTTGGAAAAGTGAATATGTACATTATGCATATTATGACGTCACAAATAGCACACGCCCAGCAACAAAGAGCACCATGCCCCACTGTATTTTATACACCCTTTAACAAAACATGGACTGAACACATTTGTATTATTGCTATGAAATGAACGGCAAATCCCTTGCTAGTTTACCTTAGCATTCTTTAACCGTTAAAGTCCCAACATTTTCCCATATTGGGCAAGTTATGTTCAGTCACAACTCCCCATCTGACAGAGCTAGAAAGCTGTTTAAATCCTCTAAACACGAGGAAAATCTTGTAGTTTCGATTAAAAAAAATTGGGAAGTTTTTGATTTGAATTCTTTTGTGGGTGATGTCATAATTGTGGCAGGTTTAAGGTGTTTGGATGATGTCATCGAGCCCTGAGCCTTACCCGCACGGGGTAATTTCTGGTTTCTTTCTTTTGAAATAAACTAGGCGAGAATCCCCGCCTTTGGAATCCTTGGTTGGTTTTCTAGCGTTTGTGGTTGGACGTTGTGGCCAAAATATCGATAATTCATTAATTAATTCCCGGGATTACAAATCAAGGACAACTCTCCAAGCGCACATTTTCCCCATGTTTGGCAAGTATTTGCAAGGAATATTTCGTCAAACTGGGTGATTGAGAAGCAATGAGTCACGTAGGTTGTTTACCCGATACCAAACTAGGTTTTGAAACAGTTGTGATTCGCTTACGGAAAGAACATTTCATCTTGTTGTATAGTACTGTTTTTTCGATTTTGACTTTGCGCATGTAAAATCCGTTATTACCGCCTCACAAAAACGCATTTTCTCCCATGCAACAAGAGGCATCTTTACTGCTGTCGTCTAAATCCTCTCAAACGTCTCAGCAGTGTTGCGCTAGCGCGGAAAGGTAGTAACTTTTCGTCATGAGCGGGACATGTTTGCTCAAATAACAGAAACATTTGCCCGAACCATGACGTGCACTGTTTGGTTTCAGCAAAAAAAGCTTTTAGAATTTGAAATACGTATTGATCATAAAAAAAAACTATCCGTTTTCTAGCACTAAGATTGTAATAAATACCTCAAGCATTACTCACAAAGTTCATCTCTGTGATAAGTTATTCAATCACAAAGAAACGACGGTTTCAGCTGGAGAATCATTTTGTACGTTTATTTGCAAAACTTCCTAGCATTTTTTATGCATATGTATTAACGAGACATGAACGGCAGTTACGTATGCAACGCTGCTAAATTGGTGGAGCGCTTTAAAAATGTTCTAATNTGTTGTTTGAGAGCGGTTTGGCCTCTTCGCAGTCTAAGCTGCAAAAAAACGTTTAAAGATATACCGCCACAAATACATTGGGCATATATCAAAAAAGCTGTTTAAAAATTATTAACTTAAATGTATTCAAGTAACTTCACTCCACAAGTGAAAGAAGCAAGGAGTCAATCACAACTTTTTAATAGGAAATCGATTTCACGTAACAATGCGCATCGTCAGTCCTATCATCTTATTTCAAACAGATTCTATTTGAATAAGATGGTAGGACTGACGATGTATAGTGATACGTGAAATCGATTTCCTATTAAAAATGTGTAATTGATTACTTGCTTCTTTCACTTGTGTAGTGAAGTTACTTGAATACAGATATGCGCAAGTTTGAATCATCGCAAAAAGATGAAAGCAGAGCCCAGTTGGCTCATTCCTCTACAGCGTATAGAAAACGTAGAGCTTCTNATTTTAACTTAAATGTAGTCAATGGTGTCTCCCTAGAACATTCCGGAAATATTTTCTCGTAACCTTCTCNATTTATCATTGCAATTGGTCCGAATTGACTGAATTTGCTGAAGTCACCTCCACTCCTATATTACGTAGTGTGTGCACGCCGGAATAGGTTTTCGGTAAATTCATGCAAAGTTGTTACATTACATTAGGAATACCATAACTGCTTGTCCACAAAAAACATTAAAAATGTCTGGAATCAATTGAAAAATTTGACGAAACAAACTTCTATAATGCAAACTCACGCCAAAATGTTTGAAACGTAAATAAATAAAAATAAGCTTTTGCAACATATCCACGCTCACTTTAGCTTCAAAATCGGTATGTCCGTGCCTCTCTGTCGCGCAAAATGTAACGATTATTATGAAAAACTGCACATCTTCAGTCAAAAGTCATATTGCCTTGATGTCTTCTGTTGATGCAGATATATTTTAGATCCTACGTGTTCAGCCTTTCTTCTTTTTTGCGTCGAAACCCATACGCGATGCACGCATCGCTCCTCCATTTGTGCTTCTTAACAATACAAGCCTTTTCCTCTTGACTAACTTTCCTTATAACTGTACAATGCTAAATCTCGACCTTTCTCCCAGAAAAGTGGGCTAAGTTTGCATGAAATGAACGGTTTCATTCAGTGGCATATGGTGGTTATTTGTGTTTGGTGTGCGCTGTTTGTGGCGTCATATTAATGTTTCCAAACCAACCATTTGGCAAGGTTTATTGACATTATATGCATATTTTTCTACATCCACTCCCTTTATTTTATGTGTCATTGCACTGAATATAAACTATTAGCACCCCAAGTTATGATATCAGAAGAAAATACACTCAACGCTACGACACAGCAGTTCATTTCTGCAAAAATATCAGGCTGCGCGTTGAAACACGATAGTAACACACACTCACCAATGCGTCAGGGCAGTTTACAACTACAAAATGAGACTGCGCTATAATGTCTTGTCGAATGCGAGCAGTCGAGCATAGAAAAAGTGCGGCTGGACTGGCTGGCGCATAACCCCGTTTGAAGGATCGAATTTTGCTAAACTGCACAAGAATTGAGAATGCGCATAAAGCACGCAAGAAAACGTTGGAATTTTTGTTATTTATAAAAGTCCAGCAAACATTTAGTTTTCCTTTTTCCCGCTGAAACATTATCAAATGCCTGAATGCTTCTATGTTAGCAACTGCTGTTTTTGAGCTCCTACAACTGTTCTATCATGATACAGAAATTGGTAATGCAGCCAATGGGATCAGCTCTTGCGCTAATCAGTCCTAGAAGACAAAATAAATGCAATGGTTTCGGATAAAGTGAACTATCGTGGAATACAATGTTAAACATGCGCAGTGCACGAAAGGTCTGCAAAAAGTGGTAAGATGGTTTCTTGATGCACACGATGACCCAGATTCCCAGCAAAACCTAATTAATACTTTTTGGCCCATTTACAAGATTCCTTGAAATTTGCATGCAAATTCATTCCGTGGTATTTGCAGTATGTCAACAAATTAACAAGCAGAAAGTATGCGAAAACATGTAATCAACCTCCTTTGCGCGGGTAATAACGTTTTTGTAAAATAAAACGGTCAAAGGGGGTTAACTCCAACCCCCCACCCTTGCGTTCTCCTTGATTGTTTTGGATAAAGTGAACTATCGCGGAACACGATCTTAAACATGCGTGATGGACGAAAGGTCTGCAAAAAGTGGTGAGGTGGTTTCTGGATGCAGCCGATAACCAAGATTCCCACCTAAACTTAATTATTACTTTTCGGCCCATTTTCAACGTTCCTTGAAATTTTCATGCATATTCATTCCGTGGTTTTTGCAAGAAGTCCACTAATTAGCAAGCAAAAAGTATGCGGAAACACTTAA
>JGI24021J15306_10000723_pt1 | contig 28007 bp, 14 predicted proteins | sample Ectturendosymbi1_FD_15306 | JGI IMG/M metagenome (IMG submission 15306) | reverse complement strand
TGGACGCAAACAAACAGCGATAATGCCCAGAACTGCTGCTTTGCGGCTTGGCAAGCGTATGTTGGTGCAGTTAGGTAAGCGTCATTTCGGTTTTTGTGGTGCTTGCGCACACACTCGTGCCAAGGAATGAGTGTCAACGCTAAACCTGGTGCATTTTTGTCAAGTCACCGTCGCGACCATACCCATGATAAACCGGTTCATCTTGTCAGCAATCTGGCTCAACAGAGCGTTGAAGCGTTCGAGCATGATGTTTGGTCAGGGAGAGACACTGCCCTGGCCAATGTTTGCCCGCAACCTCCCACGTCAGGCCATCAAACATGCTCGTGAATCAACAGCCAGTATCCACAAGGTATATATTCAGCCAGTCGGCCATGTCCAATCGTTTGACCCACGCGTGAGAACGGACAACAAAACGGTTTCAACAGTTGTACGCATTGGGTGTACTGGTCACCTCGGTGATCAGCTCTTATAATGATCAACAACCTAGCGCTTGGTACCATCTGCCGCAGACGTAATATCGAGTGGAATAAGTAGCTTAGCAAAAAGACGCTCACGTTCTGTGGCGAGCCACCGCGCAACAGCGCATTCAGTTTTGGACAAACACATCACGCTTTACGCTTAAGCACGATTTACAGGAACGACGTCAAATCAGTTGATCGACTGTATCGAGCAAAAGGAGCAACAATAAATTGTTCATAAGGTTTATTCCACTTTTTTCTAACAAGCAGTCGCAATATCCAACTACGGTTGTGTATGTAGCCTAGACGAGAACATGTATTGAACTTTTTGGCTAACCGGCGAAAAGTAGCATCGAAGTCAGACTCCAAACGTGTGCTACTGTGTAGTGTGGAGGTTGGAAACACTGAGCTGAGAATGCACAGTTTATCACGTCGATCGACGCGTATACGTCGGCACAAGCGAGGTCACACAAGAAACTGTCTCAAACTTAAAAGTCATGCAGCAATTCAACGCGTCGAGACGTATTTCATTCATTTCCGACGATTTGATAATGAAAAAAGATTTGCTGCGTCAGCTACATCTCAACAAATTGCTGGCCAATTGCACCATAATGCGCTTCTCACGGGAAGATCCCTAAAATCTCACCTCGCCGGGAATGTCGCACATCTAACCTCAACCAACGCCGTTACCTCAGCGATATGCGGAGCGAACACCCACACAATCCTGAATGACAGTATGGTTGGATAATTTACAATGGTTAATATGGGCTGCTTACTTAGAAACGGAGGTGCGCGTTTGCTTCCATTTTTACTAAACATTGACAGAAGGCTAATCTTTAAGTGGGGTTTTAAATATCAAACAGTTGACGGTGCAAGGTAAGCGCAAGGTAGACTCTGTTAAATAATGGCCTGAAACCAAGCAAAAACGATACGGTAGAGCGGCACAGAAAACACATGCTCTGAACACTCGTACTAAAAGTTTTTAAACGGCGTTTAGAAACATTTTTGCATTGGGATATGTGAAAAATAACTAACAGAAGCAGCAGATAAGGATTTATAAAATGCACTTTTGGGGACCAAACTGCGAGGCTGCAATGTTTATGAATGCTACGGACAAACCTAATGCTTATCAATCAAGATCTCCAAACAAGCGGTTGCCCAAACCAAGGGACCTGCATTAGCGTATCCAGAGCAATTATACATAAACGTTACCTTCAGTGGTTCCGTCACCGTTATCAGAAATTACAAAGGTTTGTTCGTAGTCATTAACTCTTATTATTCCTTTCTTTTCGTCAACTCGTTCTCGCTCAGTAAGCTCGTTCGCTTTTGCAGATCTGTAGAAAGAGCAAAAATATTAATAGAAGGATAACTGTAATAAATTGCGCGCCGCAAAGGGACGGCAACGTCCTTATTTAATGGCTGAAATGCAAAAGCGTGAATCACAGGTCGGTGGGACTTACAATGCGATTCCACAGAAAGCAGCCAGCAAGATTACGTTGTATGGCGGGGGGTAAATACGTACGAGAATAACTTCAACGAGATTTTACTGTTGCTCTTTTAAAGAAACCTGAAGCGTTTAATTGCTTAGTTGGGTAAAGAATTTTTACGAAAGTTGATTCAATCTATCGGTAGTAGGCTCTGCTGTAGATGTATATTCGGCCGCAATGCTGAAGAGGTAAATTCGGCCCTGACCAAGTTAGGGTAAGTCCTTTCGACCGCTACACAACCACTGTATGGATCATAACACAGACGACTTGTTCTGGGAAAAATGATACAAACAGAAAGCCGATAAAAACATGCCTGCGGGGGTAAACCTTTGCATAACTGACTTTGACAGGTGAGCAAAAGAAAGCAGTTCTTATTTTGAAGTTTTTTTTTACTCACGCTTTCTTGCCAATGCGCGGTCTTCCGCAATCGCATTACATCGCGTTTCAATCTTAGGTATACAGATAAAGTTGCAAAGACGAAATGCTGATACTTAGCGCTTTGGTTATTCGTGCGCAGCAAATTCCTAGGGGGGGCGCGCTAGTTGCAAAAGGACTGTCGACCCATGACCCAAACCCGTTCGTTTTGGACTGTTTTATGCACATTTTAACTTTTAAGCGTCCACGTTTTTTTCAGATAAAACAAAGTTCAATAAGCATGTAAGCAGGCCTGTAACTAGGGGGATGCAGGGGTCGAGATCCCCTGGCATAATGGACATAGTTTAGAACTATTGGAGATGGTTTAAAATTTTTGGACCCTCTCAGAAAACTCTTCGCCGCCTTGGTGTCGCAAGGTGGTTATGGGCCTGCATGTAAGTGCTCATATTTCACACAATTATGGAACAAGGCCATGGAAACTGTGTGACTGAGAAATAAACCAAATTTTTCAAGTTGGCTTAACATGGAATTGTAACACAATTTTCGAAGGCAAGAAACGTTGGTGAATTGGAAAAAGTTACGCGGATGGGACTTCTCATTCGAGGGATATCGTAATTACTATAACGTCGAGCACTGACAGCAGAGAAGAAACGCTTCAGAAGCATCAGTGTTTGGCGGGTTTGAGGTATTTACAAAAACATCGAAGGTAATCAATCCATAAAAAATAACATTGTTTATGACCATACGAATGGCATTGACTACAAAAAAGATAAGGTACGGCAACAAATTTCAGCTGTTCAGAAGCGCAAAAATGCAAGTGCATTTTGCGTTTTTCGCCGTGTTCAGCTGATAACAGCGGAAATTTTCAGTATCAGGAATGTTCCGCATGAATTTCGACACAGGTTCTACTAGTTTATTAAAACTCGCAAACATGTATGCGAACAGGCTTACCTTGCGAGTATGACCCAACTTTTCAAGTTGTTTTCTTCAAATGTTTGCATCTCGCGGGAATACACATACTGGATATAGTATATGCAGTCAAGGACAAAGATCATAAGATTCATAAAGAAAGGAACAATGTTTATGAATGCTAAAAAATATTCAGGCAAGTTTAAGAAAATCTTCAGGCAAGAATTTAATCAATTTTGGCTTGCGCTGAAACGAACGACGTGGCCATATTTAAGCTTACTCTGACCATGTTGTATGTCGCCCACGAGATATTGCTACCTATCGTTCAGTGGCAGGCAAACTTGTCAGTGCCAGAGGTCGCGTTCACAAATTTGCAAATTTCAGGTGTTACATAGTATGTCAGCCAAAGCGACTTGCATTAGAAATAGCCAAAGCAAGAGGTTGCCTTTGTCGTGTTCTTATGGATAGATTGTTTTATTGTTTTCTCAAGCACAGTTCGATGCTGCCCCAATCGTTTTACCAAATCAATTGCTTCAGTTCTTTTCGCAAATTGTGCCCAAATTTAGCGCGGTTAGTTAAACCTGTTGTTACGAAATGTGTTCCTGAAAGACAATAATTGTTTAATGACAGATCAGACCAGTGGTAAAGTCTCGAAACTCGCCTCAATTACTGTGCCTACACGACACTTAGTAATTGTGACTTTTCCGATTGTGGCCATCCGCAAATTGTAGCTAACACTGGTCACAATCTCGCATCCACCTCAATTCATTGTGGCTTTCGAGTTCGGGACCACCACGCAAGTAGGGCCACTAAAAGCCACAACCTGGAAGATGAACCAGCAAGAAAGCCACAACTGAAGCAAAGTCACAATTTCGCCACAGTGAAACGCGCCATGTAAACAAAGTAAAATTTCCGTTTCATTGAGTCTCGGTCTTCGTCTCAAAGGGCCCAGAGATGATTTCGAATTCCTTGTTTCGAAACTTTCAATGCTTGTTTAAGCATTTAATTTTGCTGGAAACAGTATTTTAAACTTTGCATCTTCGAAAAGACGTAAAGATTCTATTTGCAGAAAAAGCTTGGTTGAAGAATGTTATTTGCTTAAAAAATTCTTTTTTGGTGTTCAAAAATTCTATTTGCAAAAAATTCTATTTGAACAAGAGCTGAGGATGTCTATGCACTGAGCGAAATATGTACTCTATAAACAACATATAGTGTCTAATTTTACGCCATGAAAGAATTTCTTTCGATAGATACTATTTCTTGGAAAGCGGTTGTTTCAAAGTGAAGCTCAAGTTGCCCAACGTGCTCAGTGTTGCGTCGATTCTCAGGGAAAAAAACAAAAAAATCGGAAAAATTATATGAAATTCAATCAACGTAGAAATTGATAGAGTTGATAAGCTTTTTCACCCATGTGCGAAAACTCCGGAAGTAATGAAGTAAAACCGAGCGACTGGCCTGGTTGCACAACAATTAAGTCTTCACGCTGAATCGTGTTTGCATGGAAGCACGAAAATTTCTAAAATTTTGTTTCTAAAACAGTGGAATTGGAGGCTGGCATAAGTTTTCATTAGCAGAGGACAAAGTATTCTGATCTCCATCTCGGCGTTTTGACCAAGTCTCGCAGTTACGGCCTCCGAGCTCCAGTTTTGGTCTCCGAGCTTAAGATCTCGACTGGACTGTATTCAATGTACGGCTGCAACGTCAAGGAAGAGAAACTTTCAGTGCCCTGCTCATTACAGCATAGCATTTGCCTTCAATATTTCGCTTGTTAGATCGCTTTGAAGAAATCGTTTGGGTAATTTTTTCCATTCAACGGCTAGCCTAAGAGAAGGCTATATGTTGGACACAGAAATAAACACGGCACGAATTAAATATGACGGCAAAACGACGTCTACACAGTGTACTTTTAACTTCGATCATTGGAATTTACACCAACGACTAACGAGACGATACAACCCACGTCTGCAGTGGACCAAAGACGCTGAGGTTGATGTACTCTATTTCGAGACAAGCGGATACATGACTTCTCAGCGAGCCGCATGAACCCTTGAGTACGCGTATGGTTTATCATCCCTGATTTAGCAGCTGTGAAGAAAATAGCCTCGCAAGCATTGCAGGTACAACCTAGTTGCCGACTCGCAGTGTGAAAAGCATGCCTCGATCGTATTGCAAGCATGTACAATGAGGGGCAAATCTTGCTTCAACACTTGCACTGATAGAGAGTAAATTTTATGCACCGCACAAAAATTTAGGAAGAAACTCCACAATAATCAAACCTAGGCAAAACATGCTTTGGGGCATGCAAAAAATTATTATAAACACCAAGCATTCCAAAAAAAAGATCTTAGTAACAATAAGATTGAAGCTGTTGNGATTCGCGTTGAGTGTGTTGCAACAGCGAATGGCAAGGTTCCTTTTTACATCTTCAAGATTTACCACTTCCCTGTTGTACATGCACCTGCTCTTGCACTAAATCTACAAGCAATTTAGAAAAAAACGCCTGAAAAATGTTCTGTATATTTCTGTAGAGATTCTGTTCGATACAGATTTTAGAACCTGAAAAGGATACGTCCCTGTGTGACATGGGCCAAGGATAGGCAACTTCCCAGTAGATAACAGAAGGGTCTTGTTTTCGAATGTATGTCAACTCTGAAACAACAAAAGTTCTTGATACTTGATCAGTTTATGATATGATGGCTAAATTGCTGCAGTTAATTGCGTCTTTGGAATATAGTTATTTATTTTTTGTGCAACTGAAATTTGCATTAAAATGCAGCTTGGTACAAGGGGCAAGGAGGTAATGCAGTATAAGGATAAGGTATTTTATGAAACAGTACCACCGGCATAACATTTAAGATGATGGCAGCTTGGTAGCCACTGCTCTACATAAAAGTGTTCAATTACAATGAAAAAATTTTATATTATGAAACACCATGATTTGGTGGCAGGCTAAACAGTTACATGATACCTATTGCTTCAGCTTAACAACGGGAAGATGAGGTGGTGAAATCTATGGATAACAGTTGGCAGTTTTTGGACTTTCTTCATTACATTGCTGTTTTGACAGAGGAGTTTACAGCTTGTTTATAGAAGAAAGGAAATTAACTCCTATAGCATAGTATTGTGTTATTGCAAATCAATTAACCTATGAACATACATGGGTGAAGTAAATGCATGCTGCGATAAAAAAGAGCACATGTTCCTTCCTTTTTCTAATTTTATCTGCCAAATGCATTGACTGGATATAAAATGTATAACTTTTTTTATGACTATCACACTATCACAGTTTAGTCTTAACCAGGTCAATTGCAGTTTTTCATTTTCCTACTTAGAGGTAATTGTTGAAACATATGTAGATTCTGTGCAACAGTTATTTACCCATTGAAAAACAACTGGCAATAGTCAGAAAGCAACACCATTAAACTAGGATTTATTTGCATGACATACCATGATGAGCACAAAATATCTGTAAAATGTTTGCTAGCTGATAGACAGAACCATAAGTGACAAGATACTCATTTTAACAAAAAATGTGTTTGTTCAAATTAGTGAAATTTTGTGTGACTATAACTGGTAAATAATCGTCTTGATGTAAATCGGAAATAGCTACAAAATCTGCAATAAAGAACCTGGGATACAGCCAACTTGTAAAGAAATTCAGGTTTGATCTTAGGGAATTAAAATCACATTTATATTAGACATGGATAGAATTAACCAATCCGTTTTTGTTAGCAATTTTAGGATTTCTTATTCAATTTCAGTACTTTCAATAACGTCAGAGTTGATAATTTTTGCCCAAGCAAACATAAAATCGTTTAGTTCTGAAAAATAGTAAAAACAGAGGCTAACATATCTAAAACAGGTTGAAATGACACAAAGCAGCATTTGCAAAATGAGTGAATGTCTCATGTTATTCAAGGAGTTTAGATTGCAGTTTTGGTGCATTTTGTTAATCAACATTTTCCTAGTCCACTCTTGTTCTGTAAAGGGAGTTACAAAGCAACATGTCAATATAAACTGATGTAAGTTTAGGGCTTGAGCAAGATCCTTCAAACTCACTGTGGTTCTCATTTATACTGCTTCACAACATGAAGAAATCTGCTCCACGCTTTGTAAAATCATTGTTGTTTAAGCCAAGAAATATATAATTCTCAAGTAGCCAACTAATGATGCATGCTTGTTGGTGATCACCAATAAACTTTATTTTGGCCAAACAATTAGCAGGGAAATTATAAATTGTGATCACTGATAATAATCACACTGAAATCACAAATGAGTAGCAAGGCAAAGAACCATATGAGTATATGTTATCATAAATTTTAACCTTTACTGTTGTGCTGACTTGTGATTATTTTTTTATAGACTTTGCACATGCATGGATACACATAAAACATTAGTAGAACCCTATAAAAAATTATAGCTTTAAATAAATCCGTGAAATGTAAAATTCTCCAACTTGATGTTAAGCATAGATGTTTGTCTCCAACACAAACAGTAACATCGGCATTCTATCTACCAGAAACAAAATATGTATTTACAGTATGATGATTACAAGGTTCTTGGCAAAAAAGATGTAATGACAATTCAAAATGATCCTTAGTTGACATGTTAAAGTTATTTAACACTACGAATCCCTATGAAAGTTATCATGTTTGTTGTTTATGCAGGTTATATGGAACTTTTTATCAATCACTGGGCTAATAATAAAGATTAAATGTCATTAAGAATGCTTGCACCACCCAAAAAATTGGATGTACTTTACGTTTACAAGAAAACACCTTAACAATCGAGCAATCCAGATCATGTTAGTGAAAGAAGAAAATCACAATTAGAGGTCTCATAAGTGTTAACATGTATAGTATAATACAAAAAAGTTCACAATTGTCATAGCCATGATAAACACTACATATAATGAACAATGACAAGAGAGTGAGTAGAAGTGTACAGATAACAGTAATACCCATTTTAGTGAACATACATACATGAACTCACATATACATATTAAGCAAAGCTACCTTTGACATAGCCATCCCAGTTTTTTCTATATCCTATATCCATGTAAACAGCAGCATAGACACTTGCTTTCATGTTGGTTCTTCCAATCATCTTGTATTCATAAACTTTACTTTGCTGAAAAACAACAACAGCCATACAAAATAGTGCTTTTTTGCAACTCTGATTTTGCACTTAACCTGAAAAGTTATCTTTTAGTACAAAATTCTGTTGCTACCTCTGAAACATTTGGGATATAGCAAAGGTTTAAATGTAAAATGCAAGTTGCTGAAAACTATGAGTTGTTTCAAACCTCTTAGGGATGCTGCATTGTAAAATTGCTGAGAAGATATGCAGACTGGAAATATACAAATGCAAAAGAGAGACTATTCAAAGCTGCTTTTTCTTCAGGTTAACATTGTCCACATTTCAATAAAAACAAAACAAGCACAACAAGGACAAACTTACAGCTCTGCAATATCTGTAAATTTTAACACCATGGCTTTCCACCATCAAATCCCATTTAGAAATGTCTGGACATTTCATTTCTTTCAGAGCTTTTCTGAAGTCATCAGACTTGAATGCCATGACTTGATGCTTTTTAAAGTATTCAACACAAGAAAAGATCAGCAATCAAATTTAGATTAAAATTAAATGCTTTAACAATCTATTGTATGCAAGCATATTAGTAGGAGTACAATAAGATATGTATGCTAAGCAGCACAGAATAGATTTGAGTATATGCACATAAATAATAATGGGCAAAACAAACACTGAGTGACAGTGGCAATCTCTTAGCTTCATACAGAAACATCACACAATAAGTGAAACATAAGGGTTTGTAAAATGAATTAGACATTTGAAGCGAGTAGATAGACCAACACTATGCTAGATGGAATAGCATCTTTGTGAGGAAATGCGTCTGAATTGTTTTAAATCACATTCCTTGATCAAAGTGGAGGTTCGATGCTGAAAATCACTTATTATTTCTTTTCCTAGTAAAAGCTATATCAGCTTGACATTGTTGTCCAGTTAAAGTGAGCAACAGTGTACTGTGTCAGTTGTTCTCATTTCTGACAAACCTAGCTACTAGTAAGCTCAAGTCTATAGTGTTTTTAGAGAAGAAAGATGCAGTGAGTGTGCAGTCAACTTACTATTAAAGATATCCAAGCATTAAACCCAGTCTACCACTCTACTGTCACAGGCCATGCTAGTCAGCTGCAGTTTGTTGCTTGATAGAGCAGCTCCACTGCTTTTTCAAGTATTCAAACATTCCTATGTCTTGGGTTTTCAAAAGCAAGTGGTTGGTCATCTTTAGGATGAAGCATATGGTTGTTCCTGAATAAACTGATACTGACATAGCATTATTTATTGGTAGTATCTGTTTTGCCGCTAAGATTCTGGCGGCAACAGATAGGCTGGAGCTATTGTGTCGCCAGTTGAAGATTTGGTCTCATGGCATAACGCAATTAGAAAAAAATGGTTAGTTTGTCATGCAATCAGCATGCTGCTTGTAGTATAGCAGTTATGCTTCACATGTGGTATGCTATTGCTTTTCGGTTTGACTCTCAGCTTGAGCTTGGCAACAACCTTCATGTTTTTTTTCATTTTTCAAAACTTTCCAAAGTGTGAAAAACTTTCCAAAGGTTTAGGTTAGGGTTAGCATTAGGGTTAGTGTTAGGTTAGGGCTAGCATTGGGTTTATCTTTTATTTTTACTTCGTTTCTACCAACCCTGTTGCTGCCAGCATCTTGGCGGCAAAATAGACACTGCCTTACTTTGAACATAGATGCCACTTGACCTCAATGCTGAATGCAAGAGAACACGCAAGCTATCTTACCAACCAAGTGTAATTACACTGCACAGCACTACTGCGTCTGCAACCTAATGGTAATTCGTTAGGCCTAACCTAAGTTACACGTAGTATATATTATTTAACTAGTGAACATCTTTTATTTAGGCCTACACCTTCAATGACAACTGTTGCACAAGTGAAGAACAAACAATGCTTGTTTAACCTAAACCTATACCGAACAAATGACAGCCACAAATTTTGTAAGTATCACTCTGTTCAACATGAGTTTAGCTAACAAGATCTTTGCGATCATGACCAAGACGTAACCATTCCGTAACCCACACCTTCCAACAGTCTGCTGCCCTTTAACGGTAAGCTGTATTTTAAACCTGTTTGTTTCCGTCTCTGCTCAATAGACCGTGACGTATTCAACCGATCGTGGCCTAATCGAAAGGACTGCTTTTTCGATCAGCTGATCTCACTGCGGATCAGCTGGCAGACGCCTGAGGGATTTAGATTGGAAAATGTTCTTCACCGTCAATCTACGCATCCTATACCCTTAACAGCAATAAAATTTGATGAACTAGAAATGCAAATTACAGTGTAACGGCAATCCAAAGCATATACCGTAAATAAAGCAATACTGGAACAAAAAGATTTTTCTGATGCTTGCTTTTATGTTATATTTTTATACAGGCCTAGCCTATTTGTTTGTCACAAATGTCGTGTCTATAACATAACATGTAGGGAAGGCAGGTTAGTGCACAAGCAACAGGAAAATCATATATATATATATTCTGAGTAGCACCAAGGAGGTGCTAATGCCTTCGGGTAAGCTGTAGAAGAAATCATTCAAAAAACGCGCAAGCGTCTATAACAGTCTCCCGTCGTCATGAGAAAGCGCTAGGTAATGGCCTTAAGAGTGAAACATGAAGACTCGTAAAAAGCACAGACATTTAAGTGTAGTACAAAATTGCGATATAAAGATTCGCACCATTCAAAAATTGCGTATGCTATGTGCTGTTCGGTTTCAAATCACCGAATGACTTGATCAAATGGCAACGTGATGCTGGCGAATACTTGCTTTTTCAGAAATGTCACAAAAGTTCGATAGGCTTGTTGTAGGCCAGGGGTCTCCAAACTACGGCCCGCGGGCCAAATGCGGCCCGCGAAGTCATTTCATCCGGCCCGCGAAGCCATTTTGTCAATGATGAAAAAAATAATGTTGAAAAAAACTGCACACGTTTGCAAGAAAAATTTTTCGATTTGTTAGAATATAACATATCCGAAACAATAACATTAGGCCTACGTAAAAAGTCCGGCCCTCGACATATGTTTTATTAGCTTGTGTGGCCCTAGGACAAAAAAGTTTGGAGACCCCTGGCCTACACCAACAGTTTTGTGCATTAATGTCCTTCCGGAGCACAACGCACCAGGTATGCACATAGGCGTAGCGAGGGGGGAGCCAAAAGGGCCATGCCCCCCAAATTTTTAGCATATCTTGTCATTTTGTGCTTTGAGAAGCGGTGTACTAAACAAAAGACTGTTTATTTTCATTTTTTGCTGTTCATATTGTTTTAAATATGTCATATGCTCTGAACTTGTTACAATCTGGTCTTTCATTTATAACTTGTGCAACTATTCCAATTTTTTGAGTGGCCAGCATGAAGAAAAAAAATGCACTGTAATGTCTTTCAACTGCAGTTTGAGTAATGCAAAAATCTCCGTATCAGCATCGACTATCGTCAGTGAAAAATTAAAAGCATCAGTATCGGTCGAAAATTTTTCTATTGCCCCTAAAGATGTACCAGCAAAAGATATCCTTGCCTCTGTTGAAGACGGATTACGAGGCATTTTTCCCAGTGAGGCTGATTCAGTTCGTGGCAAAGTGGTTTCAACCATACAAAGCAATAAGCGACGTAGATAAGTTCTGACGCGAAAAGAACACGTGGCGTTGCAACACTTAAAAATATCCAAGTATAATAATCACCAAGGCTAGTTGACATCTCCACAGTCTTAGACAAAGAGTGATATGACAACAACATTAACAAAAGTGCTGGATGATAAAGAAACTTACAAACGTCTTAAAACCAACGCAACCGTAACCGCAACCAAAGACGTCAATAAATTTCTTAACAGCTTGCTCGAAAACAAAAAGATCCCAAAAGAGGCAAGCTTTAGACTGAAAAACTCAGATGCCTCAACACCCCGGCTGTACGGACTACCAAAATTACGCAAAGAAAACATTTCCCTACGACCAATAGTTTTTTTACGGACTCATCTACCTACAGGTTAGCTAAAGAATTTTTCTCACTACTGAAACCACTTATTGAAAAATCAAAACATCACATAATAAACTCTTTAGACTTTGCATCATCTACTGCTCATGAATTACTCCAAACTGATCAAATAATGGTCTCATTTGATGTTATGTCTTAATTCACAAAAGTTCCAAATAAATTGGCATTAAACATCGCCAAGCAACATCAATAATCCGATCCCGAGCTGAGTCAACGTACAAATTTGTCAACTACCGACCTAAGGACTTGAAATTTGCTTAAGTTCAACAAATTTTACTTATCCTGGAAAACACTACAAACAAGTTTTTGGAACAACGATGTGCTCTCCCGTTTCATCGAAAGTTGCTAACCTCGTCATGGAAAACGTCGAAACACGCGCTTTGGCAACCTTGGCAGACCCTCCACGTTTGCGAAAAAGATATGTAGACGACACCTTTGTGATCATAATTAGTGGTTAACACTCTTTTCAAAACGGGCTGAAAACTTTCTTCCAGAGCCCAGGACCTGAACAGCGAAACAAATTATGTGAAACGGACTCTCAATGTTGAATGGTTACCCCAAATAGATAATTCAAAACAAAAAGAAACAGCACAACGGATTTTCTGAGTTTGTATCTAAAGTTATTTTACCGTGCACAACTGATTTCGGAGAGTCTTTGAAACAAATTCTGGAGAAGCGTCGTAAACGAACTATCTTTAAACGTACAATTAAACCAAGCACAGTCCTAACTTCAGGAAAAGGTTTCGTACCCGGCAGCAAACGTCGAGGTGTAGTCTATGAAATTCCATGTGGGGAATGTGAACGCAAATACATTGGACAAACGAAGCCTGAGAACTCGATTGAAAGAATACAAAGAACATTTTGCCAAAAAATATTTTTGAAAACCCATAAAAACGGCTTTAACGAAACATGCAGCCCCAAGTGGCCGTGGATTCGACTGGGATTGCGGCCACGTTTTACATCATCTACCATAAGCGTATTTTTTAGAATCCTTGTATATCAATTTTAAAACTAACACTATCAATGATAAAATCGCAAACGTCCCAGCTATTTATCAGAATATTTTAAAACATGAATGAAATTTATCCTTAACCTGAATTCCTTGAGTTTGCCATCTTATTAGCCGCGTTAGTGGTTGTTGATTTCCTAGATCACTACTCAGTTTATCCCATTATTGATCGCTATTTACCGCATATATTCACAGTGCATACTGCTTTGCTTCACACAGTAACTTTTTGTACATTTTTCTGTGCAGGTTATACATTGTCACCTTCCGGCATTTTCATTTTACCCTTCTTATCTTCCACGCTCACTGTCGCATTCTATCACTCATTTCCCATAGCGTTATGGTCGAATGGTCGGTTTTGCGCTTTTTGTCTTTGTGTGTCACACTTTTCATCGCTTTTTGTTATTGGTAAATTCCATGTTATGTGGTTAAAATCATTGATCTGAAGACCCCTATACCTGAATAGGTGGGCGAACCGTCGGCTAAATAACAAATTAATCGCCGAAGAAGAACGATTTTATCACTGCAAAATACTGCGGCTCGCTTAAAGTCAAAAGATTTGGCCTCCCCACAAATTTGTGCTGGCTACGCCACTGGTTATGCAATCTATTTTTACCAAAACCTACCCTTCAAACTTTCCAGCTGCAATTTAAGGTATTTGTAATAAATTAATCACCACACAGAAAACTGTTTGTAATTTCAATAGCACACAGTAAGTGCTTTCACAAGCTTAGGTCGTTTTCTGTCATATATCAAAAAGGGAGTGGAGCTTCAAGTTATCTAAGAAACATGGTGAGCATTTTCTGCCTGACAGTTTGAAATCAGAACCACTACTTTTTATTATCCGCTCAGCGATATGAAGAGCAGGAATGTATGTGTTATTTTAACGTCATCAGCACGAAACACGTAGTATATTAGCTTTCCAAAAACAGTATTGGAGACTTTAGTGACACGTTCTAGGTCACAAATTGGTCAAAGTTCAACATACATGCAATCACACAATATTGGGCAGCAAATACGTATATAATAGTGAAAGTTTGTTTAAAAATATAATGTGCCTCATAGGGTGTTAGATAACCACAATGATAGAGCACCCTTTGGAAGGGGTGACCTCCAAGCGTTTGCATTTGGTTTCTTTTACAAATAAATGAGCAACTAAAGAATAGGTCGTAAGCAAGTGCAAGCACTTGCTCTTAAGGCAGGGGTTCCCAAACTGGGGTACATGTACCCAAAGTGGTACATTTGCCTATCTGAAGGGGTACATTTAAGGCTAGCAATAGAAGGAAAAAATATGTTTATACATTATACATTTCAAATTATTTATATATATATGAATTTGTCCGAACCATTTCATGTTACTAATGGGGTTAGACCAGGGGGAGTATTGCGTCCATACTTTTTTGCTGTATATTTAGATGATTTATCTCTTGAACTAAGCAACATTAAAGCTGGGTGTTATATTGGTGAAATGTAATCAACAAACTTGACTTTTGTTTTGAACCACTTGGCTTTTGTAGATTACATTTTGGGTGTTTTGTCCAAGTGTACGTGGGTTGCAAAGTATACTAGAAGTGTGTCAGGCTGATTGCATGAAATTATTTTCAGCTGCAGCAAAACTGTTTGTATGATGTTTAAGGCTGAGGGTGCAAAAAGCACGGCCATCCGATCGTTGACACTGGGTATACCAAAAGTAAAATCTGTTCCAGCTACAAATATTTGGGGATTGCATTATATATTGAGCTCGCAGATGACAAAGACATTCAGAGACAAATGCGATATCAATATGAAGCAGTATACAAGCTGCGAGCTTCTTTTTCCCGATGTGCGAACACAGTGAAAAATGTACTCATTCGTTCCTTCTGAAGGTCTATGTATGCAATATAATCATTGGTGCGATTTCAGGAAGGCATACATCCCTTGATTGCGTGCGGCCTATAACTTTGGTTGCAGGGCTCTGTACAACCTGCCGTGGCGAGCGAGTGTCTGTAGTTACCAAGTTCAACGTAACATTCCTACCTTTGAGGCCTTATTAAAACAAATGTGTACCTGTTTCTTGAACGATGCAAAAAGTCCAACAATGTATGGTTGTGCGCTTTGATGCAGCCAGATTGTTTATACCAGCATTAGTCCTCATTCTTTGAACATTACCACCGCATTTTACTTTGTGACTGAGTGCCCGGACGTTACAGTGTTAGTTTGAGGATGTGTGCAGGCCACAAACCATTCGTACTTCACCAGGACTTAGTCAGGGTTGGATTCTATTTCTTAACATGCGATTTTCGCATCCAACTCTGGATGTAGTGTTGTACCAAGTGTTACGGCTTAGCCAACAACTATGTTGAGAAAGTGTCTGTAATGTGGTGTTGTACGAAGTGTTACACGTTAGCGAACAAGTATCGGTATTCCTGTGGTCCTACCACCAACGCCGATACAAAATGTTCTGTGTCTGTTATTATCGATCTGTGTTGTGCAGATAGTGGGTACTTGTGCTCTATGGACTTCATGTTTGGTTCAAAGATTAAAATATTAAAATAAATATAATTGAATAATATTTTCAAAAATCATTGCATGCTTATTGGTAAACATATTTTTGTTATCTTCCTCAGCCTTTTTATCATAAAAAGTTTCAGGGGCATGGGCTTCGGAAGTGGAGGCCAAGGCCGCACCAGGATTTTGAAATTTGACATTTTCCCATCAATTTTTTATAAAAAAAAGCTTGTTTTCTTAGTTTCGAGTGGTGAAAATGTAATTTTGCCACTTTTGGCCGCTCCTGCAAAAATATTTTTGGCCCACCACTAGAAAATCCACTATTGGCCCCTCCCTGGAAAAAATCCCTCTGGCGCCCATGTTTAGGGGTACACGCTCATCTATCGAAATGCTGAAGGGGTACACGGACGGGAAAGTTCGGGAACCCCTGTCTTAAGGCAATGGTTCATATAATAGTCAAACAAAAGGAAAATTTTGATAGTTAGCGCAATCTCTTTTTGGTTGTGGAGAAATGACACAAAGATGCCTGATTTACTACACCGCTCGAAGCCAATGACGCTTAAAATCAACTGACCTTCATTTCTGTTTGAAAATCCCTGAAGCTCATTGACGATCCTTAAAACTCAAAAGTATATGAGCGAGAAATCAACACTATTAGACGATTTCGCATAATGTCTGTTGTGAAAATAAAAACACTGCACAAATGCCGTTGTCTGCACACGTTATGAAGCATGAAAATAGAAAATATTAAGAAAAAAATTGACACCATCATGATGGTTTGTGTCACTTGAACCAATTTTTTTTCTGCGCCTCATCTGGCGTGAGGTTTCTGCTTCTTTCTTCTTCGTGTACACGTTTCGTGTCTGTATTTGTGTCACCCAAGAAGGATGATTCAGCTTTTTTAGGACGATGAATCACACTGAAAATGTGTGGTGGTATCGGGTGCGGAGAACTGTTTGCGTGAGTCCCACTTCACGGATGTGTTGCAAATCAACAATATATAAGCTGGGTGAACAGCCACAAGGCCTCAATAAGTGAAGCGCATGTTGAGAATGATGTGTTGCGTATGTTTCATGATTTAGAAACAAAACTATTTAGATTAGAACAAGAAGTGACTTTTAAAGTAAGTTAGTGCATTCATTTGTTTTGTTTGCTTTGATGAGTTTTCTGATTGCTGCAAACTATCACCGATATTTTGTTGGCAAGTTCCTGTATATTTTTAACGTTGCATGCAATGCACTTTTTTCAATGCATGTTTAAAATATAGGGTACCCAAGTTAGGTTTAATAGTCTTTGCTGTTTTGACATCTGCATCTGAATGTCATCTCTAAATGCATAAATATTGAGTAGGTAAATAATAAGTAAATATATTGTCGATCGTTTGATTTTCATTACACCTTCATATGCTTACGATTAAAAGAAAAATTAGTACAAGACCGGTTGTGCCGTCGCCGTCCATAGTAAAAGAAACTTTGTGCTGTCCATTGATGAGTTCGCATTTTGCTAGTATTATTTTGTCTACTACAGTGAGATAACAACCAGGTTAGCTGCGCTGCAGCAGTAAATATTACTCACAGCCGCAACATTTGAAGAAAAAAAAAAAACGATTTATTATTGGATGAATGATTTTGTTCTAAACTGATATGAAATGTTACCAGATACAGTATATCTGCATTTTTGCCAGCTCAAAAACGTGTTGTCAATGTTCTGCATTTCTTCTGCGTGCGACATAGAAGCAACGCTGCATTAATTGCAGCAAAATATAACCGATGAGATTTCATTATGTCAGAATTTTAACAAGGCAGTCTGGTCTCGTTATTCTTTTCTTAATTCAACCAAAAAAATGAAAATTTACATAACATATTGCAAATAATCCATTATTATATGACACCGGATTGTGTCTTAGTTTCAACGCATTGTTTCGCTATTTCACACATTTTGATATAGTACTTAGCGAGTGGCATGGATGGGATCACAGTGAAAAATATTATCTTGCGATAAGCTCTTTAAAATATAATATCTGATGGTTTGTTTGCAAGATCGATTATTGCCTAATATTGCTCGACAGTTCGTTGAAAGTTAGCTGCAGTGGACAAGGAAGACTATAAGAAATATTGCAACTCGATTAGCTGTAGCTGCAACATAGCTATATATGTTAAATCGTTGCAGCTGCATTGTTGTGAATGTTGATTTGGTTGGTTAAGTAGCTGAAAAAATAAATAAACGCAACAAAATGCAACATTTTCTAAACTTTACAGAGAATTTCGCGCCTATCGGGTGCTTAGGAGACAGGTTTACGATTGGAGCAGACTCAAAACGAGCAGTATGCAAAACAGTGAACAGAGTGCTAGTTCCCGTCACCTTCTTCTTGATTACGAATTTATTCAAGGTAATTTCCCGGCAATTGTCACAACTCAGCCGCTGACACCGCATAAACTTGCTGCCATTCAAGATCCCTTGATTAACACGGAAAAGCTTGTTGGGAAGGAATACTTTGATACGTCAGCTCTTTTTACGTCAGCACGAAATAAAGAAAAATGGAGGCCGGATCGTTCTGCAGCCACGTTGGCACTGGCGTGCAAAAAATCTTTCCGAGGTCATCCCAAAAATGTAGTTAAATGCGAATCGGTCACCGTAGAATCTCCTCTAGCGTTGGCCAAAACGCTCTCAGCAAAAGGTAAGCTCCGGTTGTTGACAATTGCTCTTGTAGTCAAAGTTTTGACGAGGCTTTCAAAGAAAAGGCAAAAAAACTATCCATATCACAATTAGCTGACTGAATTAATTTCAATCAAAAAAGCACCCGAAACCAACTATGTTTGTGGTTGATTATATCCACTTGACAATAAGAACTGATTTGACAAAGATTGAACTATGAATTTTCTTTTGATGCTGTTTTTGTAAAAAGAAGCAGTCGTGTATTTTTACGAACCTAGTCTTGTCAAGGCATCTACAATCGATATGCACAAACGTTCAAACGACCGCAAGTGTTTGTAACTCCACACCCTAGTTCTAATTTACAGCACGCTGGATACTCCGGAAATTTTTTATATATCTTCATAGTAAATCACACCCAAGATACAAATAAAAATCCAAACTACTCTTTGAGCGTAACACTTGAATGCCTGGTTGTAATCTAATTGAAATAAATGTTTTGAATGATTTTAAATGCAAAATGTGCAGAATAAGAGGTTTGACTTCGCGGCAATCAAAATAACCAAAATAAGTAAAGACAGATGATGAAACGGAAGTGATTTTCAGTCGTGTGGTTGTTTTTTCTGGCTACTAATATATCTCTGTTTTTCGAACTGTTCTGCAAGTTAAAAATGTATCTGAGTAAGCGGTTTCATTTAATGCATGAAAGCAAATCATAGCTTTTTTCAAAGATTTCTGCAATCGGTGTAATGAAAATGGTTACAGTCAAGGATCAGTGATAAGCATTGAAAACTTCCACTGTCATGACGAATGTATCAGTGAAGAAAACGAAGCGGGCAAAGGTACATAATTAAGTACAGAGATGTTGTTGAATCGCAGTTTTGTAAGCATGCTTTACTGAGCATGTGTGTGTTTTTGTTGCGCAGAACCTTCAGTCTTGAAGAAGGTATTCAAAAATATCACCACTGCAAGAAAACGTAGCATTGATGTAAGCGGTACTGAATAGATGAGTAAGTATAGGTTTCGAGCACTGCTCTCCCAAAAAGCTCCTGACTTGCTTTAATGTAACATGTCGTAACAAGAAAGCATTGGCTGTGAAAATTTCAGTACGTCCCATTCCAAAACAAGGATATTTTTTCCGAAGTAGGGACGCCGGACACTTTGGTCTATCCAGACCAAGACTGAACATTAACTCGTGGACACACTTGCACAAGAATATTGTGACACCCCAACATAACACAAATAACAGCTCATTTCTCCTCAATGGCTACAGTTCTCGCACTAATACTGGCACAAGTACTAATGCTGTCGTTTCAAATCAACTTCTGCTCACTCTGTTTTTTGCAACTACAAAAACGTTTACTGGAGTTTTGCTCAAATTTATTTTGGACTGGCTAAGAAAAAAATCATTCTTTTGTGATGTACAAAATCACGTTCTTTAAATCTTATAGATTCCGCTTTAACACTACAAGCAACTAAATGGTAGTTAGATTACATTTATTTTCAGCAAAAGCAGGCTTTATGCATGACGATTTGCGCAGACTAAAATATTTGCTGATTAAAAGAAAGTACTCTTCATAAAAGCCACCTGAAACGACAAAGTGAATGCTGTTTTGCTAAATAAATGGGAAAAGTATTTCTTCAGCAATTCTTTGCAGCACATTCTATGGTAGAGATTCTAAATTACACTTTGCTGCAAACATTTAATTAATTGTGTTTTAGCTTACAGAGGAAACCTATTTGCAAAGATCAATTCTATCAGATTCCAGTCACGTAGTCTACAAGAGCAATGCTGACCAGACAATTGCAGTTTCTAAAGATATACTACCTTCAAAACAGGTTTGAAAATTTCGAATTGTAGAATTTTTAACAGTAGTATCAACAACAAAATAATTTTCTGACAAACTTTCCGTTGTTACACAAGCGTAACGCCTTGACAAAATGCTATTTCAGAGAGTTGATCGTTTCTGTTATTCGTTAAAGTATCACGTTACCATCTGACGGCACTAATTTGTTAAATGAAAAGAACTCTGCCTTGACAATCGTATAGAAAATTTTACGCATGTGATATATATGTTCGTCAGGTCAAACATCCGAAGCAATCAACTGTAAAACTGGTTTCCTGCACATTGTCACTGACTGATCGACTGATCAGAAAAGAAGACCCACAGTTTTATTGTGACAGTTATCTGGGAAACAGGAATGTTATCAACGTTCGATGGTATAATGCACTTCAAGTCAATGAAAAACCTGTTCTGCACTTGATGAAAAAGAAAGATAATCAAACAGTATAACCGTTTGTTTGGAACCTGTGTGAATATTAAGTTTTGTGCTGAGCAATTCACTTATTTTTTTCTACAGCAAATTACTTTATCTTCTATTTATTACAGAGCTGGCATGGTACAATGCATTGAATAAAGTATATTAGCAAAGTGCAATTTCGCGAATTTTGCAGGCTTGTATTCACTATTTATGCAACGCCTTAGAACTGTTGCTATATCAGAGTCATCGACGCTTGTCAGCAGAACTGAGCAGCAAATAGTAGCTCTATTTTTTGCAGATGTTAAAATGCTTGCTGAGCATGTTATCAAACGAAACTGTGGCTTGTAATAAAAATTCTCTAATTTGTTTTCACAAGAATGCAAAGGCATAATTAATTGTTTCGTGAAAAACATGTTGCTTTTTCAGAGCAGGTAAATCGTGTACACAGTGGTCCAGAGGCCAAGGGCGTAGGCAAAGGGGGAGTTGGGGTTAACCCTCCCCCTTGAGCTTGATATTTTGCAAAAACTTTAGTACCTTCGCAAGGAGATTAATTGTTTTCGCATACTTTTTGCTTGTTAATTTGTCGACTTAATGCAAATAGCACGGAATAAATTTGCAATCAAATTTTAAGGAACATTGTAAATGAGCTAAAAAAGTAATATTTAGGTTTTGGTGGGAATCTGGATAATCGTCTGCGTCCAGAAACCATTTCACCACATTTTGCAGACCTTTCGTCCACTAAGCGTGTTTAAGATCGTGCTCCGCGATAGTTCACTTTGTCCGAAACCATTGTCTTTATATAGTCTGCCAAGGCCTACGCAAGGGAGGGTTGGAGTTAATCGCCCCACTTTACTTTGATATTCTGCAAAAACTTTATTACCTGCGAAAAGGAGATTAATTGTTTCCGTATACTTTTTGCTTGTTAATTTGTCGACTTAAATGCCTAAATTGTAGTTGTAAGTGCTCTGACATAGTGATGAGTGTGTTTTACTCCCCTGTTTGAACGCTTATCCTGATATTTTTGCAGTTATGAACTGCTGTGTCGTAGCGTTGAGTGTATTTTCCTCCAAAATCCTAACTTGAAGCGCTGATATTTTAGTTTATATTCAGTGCCAAGGGAGTACGCAGGGGGGATTTGGATGAAAACGCCCCCTTGATTTTGAAATTTTACAAAAACTTTATTACCTGCACAAAGAAAATTAATTGTTTTCGCATTTTTTTTGCTTGTTGATTTGTCGACTTAATGCAAAGAACAGGGAATGAATTTGCATGCAAATTTCAAGGAACATTGTAAATGGGCCAAAAAGCAATAATTAGTTTTCGCTAGGAATCTGGGTTATCGTCTGGGTGCAAAAACCATCTCACCACTTTTTGCAGACCTTTCGTCCACTAGGCTATGCATGTTTAAAATTGTGTTCGGCGATAGTTCACTTTATCCAAAAAATTGCATTTATTTTGTCTGCTAAGGCTGATCAACGCAAGTGCTGACAGCATTGGCTGCATTAGGCCTACCAATTTCTGTAGCACAAAACTGTTTCACGAGCTCAGCAACAGCAGTTGTTAACATAGAAGCATCCAGTCATTTATTGTGTCTCAGCAGGAAAAAAGGAAAACTAAAAGTTTGCTGGACTTCTATAAATAACAACAAAATCAAAAGTTTTCTTGTGTACTTTATGCGCATTCTCAATTCTTGTATAGTTTAGCAAGATTCGATTTTTCAAACCGGGGTGTGAGCCAGCCAGCCCACCCGCACTTACTCTATGCTCGACTGCTCGTATCCGACATGACATTAGCGCAGCCTCATTTTTCCACTATTACTTGCTCTGACGAATTGATGTGTGTGTTGTACTCCGCTGTTTCAACGCGCCGCCTGATATTTTTGCAGTTACGAACTGCTGCATCGCAGCGTTGGGTGTATTTTCCTCCTGCAGCCTAACTTGGAGCGCTAATAGTTGATATTCAGTGCAATGACATAAAATAAGGAGAGTGGATGAATATAAAAACGTGCATATTATGTCAACAAAGCGCCAAAACGTTGGTTTGGAAACAGGATGACGTCAAATTGGGACGTCACAAACAGCGCACACCAAATACAAATGACTACCCTATGCCACTGAATGAACCACCCCCCATGAAAATTTTCTGCGTACGCCACTGCCAGAGGCTGACAAGATTTCTCTTCTCTCGTCAATATTTTCAAGCTTATGACGGGCTTGTGATAAAATAAACGAAAGCCTGATGATTTTATTAAAAGCCTAACTTTCTTGGTTCTCAGCAGGCTACTTGTAACGATAGGGAATAGTTTTTCGAAACGCATGGCAATGGAACTGATCAACCTTTACAAATAGTCGTAGATTTACAAATTTCAACATGCTTCGTGATTGTTCATTGTCAGACTATAGCGAGTTATTGCACGAGTTTTCATCAAGCAATCATAGGCTACACTCAGTGGCGTAACTGACTGGGGACCAAGGGAGCAAGCCGCCCCCCTGGCAAGCTTAGTGTAAAAACCGGGCCCCCTTTAGCTCACATTTCGATATTTAGTATTTATTTGGTTTTCAGTAGGTTGTTGCTTTTTTCGGTGTGTTTTCGTTTTTTTAGCTAGTATAGACGTTCAGGCGATCCGCATTCACTATCATATCTTAACTTTTTTCTGACTTCTGAGTGTTGGCTAGTGGGCCCCCTACGGTGGTTATAGTGAGCCCCTCTTCAGCTAAGTTTTGCCCCTGTGGCTCAAACCTCTAATTACGCCACTGGCTACGCTGACACGATGTAGTCTACTTCAGCCAGTAATGAGCACAAAATCTCATATCATTTCCTCTAACGTGAAAAAAGTGAACCCACATTTTTGCACATTTCGGATGTGATCTTTTTTGGTCTGTTAAAATACTGATAAGAAAAAACTAGTGTTTCCAATTCGGCACAAAATTTTATAATCCGGATTTCGGGTTGCTGAGAAAAACACCGGGAAATCCCGAGTTATTTCGGGTTTTGGAATAAATGTGATTTTTCGCGATAAAAACATAATGTCATTTTGAAATTACTACTGTTGGTCAATGAGGAGTTTATTAGCGAAGCACAGATTTTTACTGATGTTTACAAAAGTGACGCTTGAAAATCAAAGCATATCCTAAGCCAGAGGTTCCCAACCAGAGGGACATGTACCCCTAGGGGTATATTTGCCTATCCGAAGGGGGACATTTAAGGTTAGCAATAGAAGAGAAACATCAAGGATTTATATATCCTTGATTTCCAAATATGCATATATTAGTAGATATTATTTTATATTATTTTTAAAAGCCGTTATATGCTTATTTTTAAATTTTAAATTAAAAATATGTATATCTGTGAATAATGACAGATTATTTTGCCATAAGAAAGTTTAGGGGTACATGTTCATTTGTCGAAATGCCGAAGGGGCACATGAGTATCTTTTGAAACGATAAAGTGGTACATGCTCATCTGTCTAAATGTTGAAGGGATACGTGGTCAGGGAAAGGTTGGGAACCCCTGCTCTAAGCATTCAGTCTGTTTCTGAGTTTTGTGGCAATTTTTCCCGTGACTGAAACAGTCCTCTCTGATTTCATTGATGGTAACTTGACTGTAAGTAAGGCATGGTTGATGCAGTTTTTCAAGATTATCGGGCCTCATTTTTGTCTCATTAAAAGATTCATTTCCTTTTTCACAATTTGCGATCGGGGCTCTTTCTGTGCCGGAATTTTGTGGTATTCACTGTCATGAATAAATAGATTATGTGCTTTGATTTCAAATAGCTGTTAAAGACAAGGCTCAACATTTAAACAAACACAATAAACAATCTCAACGGATTTAAGAAACTCTTATCAATACACTAACCTGCAGTCCCAAAACTGAACAGAAAGTTGCGAAGAAGTTCAAAAGAATATCATCAATTCCAATCTGAACCTGGTTAAGCAAAAATGATAACATCCAAATCCATCAATTTACTGGAATGTCGTAAGATTTAAATCCAAGTACATGTTCATCTCTGGTCATTTTCATTTATTGGGCATGCGAAAGGCAAGCATATTTCTTGTGTTGCAATCGGAAGCTCGAGCGGCCGATCGCACGTTCTTTTTGTGCAGGTTGCACCTGGAACGACTTTCGCATCCTGTTCACAACACCACTTTGTTGCGATTGGAAGGCCCGGGCAGCAAGTGCGCAAAGCTTCACACTGTGGCAGCAAGCAACAATTATTGTTCGTGCACTTGCTTCTCATGTTTGTTTTATGCGACCCGCGAATAAAAAACAATCATCCGTTCATCCACAAGTAAAAACATGTTCAACTATGCAACCAGTGCATGTGTTTTTCCAACGATATAACACGTGTTCACAGACATTGAGTGACTGGACACTTGCTATCCGTATGTTTCGAGACACTTAACAATTTTCAGTCCATTTCAAGAGTCAAATCCAATTTTACTTTTGTGGGTTTATCGGAACCGTTGTTGTTTATTGCGGTTTCTAGCACTAAGTGTCACTTCTGAGAAGTGTAGAAGTGATTCTCAAGTTTGGCCCATTTGCCAGAGAACACAAACAGTTACCGCTACGCATCAAAATAAAATCTATAAGACACTGCGTTCGAGGGCGAAAAAAACAGCAATTGTTTACTCCTTAGGAAAATGTTCCGTTTGTTGGCCCAAAAGTGTGGTCTTCCATACCAAACAATATTAAGTATTCAACCACGTTCACCTTTAAATGGAAACTGAAGAAACATCTCCTATATGAAAAAGATACACAATTATGAACCTTAACAACATTTAACTTGTCCAGACCAAAATCCTGTGAATTCTAGTATTTTGTAATTCTGCATATTTTATGTATATTTACTTTTTCGTATTTTTTCTTGCCTGTGCACATCCCATTCTTTTCTGCATGAAAGTGCACGACATAATTTTTTCTGTTTTGGTTTGTTTTTCTTCTGTACTTCATTAATTAATTTTTTATTACTTTTTTACTTTCTATTTTCAAATTTTGTGTAAACACATTCTTAACTACGCCAAATTCCTTCAATTAAATTTGATCCACTTATCGTTGCATATAGGTAAGCGCTTTCATCTGCACATTTTCTTCACTATGTTCTGTGTTTGTTTGTTTTCCTAAATGATCTTATTGATTTCCAAGTGTTGTTTTTCAACACTTCTCAAAAACTAATAAACAGGGTTGGTTGACTAGATGACCGCCATGGTCCTTCACCAATTCTATATGACACAGCATTCCTCTTTGTTTACACTGATCAGCTATTGCGCCGTTGCATTTTCATTTGCTCTAATGTTCACTATAATTGGTTTTGCTTAGTGCAATGGCTTCTTCTGGTGCTCCTGCTTGTTGGCTGAGTCATATGAAACAATAAACCATTGAACCATCATTGCAACAAGTTCATGGTATACCCTAATGCAGGTGAGAAACAAGCCACGACTGAAATTCAGTCATCACCGTCGCAAATTTTACAGCGCATGCAAGGATGTTACAAGAACTCGCTGATGTAGGTTTTCAAAACTCTATCGCTGCAAATTTAACGGTGTGTATTGCAGAGCCATGAGGGCGAGCGTGCCAAACAGTATTTTGATTATTTCTGTCTCCTATTCGCGGCTTACATTTCGAATTCCCAGGAAAAAATGCTGCGATAACATTTGACTCATCACCTCCACGAATTTCGGGTCGTATGCTACGAACTCGCTGTGACAGCATTTCGATCCTTACAGCCACAAAGTTTCACGCAGTATACTACAGTGCTGCAGGAGAAAATGCTACGACATTTCGGTTATTCGCATCGAATCACGGAGTATGCTAGTAGATCACAAGCGAAACATGCTAAAGCAGTGGTTCTCAAACGGGAGCCACTTGGCTCACTAAGGGAAGAATTTTTAATCCCTGGGGGGAAATTTGCTCCAGGGAGGAATTGGGAAGGGAAAGCTGTGGAAAAAAACGTAAGTTTTTCCTCCTGTTGGTGTAACCAACATATAAAAAAACTGCACAGTGAGGTTGGTTTACATGGGGATGTCTGCAGTACGCAAGCACAAGCTACTTTATCATCGTTTGAGCCAGTTCTTTCAGCCTACAGTTTGGCGGCACTCGACCGCAGGGCAAGTGTTGAGCAGCCAATCGATTGTCTCATCCAGATCAGGACGTGCAATGCATAGGGGTAGATGGATTGGACATTGGAAGACATCATGGCCAACGGTTTCACCTTTTGCGCCACAATCACAAACCACAGAAGCGGCCATACCCCATTTGTGCAAACAAGAACAGAAATGTCCGACACTGGTACGCAGGCGGTTGAGCCGGACCCAAGCTGTCACTGGCGCAGCCAGGAATTTTGTCCAGGGGATCAATCACCTGATGTACGTCCGATTATTCCTTCCGTTTATTTCCGAAAATTGAAAATTGGTATAAAGCACCAGTGAATTTCTTAGCAAGTTTTTTTCGGACACGGCCATGGCCTCTTCGGCTTCATTCATATTGCACGCTGTTCTTGGCAGTGCCATTCCAGGAGGGTGAGTCATGGATGAAAGTACGGAGTCTCGTGGTGCACTCCAACCTTTCTGCATTCCACCTCACTTCTGTTACTGTCGTCAGATGAACTGATGAGTTCTTGAGCAGCGGTTACAAAATAAAATAGGGGTGTGGACTTGAGATGCCGTGCATTCCCACTCGATGGACAGGTGAGTGCTGAGTGGAGCAGATGTCAAGACTCGATGGGACGGCGTGCTAAAGACAATGTGGCTCCTTTACAACGAAGCTCGTCAGATTGGATGCCGTCGAGAATAGGAAGATTGTCCGCTGGTGTAGGACGGAGGCATCCACTCACAGTTCGCAAGGCGTCGGTTTTGGCAGGGTGAGTAAGGCAGATGTGAGCACTGCGGCACCAGATAGGAACGTCGGACTCTGCTGTTGAATGGACCAGGGCTAAGCTTGAATGGACCAGGGCTGGCTGTTCGCAACGTTGTTTCTCCAGTACCCCGGCCAGGGAGCAAGCCATCTCAAGAGTGCAGCGCATGATGTTGATTTTTTGCTAAGTGATTCGAGGTGTCGGTTGTACGTGACTGTCCTGTTTAACATTCCTCCGAGGTAGGCTATGTGGGCTCGGAGCAAAAGGGCAAGGTTCCGTTGTTGTGGTTGACTGTCAGCTCACATTTATCTTCCTTGATTTAGAGGTGGAAGACGGCTAATACTGCTTTCGTAGTACTGAGCATTAGCTTCCAGGTCTGGAGGTATTCACCTACGGTTGCCATCTCCTTGCTTTGCACCCCTTCCACTGTTTGTC
>JGI24021J15306_10000720_pt1 | contig 28016 bp, 17 predicted proteins | sample Ectturendosymbi1_FD_15306 | JGI IMG/M metagenome (IMG submission 15306) | reverse complement strand
AATGGTCACCGCTAGATGGTGCCTATGAGTAACAAGTCACTGTGATAGTCACCACAAGCGAATTATCGTAATTCTCTTATCCCTATATAATGATAGTGCAATCTAATAGTAGTAGAGTGAACTCAGTGAGGGAGCTCTATTGCTGCTGGTTGTTTTCCTGTTAGTTAATGCCCCGAATTGCCATCTTTCCCTTGTGCTTGCCTCAGTAGTTCAAGGCGATGCAGTCAACTGCAACACGTGCTACATTCTCTTCAATCTGCAACAAACATTTTCTAGCTCACCTGGCACTCTTCAAACATATGTCTCACTACCAGTGGCGTAACTGACAGGGGGAAAGGGGCCGAGCTCCCCCCTGGCAAGCTAAATAAAAAAAACTTGGCCCCCTTTAATTAATATTTTGATATTTAGTATTCTTTCATTTTGTTCTTTTTTGCGTTTTTCGGGGTGTTTTGTTTTTTCAATCTATTATGGACATCTGCGACATCCAGAGATTCACTATCATTTCTTAACGCTTTTCTGAGTTTTGGCTAGTGGGCCTCCAACGGTGACCAGTGGGAACCCTCAGCTAAGCTTTGCCCCTCCCTGGCTCAAACCTCTAGTTACGCCGCTGCTCACTACCTGCTGGACCACTATGACTGGCTGAGAGTGGGCCTCCCGGTTGATTCACTAGCACTTAGCTACTTGAGCTATTTAAGGACTGCTGATGAAATAATAATGTGTTTTTTCAATGCAGCTCGGGTGATTGTAAAAGGTTCGCTAGTCTCTGCAATGTCACTGTCGTCCTGTCCCTTTCTATGATTTTCCTGCATTCTGTCTGCAATAGTCTACGGTAGTAGTTTAAACAATAACCCCACCTACGCCAACGGTTAATTCCCAAAAGAAATGCTAATACAGATCACGTTTAGGACGACGGAAGATGCTAAGAATGACTAAAGAAGGGAAGAGGGAAAACGGAGAGACAAGGAGTGTTGTTAAGGCTCAAGTAATAATTTGCCTTTTATGAACTTCGCTGAAGGAACTATCCTGACAAGATTCACAACTAGAGTCAATATAATTTGAGAAGTGCTGCATTAGTTTTGTTGCAGTTACTGCAAATTATTTATTTTCAAAATACCGGCTTCAGGCGCTGTTTTTCAAAATACGGGCCTCTACTAAATTAGCAGTAAAATACCGGCCAGGCCGGTGAAGTAGGCCTACCGGCACCGGCCAACTGGCAACCCTACTGTTCGTACAGACGGTGCATTTTTTTCTCAGAGGTAGTGTCTGTTTTGCATAAATGAAATATCCTTTCTCAATCCTTTTCTCTGAATTTTAACGCTTATTCCTTGTTTTCTTCTGCTAAAGGCTAAGCTTTTAAGACCAAGCATTAAGTAGCGTGCCTGAATAATAAAATTTAGCAGATAGACTGTAACGCATAGTTCCAGGCTACTTGTGCGTTTATTAACTTGGTTGTATGAAATGGATTGCTGGACGAACTGTTTGCAATCAATGCCCTCGTTTAATGTTGAAAATACTGTAGAATTGCTATATAACATCATTTCATGGGATCGGAGAAAAAACGTCGTTATAGGCGAACTGTGGTTATAGCCGAACTACAATTAAATATTTCCTTAGATAGCGTTTTAGTTCAGTGCCAAAGCCTGGAAACGGATAAAAGTGTTCTGTTTTAGCATGGGCGCAATTAGGTGGGGGACACGGGGGACGCGTCCCCTCCACTTTTTCAAACAGTGGGGATATAATATACCATGTCCCTCACATTTTACTCTTTAAGTTTCGTAAAGTCTTGGTTTCACACCAAGCTGTCCCCTCACATTTTGCAACAAAATTGCGCTCATGGTTATTAGGGCTGGCGCTTATTGTATCGTGTTTTTGCGTATGCTCTGATAAGAAACAGTGAGAAATTGTTTTGTCCTTATTTTTCAAACATTTAGTCAACTTCGTCCTTGGAATATCGAAATCTCTTACACGTTTAGCCACTTTTGTACCATTTTGGCTATTGAACGAAACAACGATATCACACTTTTTCCAAAATAGGATGCTGCTTCTTACGTTCGACAATATACACACTGTTCAATCAAGACTATCGATCCAGTTGACTGGAGTCGCAACAATCCCTCATCCTGTACAGTAAAATTCATGTAACAATTTTCACCAATTGCTGCTGATGACGCAATCGTTGATGCTATTCTCACATCAAACCTGTCACGGCTCAGCGATTGGCCGCTCCACTGCGTTCGTATCAGGGATATTTAGAACTATTCCATCATCAAAGATTTGTGTGTTGGCTCCACATAGCCAAGCTTACACTTCGAACTGTAAAGAAAACTTGCAACTGTGGTTATATACAAACAAAAATTCTACGGAGACCGACAAATTATGGAATTATTGTATTGAGATAATTATTGTATTGTGTAACGTCTTCACTCCCACACGCAAAACGCTAGACTTTAGACATGCATCGCAGAAAAGAGAAACACATAGATACACGAAAGAAGACGAGGATATATGCATTGCGGTGGTACAGAGTATATGCTTGATGGCGCTAATGCATTTACTGTACTTTGCTGAAATACAAGCTTTAAGATACACGCATAAATGTCGCCATCATAATTATCATAATGAAGAACTGCAATGACTTCCAAGTACATCGATGTATAGAATGCATGAGGGGGTTGGAGGCTGCAAAGGACCAAGGGTCATCTAGGTAAATAGCATCGTTATAGGCGAAGTGATGACATAGGCGAAGCAGGCCCGTAACTAGGGTTGCGCAGGGGGGCGAAGCACCCCCTGGAAAATTTTTGCCCCTCCTGGAAAAATGTGTTGGACATAATTTAAAACTATTGGACATAGTTTAAAAAATCTGGGCACCTCTCAGAAAACTTTTCGCTCTCCTCAGTGTCCCAAGCTGGTTACAGGCCTGAGGCGAAGTCGTTATAGCCGAACTCGAACGCACGTAAAAGATAGGAATTCTGCCAGGATCGATGAAATTGCGTCGTTATAAGAGAACTATCCTTATAGCTGAAATTGTTATAGGCGAATTTTACTCTAGATTGGAGATTCATCAAAGGTTCTCGAACGAGGTTATGTTTTTAATAGAAGAACATTTGAAGGATATTTCAACGAAAACAGATGGAAATGAAATGTTTTTATGCAAAGCAGCTCGTTACAGAAGCCAAACAAAATTGACACGCCACATGACCTTGAAATTAAAATATATATTGCATCCAAAACGTGATGACTGCTAACTGCTCCTGTCTAGCAGGGTAACATTTTTGATTTAAAAATTTTGTTTTGAGCTTCTTTTCACTTTCAGATCAGATTTGTCACTGTAGATCACTGTATTAATCCGTAAAGTTTGGTTCAGTGAAGTTTCTCACGTCCATCGAGAATCAAGATTGTAGCGTACATGGTGTTTGTTTTAAAACTTCATCCTTGACTACGGGCAGTGAGGACTGGACTTGGATTGAACTGGATTCGGGATACAACGAATTTTGTTGGATTTGGATTGGATTCGGACTGTAAATCATTTCATAAATTTAAGACAAAGACCAGATTTGCACTGCGTCAATGGAAAAGGATTGCGGAAAATTTTTGTTAAAAAGTTGTATGATGATAACTTTTTGGAGTTGGAGTTTACTGTTTTTAAATTTTATGTGATATGGTTGGACTTGACTGAGTTTTAAAAATTCAGCACTGCATCTGAATCGTAACATACACAGTCCGCTAATCCATCATGCAATCTCCTCCCTTATGCATCACGTTATCAAAGTTAAGGAATTGGTGTGACATTCATTGATCCCTTGACTCATGGTTGTTTCACGTACAGCAATATCTACACTAGTAACATTTAGCAAAGTTCATCATTATTTGTACGTGCAGCCTAGTGCTAACGTGTCGCTTTACTGTATGCCTGTTAATCTTTCTGGTCTGATATGTTACATTCTACAACTGAGCTTTACTGAACGTCTCAATGAGATTGACAGACTGTGATAGGCTATTTTGCGCCCTAGACCCAGTTCTGAATTTTCAAAGCTCAGTCTAAGTCCAACCATAGTCCAAAAAAGTTTTTAAATGGTATAGTCTCAGAACAAATAAAGTCTAAAAAGTTAACAAATTACAGCTTTTCAACAAAAAATTACCGCAAGTCTTTTTCATTAACTTAGTCCCAGTCCGCTGGGTCTATGTAAGGGGGGTCCAGCGGGTACACTGTTCCGGGGCCCGGCAGCTACGGAGGGGCCCGACACTGAAAAAATATTGGAGTGTTTGTTAGCAACAAACTCGGAATAATGTAGCGATATTAATCCCTGTGATAGAACTGGTTTGGCGGAAAGGATTTGGTAATCCATTGTGATGTATTTCAGTGTGACTTGCTGGCAGTGCATTTTCCTGATATGATGCATTGATAATAATTATTAGCAGTAATTATTTTTGTTAAACTTGAATGTTTGACTACTTTGTCGAATTTGAGACATTCACGATTACTGTCTCTGTCCATTGAACTGAATTATGCTTTTCGTCTTTCATTTTCAAACAAATCTTTAACAAAAACTCTACAAACAAACCAAGAGTTTCAAACTAAGAGATAGTTCAAGTGAAATTTGAATGGAAACATGCCAGTTCACAATAAAATCGAATGTAACAACAGTAGCCCTCGAATGTTGCGCATATGCGTAAGATGACTAAAAAGTTTAAAATTAGCAAGTAACTGCAGTGCAGGACGCAAGTGGTTATAGTGCAGCGCGGCGGTGTGCTGTGCATTTTGCTGATTGCTAAACTTGCGCCGCAAGCAGATACAGGCTCTAATCGAATGTGAATTTAGGATTTAGCGGACAGACCCAGAAATCTTAAGATTTCGAAACCATGCAGGAGAAACTAATCACTTCTTACTTCGGCAGAATGCTTCAAAGCAGTGATCGCCGGTTCGTAGCTCGTGGCTTGTGTGAATTATTTCGAAATGTTTGTATTAGCTTGATAATATTCTTGACAATTCCAGCTAGGCAGCTATAGCAGCATTTACTGAAAGATCTTTCAGCAAGCTTAATCTTGTAAAAAAATATTTGCAGTCTATTACGAGCACTTCTTGTTGAAGTTTGATGCACATTCGTTAGTCTCAATTTTTATTTGTTTCAAAATAAATTTGCAAGTGTTTGGGGCCCCAAATGAGTTTTGGTCCGCCTGAAACGATTTCCCTTGGAGGCCCTGCCAATCCGGTCGTGATCATAAATTTCTAAAACGATTTTGGATTCAATCCAAATCCAACAAAATCGTCATAATCCAGACCCAGTCCAACCCAAGTCCGGTCGATTGCTCATCCCAGCAGAGAATTTCATATTTTGCGATCCAGATCCAGTCCTGAATATTTTTAACTTAGTCCAAGTCCAACCGTTGTCCGAATCTTTTTAAAATTCCAAGTCCATATCCAAATGAAGTCCAAGGAATTAACAAATCCAGCTTTTTACCAACAAAATTTACGCAATTCCTTACCATTAACTCAGTCCAAATCAGGTCCTGATCTGAAATTAATGAAGCAATTTATAGCCCGGATCTAATCCAAAATAATTGTTACAGCCCGGATACAATCCAATCCAAGTCCAGTCCAATGCTCATCTCTACAACACACCAAAGCTTCTCATTGCTGTTAACAGTGATTACCTTGAACAGTGATTACCTTGAGAGGATGTTAATTTGGATTAGTTTCCACGTTATTTCTTTTTTCAAAATTTCATATAGCCTAACAGGTGGCACAAACATACAAAGCAAGTAATCATGCGTTCTCCGATAAAAATCGTAATCGAAGACTCGGGCTAAGACCGAGGAGCTCGTATGCCGCAGAAGTCATTGGGTGTTAAAAACACCAACAACACAGTTTAAAAAACAGGCAAAAACGACGCAGTATTGATACCTGTCTTAAACACATTCAAATTCACAACTTTTCCACATCTTGAACACAGAACTATCATGACTGAATGCTCATTGAACAACTGCATTAGATACCGGAATACAAAGACAAGAGAAAGCATACGTGGCAACTAGCAAGTTGTCCGTAAGGATGCCAATTGTGTTGCCAATGCAGAAATAAAATATAGCTATTTGGCTTTTCCAATGCAAAAACAAAAGCACAATTGGAATTGATCTGTCTTATATTTCATTTTGCGTATAGGATTCAGCAAATTACACTATTTAGAATGGTGTTGAAACGCTTGAAATTACATCAATTTTTTAATGGTGTGGCACGAACTTTTCCTACACACAAGCATGGGTGTCGGAAGAGGGGCAAGAATTTGAAAATTGCAGCAAAAATGGCTGTTGCTTTAGTTTCGAGTGTTAAAAACCAAATTTCACCACTTTTGCCCCCCCCTAGAAAAACGTTTGGAAAAATCCACTAGTGGCCCCTCTGGAAAAATTTCTTCCGACTCCCATGCACACAAGCATGCAAAATTACACAAGTTTTGTGAAAAATTGTGTTGTATTACACCATCTGGCAACACTGTTCAACAACATCAATGCGGTAAGCAATCTACAACAGGGAGACAGACTGTGCACGGTGTATACTGCCAAACAATTACGGAATCCTGCCGAGTTCACTGCCAAATTAGAAACAATATCGACAAAATACTGCCAAAATTCTGCAACATTTTTTTCATTAAACGATTTGCTTTAACACTGGACCCAATACTAATTGTGTTACTTAAAATTACGATATTTAGGCAAAATTCGAAATTTAAAAGTGAGTCCTAGGCCCATGCGGCCCCCCGGTTCCGCCACCTATGGCGCCATCTCCAGGCCGCCACATCACTTCCCTCACCATTAGGTTGAAGTTCTATCACTTTATCATTCATACTTTAGCTCTTATTTTTGCAAGTGCGCCTTTGCCCTTTGGTTCAAGACGATCATCAACGGAGGATGTTACCGGGAGGGGCTTATGGCCTTTCTCCCAGGTGCCTTATCGGGAGCCATTTGTTGCAGTTGACTGCCTTGAACTACTGAGGCAAGCACAAGAGAAAGATGGTAATTCGGGGGATTAGACTAACGGGAAAGCAACCAGCACTCCCTCGACGAGTTCACTCTACTAACACTAGGTTGCACTATTGTTATGTAGGGATTAGGGATAAGTGAATTACGATAATTCGCTTGTGGTAACTATCACAGTGACTTGTTACACATGGGTACCATCTAGCGGTGACCATTTATTTACATGTGGCGCCATCTCCAGGCCGCCACATTATCTCGTGTATAGCACCGTAGCACGGTTGTGTAATTACTGTTTGTGACATCAACAATGGAATTTGCGTACTGCACGCTTCGTCGGATTGTTTGTAGCCTATTTATCGTAACTCTGCTATCTTCGTTTCAGAGGAGCAATTAATCTTTAAGTTTTCAAGCCATTACGGAGCAGGTTACAGCTTGCCTGCATGTATTGCGAGAACTAAAGGAGCTTTTTGCGTGTGAGGGCGTCGGAGCGATATTTGGTGTTGAGATAAACCTCTCAATAAGTAAGTGCGCTAGACCAAAGAAAAAAATGTCAGTTAAATACTGTTACATAACATATCCGAGATATTTTTTACATCACTCGATACACAAGCACATATTTGTCGTATTCGTTTCTATCAACTTTAGGGTACACCACTGACGGTGCTCTCACCAGTTTTTCTATACGGAGCAATTGATTTTTACATACTTGGGCGTTGCGGTTGGCCAACGGCTCCACAGTTCTACTGACAGGCAAAATTATTGCAGAACTGACTATAGTAAATTTTTTCAAAAGTACAAAATGTCTGCTACGATCTGGTGCATAGCTTAAATACCCAGGTAGCGAATACCATGCCCCAATATTTTGAGAAAGTGGTGTTGTACCTTATTTTTTCATACATTTTTTAAAACGGCAAAAGTGGACGCTGAAAGCACATGCTTAAGTTTGTTTGGAATCCTGAAGCACGCATAATTTCGAAAAATGCTTCAAGTGCGTATGACCGTACGGCACACAGATATTTTTTCTACAGGAACGGGGCAAAGCACAATAGCATACTGGAAGTATGTGTCAATGCTCGGCAGGTGGATCCAGCCAGTAATGTTAGGGGGGTATTTGGCAGTCAAGTCTCATAACGGCTTCGCTACTGTAAGAGGGATGAAGTATACTTCGCAAGACTGCTGTGACAAGACAATGGAGGACAACATGGCCTTATATCGCGAATGCTGTTTCCGCATTGTAAAAAATCACGCTTAATAAAGTTACTTACGTAGTTTTAGGGAGGGCGATCGTCCCTCCCTGGATCCGCCCCTAATACGCGGTCTGTGTTTTAAAGCTATGATGTCTGTGACTCATCGATTGCACAACAATAATTTACTCTCATTCACGTTATAAACTGCATAAGTTCATGAGTAGCGCACAGAATATATTCCAGCTGTGACCTTTACTGTCACTGTCAGCAATATAAAGTGTTAAGCAATGGCGTAACTGACGAGGGGTCAGAGGGGCGAATTGACTGCCCTGGCAAGCTAAATATAAAAAGCGGGCGCCCACTTAGCTTATACTTTTTTTTTCATTCTCTTGGTTTTCAGTAGGTTGTCGCTTTTTTGCAATTTTGGGAATATTTTCCCGTGATTTAGGGTTTTAGTATAGCCATCCACATCCGGATTCATCACCATTTCTCAAGTTTTTTTCTGAGTGTTGGCTAGTTGGTCCCCTACAGTGGCCAGTGGGGCCCTTTCAGCTAAGTTTTGCCACCTGGCTTTAACCTCTGGTCACGCCACTTGTGTTAAGCGGTGTTCCGGCTGCAGACTTCTATGGATCGATAATTTCATTCCACACCATATCGTAGCTGGACTTAACGAAAGCAGTATCGTATCTATAAAAGTGGATGCAAAGTGTAGTTTTGATTATTCTGAAGCAGCTCAAAACCTGGCCGTGAGCTTTTTAAATTAGCAATTGTATAATTAAACGCCTAGCTTCTATTTAAGTTTACTAGTGTTCAGAATTGTTGAAAATGAGTAACCCACAAAAGCGTTACAAATGAATCAGTAATTACTGCGGAGATGACGCCGAATTTTATCCTGTAATAGCCGTCAGTTTTTAAAGCTCTTACTTGATGGTCGGCTTCTTGCTTTATTTCAATGCGTAGGTGACAGTAACGCAACGGTAAATTCTTGAAGCTGATCTTTGAAACGAATGCTTCGCTGTTATAGGCAGTAATATAGACAGATAATACTCTTAGTAAATAGCGTTTGAGATTTAAATTTATTGGCGTAAATAAGAAACAGATTCATACAAGATTAAGATCAAAACGCTTAGATACCGAAAAACCCGTGTTGACCAGGTTGTCTCGTCGAGCACCCCTCGACATTTAGGCGCTGATTTGGTAACGTCATGGAAAAATCTCCAAACCTTCCCAAATCGTGATGTCACACAAAAAATGTTCAAACCAGAGATGAGCGAAGTCACTTTTTTCTGACTCCGACTCCGCTCCTGTTTCTGGCTTTAAGACTCCTGCTCCGACTCCAAAAAATGTTGAAACATCAACTCCGACTCCATTTAATATTACGAAAACTTCCATGTAACTCATATCAAAAAGATAGGATCTGTTTTGCCTCATGAGGCAAAATATATGCCATGGCTATTTTGCGTTTGACTGAACACAAATGGTTGAAGTGGTCAGGTGACAAGCACAACACAGAGAGATGCAACATGTTGAGGTTTAGAGTTATGGCTTTGCCTATACTTTACGCAACAAAGACAAAAAGCCGCTAAAAGCTTGCCCGCATTTAAATTAGACGTTACGGTCAGCATTCCAAACTTATCATATTTTTTTAACTTGTCATGTAATCACTTGAAACAATCGTGTACAGCTACTGACAAATTAACTTCAGGACAGTTTTTGCTTCATGAGGCAAAATAGACACTGCTTATCAAATATAGCCTCCATCTTTGAAACTGTATGTTGTACTGTAATTTAAGTTATAAGGTATTAAGTGTTGAAACATTAGTTAAGTAATTCAAGCTTTAATAATGAACCAGATATCTGACAATTATTTGAATTGGGCTTTAACTTTCAATTTTTACAATAGACTCATTTTAAATCTCCAAGGTCAGGAGCTGATCACCTGTTTACATATATTGAATCGTCCTTTAACCATCACCATGTGCTAAGAGTCAGACAAAACTCTGAACTATGACTGTGCCAAACTAAACCATTAACATGTGCAAGCAAAGCCTACAAAACAATTTACAAGATGAACATTACGCATAACTTACAATCCCTTTCAAATTTAACGTAGGCACTAGAGCTGGAAAACAATATAGTATATATTTAAAGCTACAACTATGAAGGCAAACATCCAACTTTTTTCAGGATGTATCAAAAAGGAGCAGAGGTTGGCCTGTGCAAGTGGTGGCTACACTAGAAATCTGCACAGTGCAAATAAATATTCTACCGTAGCATACTACCGTACATTTTTCTAACATGTCATATTCTATCATTACACTGTAGGTCATTTCGGCACACTGTTACTTGATTATAGTCGGTATTGTTGACCATTGTTTTTTGTCATGTGTCTTGTGGTTTTGCCCACATCATTATCCCAACATTCCTATGGTTACGGCATGGATTCCCGAATTTCCGAACTGCATTGTCACTTACACACTGTATATTGATACTGACTTCTGAAACCATCATAAGAGGTGAAATGCTCGGTACTCCCACCCAGTGCCACACTATTTTGATATATGACGACGTTGGTCAGAAAACACGTCTCAATTAATTTCATTCTGTTTGACAACAACAAGCATCGTTACAGAAATTTTCATAGGTACCTTATTTTAATTGGCTCCTGCACAGACTCCGGCGGCTCGAGCCTAAAATATTGGTTCCGGCTCCTGCTCCGCCCTAAAATCCAAACTCCGGCCGCAGTCCACTCCGGCACCGTGATCATCTCTGGTTCAAACTCAAAAGTGCCCGAAATTTTGTGAATCGAAGCTAAGAGACTTTCTGCTTCTATAGAGGATTTTAACAGGTCTCTCATCGCTCTATCGGTCGGCAAGTTATGACTTGACAAAGTCAAAGCCACTACAGTGGCTCTTTGAAGGGTTAAACATTGGTTTGCAGGGCCGAGTTTAGAGAGTTAAATTTGGTTACAAACATTCTGTCGACACAACTGATGAAAATGCATCTACTTTAGAACTTTTTATCCACTTCCCTCGAATGGCGTTTTCATTTCGTATATTTTGTTACACAAGTTTGGTGTATATATTGGGATATAGTCAATAGTATCGTGTCTTGTCAACAATAAAAAGAGACATCAAGAAAGAAATATCAACAAGAAAAGAATTAAGACTACGCATCACACATTTTAAATATCTGCTGCAGGCTGTATTATATTTGCGATCATACGAATAACATTCGGCATACAACCAATGAAAAAAGTGTACTGATACTTGAAAGCGTGTCTTGTACAGTGAGAACGGTTTGTGAACTTTCAGAATGGTTTGCGAATCCTACAGAAGCAGTTTAGTGATTGTCAGTTTGGGATTTCGACGCAATGCTTTTGTACTGAGCTGATGTTGTTAGTGTCAAGATCGAGAAAAGCACAGAAAAATACTGCCCAGACCAGGTCCATGGCCAGGTTTTAAGGTTTGAGGGGGAAAAATACATTTGTAGGGGGCAATATTTTTATTTGTATGACATATTTTAATAAAAAATTTATGGGTACAATTTGTAGGGGTACAAAAAAATTGGGTGGCATTGCCCCCGAATGCCCCCCGCAGCTACGGGCCTGATCCAGACTGCGCCACTTGAATTGCAACTCAATACTTCAGTTGTTCTGTGATTATTTTTTGCTGTTTTATGCGGTTTTGTTGCAAACACCAAAAAGCAATTGCTTTCTCGGCCAAACGTGGATATATCTATATATGCATTTGCTTTTTTCTATACAAAAGCGTGTATCTTTGTTGGCTGTTTCCACTTTCAGCACCAGTTTCATCAGATTGCAGTTGCCAATGGTTGTCTATAAAACCGACAATGACGATGTTGAGTACATTCACAAAACAGAAGTGTATCTATTTTCTTTTTAAGAAAGTACCAAATCGAAAATTCAAGACGAATAAACGACTATTTAACCGAAAAAGGGGCAAGAAAATATTATAAGTTTTCAACTAAAAGCGTGGAGCTGTGTTTGAACACTAGATAGGTAATTTTTATTAGCAGTCTAACAAACCATAGCTTTAATTTTGAACGTGTTATAACTTGATTATGACGTTCTTATTCTAAGATCTGTTGAACACAGTAAAGATAAATTGATTTCCGAAGTCAGCCTATTCGGAAAAATTAGTTTGGTGTCCACTGCAGTTGAAAGGCGTTAGGCCAAAGGGTTTAATTTACAGGTAATAACGAAATAAAAGCAAGTTTCGTGTTTACTATGGGGCATGGGCAATTCTCGTGGCGCGATAACCAAATTTTTGGATTGGAAATTCGGAAGAAGCAACAAAACATTATTGCATGAAAGTATGAACCTAATCAAGGTTTCGATGTAAAAAGTTTCAGGAAGTGTCACCTCTTGTTTTCGCATGAAAAAATTAATACAAACGGCGACGCTTCATATGATGCAAAACCTCAGGGCAAGTAAATGGTGGAGGGTTTCATGTGCTAGCGGGTGGTTGTTAACGGTGGCCGCTTTTTTATCAGGTAACTTTCTTATTCGTTTCGAAAAAGGATGCGAATTTATTTGAGAATATTTTTATACATTGACAAAGCAAATCGCTTGCCCCACTTTCGGTAAAATTTATGAATGTCAAACGTACAAAACTAGCAAACTTCGTTCATTGTTTCGCCTCGGCATGGCGGAAGAATATCTTGAACTTTTTTGACAGTAAATAATTAATCGAAGCATAACCACTACCAATATAATCAATGGATTAGGAACTACGTGATTGGCCATAGCTGTTTTATTACGGGTAAAAGATGGAGATTTGTCCTGTAACACATACGCCATCTTTTTGTTTTCAATTGAATGCAAAAATCAGCCGAGGAGTGCGTAATGACTTTATTTTCAAGTTATAGGAAGTTTTAAAAGAGCTAAAATAATGGGAAACAAACATTTCGAGGTGGATAATGTATCTTGGTCCTGTTTATAATTGCCATCATGTTTTGAGGTTATTGTTTTGTAATTAACGCACTTGAAATGTCCTGAAATCCTGCCAAGCAGTCAAAAGCCATGACAAAATTTTAGAGTAAAATCAACCAGTAGCGATATTTCTTGCCGAAAAAAATAAAATTTGCACAAGCGCTTTTCGTATCTGGTGAGGTTTGTTGAAGCTGTACAAATTTCTCAAGCTTCAAAGCTATTTTTCTAAGTATAATGCCAGAGTAAGTAACGCCAATAGTTCTGAACAGTGTGGCGGTGGTGTATCGGTATTTGCAAAATCACTGAAAGTTTTCCAATAGATTCTACAACTCTGCGGTCATCAGCTGGCAATGTTCGTTTTACAACCAATCTGCTTTTGAGGTCGAAAAGTTTAGCTGCAACGTTGTTTCAAATTTGTGGTAAAATTACTTGATTTTATGTAATTAACGGTTAATCGGTTCGTGTTGACGCACTCACTATTTTTGCTCCATACTTGGACAGGTTCGCGTTTTTTAATCCCTTGCTGTTATCTTCTTCAAAGCCTAGAATTAGTGAAATAAGTAGGAGCACGGGCGATGACTGCATGACTCAAAAAGTACGAATGCACTGTAGATGATTTCTCACACTCCTTGGCCGTTCGCGGCGTTGTATCCACAGGAAACATAAATCAAGCCAACTTTCTGTTCCGCTGCACTCTGAAAACACACATCTTTTCCAAATCTCCCATCAGCCAAATTTTATGACAGCACCGAGCGTCGGCAATAGTGTTCATTTTAAGTCTTCATGTCCAGCCATCATCAGCAGGAAACTGGTATCGCATTTCAAGACTGATGATACAAATTATTCCTCGATTGGGACAACATCATTTCAGGAACATGTCAAAGCCGCTTTCGATCATCACGTACAACACCTTGCTCCGATGAGTAACGTTCCGCAGCAGCCCAACACGGCGCTGCACTAAGCTGCGCGTTGAATATGCGATCACATTTGAAGTGGCGCAGTTTCGAGATGCAGCGGTCTTCTATCTAATGACAGGCCGACAACAGGTTCTGTTAGCGGCGGAGGAGTAGGTACTCTGGTAAGTGATGCATTGCTGTCTACACGCGTCGTTGCTGCTATGGAATTCGTAGAAAGCGACAAATAAGGCTCTACTGCTTGGGGAGAGGAAGTCCTTTCCTGGGACTTTTGAAGCGTTGTTGAACTGTGGTACTTCGCGCGAGGAATCATGTGCCTGTTAGAAAAGTAGCCACTTTCAGGGCTGTGGTCCACACATAGAGTAGAAACGCTTTTCGGCAAGTGGTGCTGTCTGTAATGATTCTCTGCATGGCAATGCGATGAGCTCCTCTGAACGTGTTTATTTGATTGAACTGATTTGGGGTGGTATAAGCTGCCGTTGCGCAAAAGATGCGACCGTTCAGTCGGTCTCCGTTTGACGAACAATTGTTTGCGGCAACGCACAGGTAGATCAGCCGACCTGAGCTTGCGTTCGCATCGGTTGCAGTGTTTACTTATCAGCGTGACTTCACGCCCAAGTGTTGTTATGTCGCTCTTGCTGCATGCACAACACTCCGTNGGGGATCGCGTTCCGTTACGGATTGGGGCACTGGTTGCCGGAGTCATACGGTGTTCTGATTCGTTGTCTATTGAAGTAGTGGTTGTTACAGTGGACAGGCAAGCCGTGCTGCCATATGTTGGATCGCACGCGTGCCTTCGAACATACATTCCCCTTCGGGCTCGTAACCTCTTTGCCCTTTCGTGCTCACAGCATGCTGTGGTAATCCACAATGCTACGAGGACTAAAAGTACAGCGATTAAAACGATGGCGATGTAGATCACAGTTATGGCGACAGGACTCAACGCAGAAAGCGCTTTCGGATCACTGAATCTCTTAAAGATCGTATAGCTCTTGTCGTCGTGCCCATCAACATTGATGATAGACTCTTCGCCTCGGGTCGACGTCATCTATCCTAAAAGCATTTAGCGTTATTTCAAAACGTGCGTGATTACTTTCAAACCGTTGATCACTCATAAAACATAGAATGTAAAACAATGTACATTAAATGTTTTTCAAATTGAATTATAAAGTCTGAAATAACCTTCAAAGAGAATTTATTCCGCGTTTATAAGAAGATGTAAACGTGCAGTGCTATCATCAATTGACTCAGGGAAACTAGTCCTCACTGCTAGACGAGATTTAGTTACGTTGTTTGGCCAGTCTGTTATCTACTTGCCACATAACCCAGAGTGTAATGCAGACAGTCAGTTGAGACCAAATGACTTCGGAAAGCTTTACCTTTTGCAGAAGAAAAACAAACCAAAATTTGAAATTGAAAAGTTGCAATTGTATTACTATTTTCTGCAAGATAACTTTCATTTGTTTCAAATCTTAAGGTTAATTTTTTGCTTGCATCTATGACCAGACCTATCAAAAGTTTTTCTAGCGAGGATCCTTAATTTGCTTCTTGCCTCACTGGTTATTGTTTTCATTGACATAATGCTAAAACAAACAGAATACACATATGACGCATAAAGAGGGCGTCGTGATCCTTGTGTTGCCGCGAAGCTTGACTGTGTTGTTATTACTGTTGACGGCGATTGGCAAAAGGTCAAAGCCTCAAAAGCGCTTATTACCGGAGTAGTAGAGGTTAAGGTTCTTTCTGACGCTGTGTCATTGGTTTGACTGTAAAAAGCACAATGGCGTTAAAAAATTTTACTAAAGTACAAGAAGGAACAATGTCCTGTACAAAAGAATTCCTACTCAATGGTAAAACGATTTACAACAGATGTGTGCTGGAAATTATTTGACAACGTGTAATGTTTGCCAATAAAATACGATGCATCTGAAGTAAAAAATAACTGTGTTTGGGAAAACCTGCACTGTTCCTAAAGAAACCTGGCAACGTTAGCTATTCGTGAACATAGCTGGTGGTTTCGACGCGATGCAAGACCAACATTGTTTCGGAGCGCTGGTAATGGCTTTATTTATTGTTGAACACAAGTCAGCAGCATTCTTTCTTTGTTCTTGCGGAATGGCAAACGTTTTTTTCATAGACTACCTTTCACGGTGGGAGAAGCTTTTTCCATCCGATTTGAAAGACGTCAAACCGAGAAAATTACTGAATTTAACAAAGTAGCCCGGATTTTCATTATCGGCTTTCGACAGAATTTCCAGGGGCGGAAAAATTTTTCGAAAGTTTTTTTATGTTGCTTTGCCATTTTGCAGCGTCCATTCTAGAATTACCTGCCCGTCTGTCTCCAAAATTCCTTTTGGGCGAAAAGAGGCCTGCAAAATTTCTATAGCCTATGGGCGGCCAGCGCTAGAAATCCAACCCTGCGTGTGGCGCGTAAAGTTTACTAACAGGTATATTTATAAGAAGCTCTGCTGATAAGTTTCAAACATTGTAATGCAAGAAATGTCTAAGAACAACCCCGCATCCGACAAATATTTCACAAATGACTTGACTTCGCACGCAAATAAACCACGCGCTGGAATATTACCATCCACCCAACAGATTTAACTACTTACATATTACATATTACCATCCACCGAACAGATGACTTACATTTGATAAACTGCTGGTTTTGAGGTTGTGTTTCTATGTGCTTGTTAACCTTTTGATGAAGGGCGTTGTTGTAAATGGGGTGCGACAGCATTATGATCGTTTGTTGGCCACTCGAGGCGCATAAAAGCCAGGCGTTTGTGACATCACTACCTGCGTGGATTTTTTCCGGTTTTCGCAAGTGTCGAGGGTCACATTCTCGTGCAATGGTCATTGGGTCACGAACTTCACACAGGAGTTTGCAGAAACACATTCAAGTACGGGCGAACGTTTTCAGTTTAATGCAGTGTTTTTCAATATCTAAAACAGGGGGCCCTTACAAGCTGCTTTTAAAATGGTACAAATCCATTGCCGCAAAAAACACATTAATAACAAGTTGTATTGATCTTCATTGCTTCCTGTAGTTTTTACGGCAGAGTGCTTTGTAAAAAAATGTTCAGATCAGCAAAAATATGCATAGACAACACAGTGGCATTCAGAAACACAGAAGTCATGTATACCGCACAATCTGTTATGGCCTCTGATTGCAAAAAGGTAAATGTTCAGTTTCAACTGAAAGCCGCCTCCTACATCTCATTTAAACATTGTGTTTTGCAAAACTTGTTTGATCTATGCCTATGTATCTATTAACGTAAGGTTTGCCATTTTGTTTAGCATGTAAGTTGACAAAGAATTGTGTATAAAGTATAAGCTTTGCTTGCCATCACCTGTGTCTTGATATAGGCCTACATGGGTTTTCTAATATTTGAATCATATTACGAAGTCGATAAATTTCTAAATACATTTAAGGGCGATATTGCAGTTTAACTAACTCATTGCTGTATCCTATAAACCCTCTTACTCAGCTAGCAAACGGAAAGAACGTAATTTGTCATTATGTTACAATAACATCATGTCGCAAGTTGGAGCGAAGTTGTTGTGTTATACACATTCGTACCGTAGACGTAGACTACCAATTCAACTGAGATCAAAGGTTTCGCAGTTGTTCTGCGCCCTTGCGTTGGAACGAATGGGAACCAGCAGCATATAATTCACAAGAATGTGATTGAGAGTTGCCAACATTGCGATAACGCGATACATTATGTAAAAGTAACTCCTCCCGCCTTTGCTTGGCTGGCTGTATTCCACATTGTCAGCACATTAGCTATGTTTTGTACTGTGACAACACCAAGTTAAAGGTAAATTTTCGAAGCCAAGTTGCCGTGCTACGTTGCAACTTTCTGTATTTGTGAAGTTAAATGGCAAACAGCGAAAAAACAGTCCGTACGAAATAGGCATTTTCTATCCAGCACAACTCGTGCCTTGCAGCAGCTTCATCGGCTTTGAGCACATTTTAGAAACAACAGCCTAAACTAAAGTGTAGAACTACCCGAAGCTAAGTCGTTAGCTACAACGAATCTGGATATAGTCATTGAACTTTTCGGAAGCAACCGCTTTCATCATTTTAAAGCGTGCAAGCAATGCTGTCTTTGACTATCATGTAATAAAGTACAATTCTGCGATAAGTTTTCGGTTCTACACGCACGCTCCACAAACGTCAAAGATTAGCATCTTACCGTGATATGGCGATGAGGTAAATGGAGAATGCGATGAAGAACAAACAACTTGTTCCCGAAACAACCGCTGCTGTTATGTGCCAGGAAGACAGTGATTTTCTAAGTTTCAACAATTGTTTGTTTTAAGACTTTTCTACTGAAAACTAAGCACAACGTGACAGTTTGAACATTCTTCAAAAAATACAAAAGTGTCTGTGGATAAAAACATTCGTAAGGTAGGCGTAAGATTTGCGGTTTTGAACCAGGAAAAAGCAAAATTTGATCAGTACTTTTCGCACTGTATATTACAACACCTTCCGAAAGTAAATTGCCGTTGATATACTGTACTTCACTGTATCACCATTGACTTATGCGCTAGACTTAAGCAGTATACATGTAATATTTCACTTGTTGTTTGTTTACTGGCGGATATCGCAAATAACACATTTCGCAAACACATTTTCGCAAAATGTTGCAAACAGAGATTTGGCAAATTAAAAATAGACAAAATCAAATTTCTCGTCTCAAAGCAGCTGCGCACCTTTCGTCTTCACACACAGATGAATATTGAGAACTTTCAGTCAACAATTCTTTTTCGATATCTTCCGATCCCGTTTGCCCGTTAGCAATCGTGTAAGTATCAGATATTTTTTTCCTCCGGTTTCTTCTAACTGGTCTCAACGTTGCGACGGTATGGTCTGCAATCGTCTCAGATTTCAAATTGTCGTCGTTTTTTTCTCCTGTGAATCGACGCTGCGGTGAAGTCGTCCGCTCGATTCTACCCTGACTGAATTTTTCTGCAAAGCACACCAACAACAAGGCTGCCAGGAAATCTCCTTCGCACTCGCAGGAACTGATATTTACCTTTTGTGGTTGCTACTTTTGTTACAGCGGGAGTGGAGACGCTTTCTGTTGTGAGAACCGCTGTTGGCGATAACAAGCTTGTCTTTGAAAAGCCTCCATCCAGCACTGAACAACCATGTACATTTATGAAGCAAATCGCCCTAGGCAGGTGGTGAAGTTGAAGTGCTTTACAAAGCAAATGCTTCGCGCTTGTCCGTAAGACAAGCTCCTAAATATGCTGTGTGACGTCGTGTCCTACAAATGACATCGCAAGTACTCAAAAGGTTTTTGCGTGGGTAACCTGTACATGGCTATAGTGGTCGATTGAATTAAATTAGTGTGTGTTTAATGAAGATTCGCTGCAACAGAAACCTGGAGATTTGATGCTTGAATTCTTCTTGGTTTTTGGTCTAAACATTAAATATGGTAAAGTTGAATCCGATAGAAGAAAACAGCTATAAAGCTTCATATAGGCGAATTCCTCACGTTTTTCTCTCGTGTATATGTAAAATATTATGCACTTACCTTGAAAAATAATCCGAAATCCAGCTCTTTCAACCGATCTATCACTTGAAAAACGAAGGTGAACCAGGTTTGACTTTGAGAGGACGCTTTGTGACTGAGGTTTGCAGAAGCGTGTTTGCAATCCGTTCGACAAGAGGCTTATTTCAATGTAGTCAAACCTTGAAACGAACACACTGCCAGTGGTGTAGACGGGGGAATACGAAGAAAGAGTGATCCCGAAATACTTTCAAGGAGGAAAGGCGTTTCCCTAGTGGCACCACCACGTTGTACGGATATGTAATTTTTCAACAATTTTTCTCCACAAATACTCTCAACTGCATTGGCTGCAGCAAACTATGTCTTTGTTACAGTGCGTTCTACCACATCGGTTTTTAGCACTACATCATTGCATATTATGCTTGGAAAAAGAAATATTTGTGGAAAAATTTTACTTTGCAAGCACTTAACAGAGAAAAATTCTTAACTTTAGCGGGGAAAAAAGACAGAATCATCATTTTGAAAAATAAACAAAACAGTTTTAAGAGTTTCAGCTGTTCTTCTTTCAAACACTGCGTCAGGCCTTCAGACAAGGGAGGACATTTGGGGCGAGTCCTCTTGAAACTACTTGGCAACACCCACAATATCTAGCCGCACGCTAAAATCAATGTTGCAGTTTTATTTGGACATGTGCCGGGCATAAGAAGTTCAATTGCTTAGCAGCTCAACTAATATAATCGCATGTACTTACGTGTCGACTTCAGTCAGCTATTCAGTTGACTAAGAGCACAAGGTGCAATCAGATTCAGCTAAAATCAGCATGTATTGTTTTGAGGAGAGCGCAATTAATGCAACGTCAGTTGCAAATCCGTCCTTAAAGGTTATTAAAAATCACAAGAGCTGATGATTTTTAAAGCTTATGTTTGGAAACTTTGAAACTTTAAATAATACTAGCGAAACAAGATACAAGCAAAAACGTGGTCCTACGCAACTAACCTATATGAAGCTAACATTCACGTCAATCTAAACGTTCATCAACTGAGCCAAATTCACAAACAGGTTTTAAAAGTGTTTGGCATAACCACGGGCGTAACGAAGTAAGATGGCGCCCGGGGCAAGAAGTAAGTTTGGCGCCCCCATGTTCGAACCTGAGGTCTCTCGGAAGCAAATGTACTGTATTGAGGAAAGTACTTGTGACACTGTTGGGACTTTTGGCACCCCCCGCAGTGATTTGTCGCCCCAATAGTGATTCGGCGCCCGGGGAATTGTGCCCCCTTGCCCCCCCTTCGTTACGGCGTGCAACACCTATTCATTAATTTTTCACTTGCTAGTTTCTCGTTTTTTCAGTAAGTTTCCATTTGAACAAGGAAGCAGTTTCAACAAACAAGCTATTTCAGCACATAAATATCACTAATAAATTTAGTTCCAAAATGTGGACACAAATGAGAACAACATATGATTTAATTCATTCATACTGGGATTTGGTTAGTTCACTCAAATTAGCGTTTCCCAGTTGCTTTTGAGAAGTAAAATTATTAGAAGAAATTTACATTTTTGAGATCATATTGTCCCAGCAGATTTTTTTATTGTCTTCTGCAAATCTTCAGAGCAAATGTCAATAGTTGTGTTTGGCTACCTTTTTCACTGTAAAACTTTGTAAGCACAGCAACTTAAGAAGTAATGTCTTCATGTCAAAGCTTTCGCTGTGGTTCGCACAAGTTCATAGCGTTCAAAACAACATCTCAAAATCCGCGCTACACAGATGGGTTTGCTTAATTACTTGCATCACTTTTACGGACAATTAACAAACTCCAATACGTTACTGCGTGTTATGATACCGAGTTGCAACAGAACAACGATCTTCGTGGACTTGCTTTCCTACAGTTTGAGGAGAAGTGAAGCTGCTGCCGAGTCAGAACGATGGATTGGTAATTTTGCAGATGTAAGACGCATTACATTTATAAGAATTACCGGCATATACTCACAATTAGCCAAACAAATTGTGTTTCTACGTTGCGTGTGTTTTGTTGGTAATCCACATTTTTATGAATTTTCGACTGCAACTGTGGACGATTGTGAAATTTCTTGAAGAAGCTTGAGATGTCAAAATAATCGTGCAATCAAACTGAAGTTACCCCTGAAAGTTATTTTTGCTATTTTTTAATATAAATTTATTTTCCTATGCATAAAAAGACTTGGTGAAATCATTGCCATATGCATTGAAGCCAGTCACAAAAGTGGTTAAAAATGCAAACATACCCGAAGCTTCATTCATTGTGAGGCCTTTTGTTCGTAAGTGCTTCATGAAACATAACAGAAAACCACTCAAGAAACCTCAGTTTTCATCATCGAAAAAAGAACCGTGGACGTTTTGCAAAGGTTCCCCAAATCAATTCCGGAGTGGGTTCAGAGGATCTTATTGTCCACATGTGTGCCTAATCGTTTGTTATGATTTAGTTAACGACACATATTTTTTTATTTGCGACTTAGTCATTTTTTTCTTGTTGCTTTTACGGGCCACTAGATGAGGTCCACGGCCATGAAAGGCAGTGTCCTTTCATTGGAGTTGCCCGTCATTACACAGCTGCAATCATTCACCTCAGTGATACATGAAAGCAGTAACCACGCAAGGTTTGCTCGTCTTAATATTTCATCATTCTGCATTAAATTCCTCTTGCTAAAAACAAAATCAATTGATGTTACATGATTAGTGCTTGGAGTGACATGAAGGATAGAGGAAAATAATTTTGGTAATAAGTAAAAGATTGTTAACTATGACCAAGAAGGTCAGGTCGTGCAAGAATATACACATCTGTTTGTACTTTCAAGACACTTTGAAAATAGACAAGGCAGCTTTCTGTTTCTCTGCTAAGTTCTAAAATTGCAGACCAAAAACCTTTTTCAGTCACTAATTTTTTGTTTGATGAAGTTCTTTTATTTTAAACAACAACTTGCGCGGTTCCGATGTTCAACTCGATGATTATCAAGGCAACGTCAAACCTCTGGCAACTTTAAACATACTCGCACTCTATCCTACAATAACGCAATTTGATGGCCACTTCTGCCAGTCACAGTGCCGGCTGCTACTCATCACTCGCCATGGGTCTGCATTGCATGGAATTTCTAATTTCAATATTTTCAAATCTACACTGAGAAGCAAGTGCTCTGAATTTTAAAAATGGATCAATTTTGGAATTCAAACCCCGTTATAAAGCAGCATAAATAAGGACTGTTTGACCAAATGCTTTCCACATAGGAAAGTTCATTTTTTACCAGCTAACAGCGAAAATATTAAAATATTACAATCGCTAGTAAGACCACGTATTAAACAAAACAATGATGAAAAAGTACAGAGTAAAATGGAACACCATTGTGAACCGCCGAAAACAGTACAAAAATTAGAACTCATTGTGAAGAAAACCTTGTACATAAGTTTATCGATGGGACAAAGTGAAACAGTCGGTTTAGCACCATATGCTCTTTTCAATACGGCATCTATTGACTTGTTTTTAAAATTGCAACCAGCAAAAGGTGTGGGAGTGCCACAAAACCTTTTGTTTTTTTATAGGTTTATTCAAACACAACTATAATTACCACTCCTTTTCATTAATTTATTTTCTACAGTCAACCTGATTTCGTAGTTTGAAGCGAAGTCGTATTTATGTTACAGTGAGGAGTCCTACTGCTCCAACAACTGAACCGCTATAGGTTAGGCCCCAGCTTCAGGTGACAAAAAGAAAGTTTTTTGAAGTCAAGCGTGTTTGAGTTGATCCGGTGAAATAAAAACATTACATATCAAAACCAGATTTTTTTCTGAAAATTCCAGTCATCAAATGACTTCACAATCAATGTTCTCCAGTAACTTGAAAATAGCCGGGATTACACCCAGGCCCGTAGCCACGGGGAGCATTCGGGGGCAGTGCACCCCAAATTTTGTTGCGCCCAGAAAATTTGTTTTAAACATAGAGTAAAAGCAAAAATCTTGCCCCCCTAAAAATATATTGTGCCCCACCAAATATTGAAACCTGGCTACGGACCTGATTACACCGCGACATAATTGTTTATCCCCGCAAGACATGCAAACGACTTCCAAATCAAAAAGAAATGGAAAACACTTACAGGCAGTAGTTGGACTCTTCGATCTGTACGTCCACAAAAATGATCTTAATTACATCAGAACTATTTCTTGCCTTGATTAGCCAGTTGCACTCAGCGTTGCTGGGATATCGAACTGGATAATTGGGCGATTCAATGATGCCTGGAAAGAACAATGTCCAGTCAAGATTAATCCCGAAATGTTGTCGTATAGGTTTAGTCATTTTCTGCATCTATGCTTTTCCTAACTAACTGGTGTCCTATTACTGTGAAACTAATCATCGTATCTGCAGTCCATTTCATTTGAATGTGGACAAAATTGCGTTTCTCTTTCCAGCTATGCTCGTTTGTTTATATTTGTATATCGTGCGTAGTATATTGCCAATGTTTATATTTGTATGTTGTGCGTAGTATATTGCCAATGATTCTATGGTTACAAACCCCAACTCTTTATATATTGAGTGCTTGAAAACAAAGGATAATTTCATTATATCAAAGTTCAAACTGTTTACAAAGATAAGTGTAGGTTTGTGAGTATGACTTTACATCGTGCTTTCTACTTTATGTTTTTCTATTGATCAAGCCGGGTCTACTTTTATAGTTCTAAAAGTTCTATTCAAATTTCAGTGGATTTTGGTTGTTTTACTTGGAGCTCTCAATTTGAATTATAAAATTTTACAATTTATATCTTGTCACAGATGATTCTTAGTTTTTGGACCGTCACGAAGACAAATTTTTACCATCAAGCTTGTTTCGCAACCGTTTGATTTCGACAGTAGGCTAGAATCCTGCGATAAAAAACTTTGTTATTTTCAATATAATCTTGTGAAAACGTCTGTCTACCTAACAGGGGCATAGACTAAAATGTAATCAACTTAAATTCTAATAATAATCAAACGTAAATTTAAATTCCAAGTTCTCAAACCCAGAGACACTTTGGATGAGATAAAGAACCGCATGCGGCTCCAGAGCCGCAGATTGCCGTCTTCTCACCTGAGCCAATCCACTGAACTATCACATTGTTTGGTCAGTTCTCACCATGAGTCTGCTATACAAGAGGGCGCCTTATCATTTTGCAAAGAAATTCACCAAAAACGTGAAACGTGGATTGTAATTCAGATTAAAAATATGTCGCCCTCCTCGGTCCTGAACCTGGACTTGCTCAAAATTGCGTTCTTCAGGTTTGTTTTTTTTTCTGTCAGATTCTCATATATGTTTAATTGAAAGCTTCTTCGCAGTCTGCTTGCGCATTTTGAACTGTTCTCAAACTGGCAAAAACATTTGTAAATTTGCTGCTTAGGTCCGTTGCGATATTGTGGAGATTGTACACTACACAACGTGAAAAACATTTTTACAGATGTTATTAGAGGTAGTATAATTTTCTAGTACGTTCATGAGCACAACAACGTAAAATACTTTCAGTATTACAGCTTTCTGTAGCGCACGTACCTTGGGTTTTGTTTTCAATAGTCCCTCCGCAAGCCTTGTATGCTGTTGATCGGGACTTCGAATCACGCTCAAGGGCTAATTCTGCGCAACATAAGTGGAAACTAAGCGATCTACACCGTATTGCTGACGTACTTAACAAGTGTAGTGCTATCCGCCCAATGAGGATAAAGGCACAGTTTCTAATATATACAACAGAAAACACGCCAATTAATCGTCTTTATTGGCTCGATTAAAGTAGTACGGCTTAACCTTGTTGACAAGCGCGTTTAACCACAAAGCCTTGGAATGCAATATCGTAACTTACCCATTTTCAAATGCAGAATAAGAACAAAAACCATCTGATGAAATGTTAATATTCTCATTTTCGTATGCTTGTACATCATCTTTTTTAGCCAGGGTTTGACGCGCAGCGGACGAATTTTCTACACGTCAAACCACAGTGAAGCAGTCACTGCGATGTGTTCTACTCTTAACGGCGTTGAAGTTTCCCACTCAAGATTAAAACTGTTTTGGAAAGTGAAATTCAGCCAGCTGCTCTGTATGATTCAGCTGGGTCTGGCAACACTTACCTTTCACGCTCCTTCGACTTATTCTTTTCAGCCAAGCATAACTGTTCAAAGCCCTGCTTATACTACACCACGCTGTTGTTTTTACCCTTCTTGAGAGGATACTGTTCAGTTTCAGGTATTCCGCACGTACAAACGATCTATTCAAAAGATCTGGCCCTTTACCGACGAGAGGTGCGGATGTCGGTCATAAGCTCCAGCCGTTCGTAGCTTGTTTCTTGATTCGCATAATCAAGTGGCAATCATGAGCCTCCGCATCCGTGACGAAGAGCCGTCCTCGTATAAAAATGATAGGGCTGAAGTGCGTGGTTGTCGCGACGTTAATTATGACCGCGCTAAATGAGTTGATAATTGGGCAGAAAGAATGCTGATGGACTGTCATTTAACGGCTTTGAAATGCTCGGCGTGGGTGCTCCGGTTTTGTGATTTCCCAACTGTTCACTTCTCTTCGAAGCGCAGGTAAAAATTTGCTCACTCGTTCTTTAAGGTGAAAATGAAAACAAGCTAAGAACAAAACTTTATTTGCAAAGCAAAGTGCCTATTTTTCAAGCTTGAGGCTCCGAAATGAAAATTTACTAACACATTGGTCAGACTAAACAATTATAATAGGTCTACAGTTTTTTTGACTATTATGATAATCATCATTTGCATATCCAATCGCCAACGACGAAGCAACTTTGATCAGGCCAACGTTCTAGTCGCATGTTGAATCGTTGTCATCTGCGCTAGTTCGGCCAGTTTGATCAATGTTCTTGAGCGATACGAACAAATAGGTTCATTTCTATAAATTGGGCGGAACTGTTAGACATATGCAAGCATGCTTTACGACAAACGATGTTAGAAAAATAGTTTTGGTGGAGTAGCGACGACAGTCGCGATATCTGTGCCTTAAAATAATAGATCAACAAAGACGCATCTCTGCTCAAAAATGGAAGTGACGGAATAGTACAGCACAATGAATTGTTTAAAGTTTGCATTTTGCTAATGAAAATACTTACTTTTCGGAATTTTCTTTAAACGACGGTCACAGTGCAGCCATCCAGCAGTGGCGTAGCCAGCCCAAAATTTCTTTAGGGGGCAAAATTTGGAGGAATCAAAATGTTTGACTTTGGGTGAGCAATTTTTGTTTGGGACGTTGCTTCTCAAAGCACAAAATGGCTAGGTATGCTAAAAATTCGGGAGGCATGACCCCTCTGGACCCCCTGGCTACGCCTATGCCACTCGATAAACCTGCAGTTTCGATAGCACGCGTATGCTGGCCTGTATCCAGGTTTTAAGGTTTGAGAGGAAAAATACATTTTTAGGGTGGACAGATTTTGTTTTTATTATATGTTCAAAAAAATTGTCTGGACACTACAAAATTTGGGGGTACCCAAAAAAATATGGGGAGGCACTGCTCCCGAATGCCCCCCGTGGCTACGGGCCTGAGCGTATGCCGCAGAAGGCTGGTACCTATTCAAGTGAAGATGCTGGTGTGTTAAACATTTCAAATATGCCACAAGCACTTTGTGCGCAAGGCTAGTCTTAAAATGATTGAACCGATTGCGCCAAAAGGACGCTTTTCTTGAAGGAGTTTTCGTTTGAGTGCAATTGACTGTCGGCTTGCCAAACTCACAAACAACTGATTGTAATGTACATCGAATGCATAAAACCACGGTTCGAGTTTACCTGGTAGTATCAGCAATATTTTTAATTTATCTACATGTTTGGCGAAGACACAAGGTCCAATATCACACACACACACTATTTGAAAGGATATAAGGATACAGAAATGCTTGTACACAAGGCATCACAGGGTATAGGTGATCGTTGGTACACGTAGGGAATACTGAAGGGGGACGAACGTTGAAACAAAGTACCAGCAACCAGTGGTGTGTTTATGGTTGGGGGGGGCCCGAGGCAAGACTAAAAAGGGGCCCTCTGATGACGTCATCATGCTCAGCCAACCGTGATAATCACTTTTGATCAAGACTAAGATACGGCCACCCAAGGATACGTTCATGAGACTTCGGCATTACTGACATAGCAGAAGGAGAAAATGCAAAGGGGTGTTCATGATACACAACTTTGAAAACACATGTTACACAACTTTGAAAGTTGGGAAGACAAGACTGGGAACATAAAAGTTAGGCAATAGCACATCGGCATCGCCCCCACTTCTTTATTTTCGCGTCCCATTTCTCTGCATTCACCACCAAGAAAATACAAAGTTTACCCCTTCGAAAGTTTCAAACCTTCCCCTTTGAAAAATGCTTGGTAGTTGGTATCCTGAATTTGTTCACATTCATGTTTTTGTGGGAATCCATGAAACTATAAACAACAACCAAGAAGATTTAAAAGACTAAATTTGTTTC
>JGI24021J15306_10000719_pt1 | contig 28022 bp, 18 predicted proteins | sample Ectturendosymbi1_FD_15306 | JGI IMG/M metagenome (IMG submission 15306) | reverse complement strand
TGGAAAGTGCAAGTAGGGTTTATGAATTCATCTGAAAAGAATTATCACTTTAAGTAACTAATACAGCTGAAGGTCGGAGTCAGTCCGGAGTCGGATAATCGAAATTGCCCGGAGTCGGATGACGGGACTTCCGACTCTACAGCCCTGCCATTTACAATCTTCCTTGACATTTGCACGCAAATTAATTCCGTGGTATTTCAATAACTCGACAAATTGACAAGCAAAATGTTTGCGAAAACAATTAAAATCGTTTGAGCAGACAAAAACGTTTTGGAAAATATCAAGCTCAAGGGGGGTTGGGGGTAACCCCAACTCCCCCTTGCGTAGATGTGATGTATCTGTAAAGCAAATATTTCGCACTAGGATGAAAACATTTCTGCATTGTGGGTTTGGTTAAACTCAAGTGAATCAGATGACTTACGAACCAATGCATTCAGCACAAGCACAAAGTGTAAGAGTCACGGAAAAAATATCGTTTGGATTTGTTGGTCACCATTGTCATGACATTACAAGAAGTGAGGATAAATGTATATTTCACCCTTAATTCCGAGTCCAGTCCCTACGTTTTGAGCTATAGGTCAATATGCCGCTAGGTAAATGCTGTAGGCTACTTCTACAACGTTTTGATTGAAACTCTGTTCACTAATGGTTGAAAACAGTCTTTTGCGAAACTCCCCATCCCCAAAACTAAGTCTCCACAATAGTGCTGCTTTTTGTCTTCATCAAAAGCTTCGCAGAGGTTTGCCTGAAAATCTAACTTTCTAACATTATACTGTATACACTAGCATCATTAAATTATACGTTGTCTGTTTCTGACTACGTGACAACCAACGTTACAGCAAAGGCAGTTGCATTTATGCACGGAACAAATAATGGCTGTACTGTGGTCTCTCAATTGTGCAGCTGCAACACTCATACTGTTACAAGAAAATAACCTTTCTGAAAGTATACCATAGGCTAAAATGTCGGACAAAAACATCTTTCACGGTCTCCAGAAACTTGAAAAATGCTAAAAATTATATTATCGAAGCTAAATTCATAAACTACCAGAATCAGTGATACCAAACTCTGTTTCAACATCAACTTGCCTATGCGTGGCTTACCATCTAACATGAATAGCTCTTCACACAAAACATGACAAACATTTATATTTTTGAATCCTCTCCAAATACAAAACCTAAAGAGAAAAAAGTGGGGGGGACATGGCATATTTTGTCCCCTCACCTGAAAAAGTAGGGGAGACACGTTCCTCGTGTCCCCCACGAAATTGCGCCCATAGTTTAATGTAGTATTTGCATATCTTGATCATGGCAGTGGGTCTCATACTGTTTGAGTTTTTTCCAAATACCAGTAAAGTGATCTATGTTTTTTTAAATTCAAATCCAATCAAAAAATTATATTGCAAAATATAATGCAAACACGAAAAATCTTGTTTAAATCCAAATTCCTGCCACTGTTATTAGCATAAGTCCATGTGGCGACGTGATTGCGCCACATATAACGTTGAATTCGTAGCAGCAATAGAAGAGTGAACCTAGTCAAATGAATAATCTCAATTGCTATTATGCTGATGATCGTTGATTCGATTCTTTTTTGGCTGGCTCAGGGGAACGCAGAATTTTGGCTGCAACAAATCGGTCCCAACGTGTCGGTGGCTGCAATCTACTGTTTGAAGGTCATATTGAGCTTGTACAATGTGGAACTGATGCGGAGACATGATCACGCCACATATAGGCGAAGCAAAAGTTCCTGCTGGAGTGATTTTGCCATTAGGCAAGCCCATTTTGTTGATTTGGTAACGCGACAAGGATGATACACTTGGATTAGTGCATGGTCATTGTCACATGACCTAAAACACTAAACCTAAACCCAAAATCTAAACCTAATTTCAAAAACTAAAAGCCAAAACCTAAACCCAAACCCGAAACCATGACCTAGAACCTAAACCCAATACCTAAACCCAAAACCAGAACCCAAAACCAGAACCCAAAACCTAAACCCAAAACCTAAACCCAAAACCAAAAACTAAACCTAAACCTAAAACCTAAACTCAAAACCTAAACCCAAAACCTGAACGCAAAATCTACACCAAAAACATAAACCCAAAGCTCAAACCCAAAACATAAACCCAAAACCCAAAGCTCAAACCCAAAAATAAGCCTTAAACCCAAACCTAAGCCCAAAAGAGGTAAACTCTTCGAACTAAACCTTAAATGTAAACCCTCTACCGAAACCTAAACCTACACCCTGAAAGTTAACCCTGAACCTAAACCTGAAACTTTTTGAAAATAGTGCATGAACAGCACTCCCACCAAGGGGTGCAACAAGGTTAGATGACGCCCAGGGCAAGGAGCAAGTTTGACGCTCCCATGTTCGAAACTGTGGTCTTTCGGAAGCAAATTTCCTATATTGAAGAAAGTAGGCTACTTGTGACATTGTTGGGACTTTTCAGCACCCTCGCAGTCATTCCTCGCCCCCTGCAGTGATTTGGCCCCAGGTGAATTGTGCTTCCTTGCCCCCCTTGTTACGCCCCTGCTCCCATCAAAGGTATAATCTCTACCCACTAAGCCAAAGCAAATGGTGAGCGTAGAACCACTGAACACTCTCACAACAGGCATAGACACTAACACCTCGACTATGTTCATCATGCTACCTGTGATACGAGCTCAACGCTGTATGTGGAGTCTGGACAAAGGCGGATCCAGTTGAATAGCAAACAGTCCCAGATGAACTTTTTACATTGCTGGCAAAATATCCATTACCTTTCAAAAAATCTGCAAAATCACATTAAAAACTAAATTTTTTAACGTGGTTAGCATAGACACTTCAAAACCGCAAAAAATTTCTCAGTCCGATCCTGTCCTGATCCGCCAACTTTAAAAAAAATTGCAGTCCGATCCAGTCCTGATCCGGCCAAAATTGGCTTCAGCCCTGATCCATTCCGATCCAGTCCTGATCCGTGCTCATCTCTGCTAGACACAAGTAATCCGACTCCTGTTTGACTCCGCATAAATAGAAGTCAAGCAAACAACCAGTGAAGTTTTTTCAACAAACACAAAATCCAAACCCAGTCCGGCTCCGGCTACAGCAAAGAAAAACTCATTCCTGATCTTATTGGAGGCAGCAGGAGTCCGGTGTCAAGCGAAATTTCTGACCTCTGCGAAATTTCTGATCTATTATTTTTTGTCAGTTATTTTGCTTCCCTGAGTGATGGAATAACGTTTAGCGATTGCTTTCTTATTGTGTGTTGTGTAAATTAAAACTTTTTGGTTTGATGTCAGATAACCACAACAAGCTGCAGTACGGGAATAAGTACAATCACTGAAAAATTTTGGACTTAGTCTTAGACATCAATTTTTTTTCTTTTTCAAGCCCTAACATAACTCTTACCCGACACGCTTGCCTCTAGACACCAAACCCTAAGCCCAAATCACCAGTTTTCTCAGCGTATTTGATATGTACAATGATACCATGGTCTCTTCATGACATAGTGACTATGATAATGCTCTGTGCATGCGCATGCGCACGTGGCGTGAAGTCAGAAATTTCGCTTGACACCCGATCCAAAAAATCCAAAATCCAGTACATACTCATTACACACCTCTGGTTTACATTTTGTCGCTGCGTTTCTACGGTGAGCCAATCAAATAAGTCCCCTTACGTGAACGCATGGATTCATTTCATTCACTGCGATTGTAATACTGTGTTCCACGTGTTTATGTGCAGTATTTTGTATAATGATGCATGCTGTGTACTTTACGTACGTCTATACCCCGTGCTAAGTTTAAGATTGTTACTATCGTCAGCACAAATGTCACTTACAATGTTTTCACCCTATAACATTAACTGTTATATTACTTCCAAAAATGGTTTCGAGGATCTACTGTGCCGTACCTTGCTTGTCCAATGAAAGTTTTGTTAGATTGTTGTATGAGTCTAGTGTACAATTCATTGGCGCGAATTGTACACTAGTAGACCCGATTGTTCCTTTGCCTTGTTGTTAAGATTTTGTCGTAAATTGGTACAGTATTAAGATTTTGTCGTAAATTGGAGACTAATACATCTTCGGTGAAGTATAATGCCTGACCTGTGTTGCATATGTGCCCTCTCTTGCATCATCATTAGCTTATAGATTAATCAATCAATGGGCCAAAAGGATATCTCAAGCTTAGTTGAAGTGTGCCGATTGCAGGGCAGCCCACCCCAAAAATCTTTGTTAAGATTTATTGTCATAGGCTTACTTGTCATTGCCATTGCCTAAATGGAAACTACAGTGGCACCGAAAGCTGTTGAAACCATCATTTGTACAAACCCTAAGTTCATGTTGGCACACATGTTGACTTATTTGATCTGCAAAATAAAATTTGGTAAAATTTTGCAGACAAGTAACTTAAACTATAACTATTGTACTTTATATGTTAATGTTTGGTTTCACTGAGTTTCTTTATCTACTAGCTTCCTATTCTTTCACTAACTTTTTTTTTTCTTTGTATGAAGCAAAAGAATGGAAAAAAAACCCATCAAATTTTAAGGTTTTTGGGATTCACTAACTTGAACCTCCAAAATTTGTGTTTTGCATAAGTCACAAATAAAATAGGTGAAAATCAAAGTTATGATTTTCAATATGCTTATGAATGCTTTGCTATAACTAGTTTCAAGTGTCAAGTAGTTCAAGTTGGATCAAACAAACAAGAGATCCAAATAAAACCATGTTTATTGTTTGTAGAACAAGTAAAGCAGTGATCGAGTCTAGATTAAGAATTTTTTTAATTCTGAACTGCATGAATGAAGTTTGTAGACCTACTCACTGTTGCTAGTTGACTAAGGTCATGAACTTGTTTTTTTCCAAAGATTAAACAAACTGAGAAAAATGATTGCTTTTCGTTAATTTTTGGTTTCGCTTGAATCATTGAATGGTTTTATTCATGAGGTTAAAAATCATGAAGTTTGGAAGTTCCTTTGTTAAATAAATGATTTATATGTACAGTATCTGCTTTTTGTTATAAGCAGAATATAAATATTTGTGACAAATTAGTAGGTATAGAGATAAGTAAGATCCTGATTACTACAGTAGTCAGTGGTGTTATACTTACTACAGTTGAGATTCAACAAAGAACAAAAATATTTTCAAAGCTTACATTGTTAATTGTCATATGACTAGAAGTATTACCAGATGTTTTCAAATGAAGTGTTTTTTTGCAACTTCGAGCAAAAACATGCAGTGAATTTCATGATTATGATGTATTTGTTGGGTTTAGATTTCCAAAATATTTAATTAAGCAGCTTCATTAGCATAAAACAGGACGTCATGTGACAATACTACTATGACTAACTGAACACACTTAATTTTAAACGCCATGCTTAAATTCCACTTGCATAATCGTGTAGTGGTATTTCTCTTTTGTTGTTCACTGACAGTTTTGGCAAGCCTGAAATTTCAAAATCATTGACTGTTTCATCCACAACAACTTTTCAAATGTTCTTTGTATCTTTAATGTTTCAAAGTTCTTTGTTTTTTTGTCTGTGCATTTTAATACTTCAGAGCTAGGGTCCTGAGGTCTGGGACCCCTAAAGAATCTGTGAATTTGATTTAAGGGGTCCATGAAGGCCACTTGTAAATACACAAGATCACTAAGATTGCTAAGATCACTAAGATATTGTTAAGATTATAAGATCACCAAGATTACTAAGATCACTAAAATAAAAAAGAACATTAAATTGTACTGGATCTAATATAAAACGCTTTTTCAGATTGAATCTGCACTGTTAAATTTTTCAAAAAAATATAACTAGGATCAGAACCGTATTTGACTAAATTCATGGAAATAAACTGTGGCAAGAGATGTGACTTACATTTTTGGACTAAAATTGGACTTGTAATTAACTTTTACATTTTCTTCACTATTAAATTGGATCTAGTACAATTTAATGTTCATGTCTGATCTTAGTGATCTTAGTTATCTTGGTGATCGTAGTAATCTTGGTGATCTTAGCAATCTTAGTGATGTTAGTGATTTTCGCAATCGTGTGGTGTTTATAGGTGTCCATCTGTGAAGGTGATGTAAAGGATTAATTGGCTTTGCTCTAACATTTCAAAAAGGTTAATAGGATTTGCAGACATTTAAATTACTACTATGATGAATAATACCTAATTGTGAATATTTATTGCAATGTTTCTTGAGGGTTTTGTTATTTCTATTAAGATGTACTAGTGGTCTGTAACCTACAAATGTATAAGAAATCCTACTTTAGAGTGTTATCAATATACACAGGGTGTGAATCGTTTAGAGACCATGCAGTTGTTTGATTCTTTCTTTTGATGACAGCTGTGTATGCCGCACTCCCACAATTTTGGCTGGAGTGCAGTACTCCCGCTCATTTTTTGCTTTTTTTTGTTCAGCAATTTGTTGTTAACAAGTACTAAGACATTCTTCTGAAATTTATTGTAACTTTTTCAGATAAATATGGAATAGAAAATTTACAAATTGTAGCTTTTAACGTCTTATTTGTAACGTCATGGATTTTGCGTTCTTGTAGAAATTTCAAACTCGGCGCCTATGAAGGTATACCTTATAGTCCAGGTTATGAAATAGTCAGCTGTGTTAAAATAAAAAACACAGTTTATGGTCAAAATAATGTGTGAATGGTGCTTGTGTATCACAGCTTCTACCAGAAAACAATAAAGAATTGATAATTAGATAATTATTGAATTAGGGGATTCATTATTTAATTTGTTGTTTTTAGGCCATTACCTTTGAACCAGAAATGCTAGCGCCTAGAAAATCAATCAAAAGGCTCTAAAAGACTCAGATTCTAGGATACTTTGCAATAAGAACTTTAGTCAAAAAATTCCCTCTAGCAGTTGGCGCCCTGGGCCAAGTAACCTGAACCAAAATGGCCTAAAACCTATCCTACTTATGACAGCACCCACAAAACCCAAAATCCAAAACTTTCCAATTTTTTAAAATCTAAACTAGAAGACTTGCTGCATCTTTTGAGCGTTTGAACAGCTCTCCAGTGCAAATGGCAAGTGAGTAATGAAGCTGCAAAGTGACTATAAAAAAGTGTTTCATTCAGTTTTTAAAGGTAAAAACAATCCAGAGTTGAAGGTGTTAAAAGTTATGCGTATGATAGCCTAAGCTTACAAGCTGATCCATGCTATGCGGCAATCCTACATTCTAGCACTTACTTGTCAATGAAAACCAGGCCTCTTAGTGTGCAAGGATTTTCAGGTGTGACATGTGCAATAAATACTATTTACCTAATCTGTTCAGAATAACAAGTTAAGTTAGTTTTGATGTGCTTTAGTGTATAGTTGCCATTTTATGCTTCTCATTTAGTGTATAGTTGCCGTTTTATGCTTCTTAGAAACTGTGAGTTGCACCTTGTTTTTTCTGCAAGCTAAACAAACAGATTTCTTGATTTATTGTGCTACATTTTTGCATAAGCAGAACATAGCGACTGTTTTGTAGCTCATTTATGTAATAACTCAGCTTGGCTACTAGATGTTGTGTTTCTACTTAGGGTTGTTGACCCAATTTAGAACTGTTGCTGCTTAGTTGCAGGTCTGCTGTGTTATGCTCATTTAAAAAAAGAGAGCATTTGCTATGAATCCATCATGAAATTATTTACTGTAGTTGTCCATGAACTGTAAATCCAACTGGAGTTACTCTTTGAAATCAAGTTTGAATAAATTTGAGTCATATTAAACTACACAACAATTGGTATGCACTTTTCATGGGGAAAGCAAAATCTGATAGTTTGTTGCAGGTTCAAATAAACCAACTAGCTGTAATTTGAATTGCACTGTTAATTAATGTCAGAGTTGCCAGGAGTAATCTGGCAATGTGAAAGTTGCAGTGATCTACTTGGTCAACTTATTTGCTTGCACTTGCATTAAACTATATATGGTTTTTAGTAGGAAATTAGTCGCAGTGCAAAATCGATCACATATATGATTGGGTCAGAAGAGCTTGCATATACACAAGTTGAAGGGCTGTACTTAGTTAGGAAACCCTTGCTATGTTGCACCTTTGCAGTGAATAAAAAACAATTGTCTTTAAAACTCTTGTGACCTACAGGTCACAAAATTCCGTTTGTTAGTACAGGTACTAGCAGACAAATAGAGATAATTTCAGGCATTGAGTTTTAGCACCACAACCACATTGGCAGAAAACACATAGTATAATGTTAAGTGTTTGTTATCAATAGAGCCTGCTTTTTACAGGTGCATTTAATCTGGATACTAAAACTAAGATCAATTTGAAAGAAAAGCTATATAGAGAATTCCCTCATCTCATAAACGATCTCTAAACAAGAGTCATTTAAAAAATATATTATCACAATATAAATCTCATTTGCTGAACAAAAAACAAAAGTTGAAAGCACAAGTTTGTTGTGCTAAGACATGAAACATTTATAGCAGCATTTTAATTGCCCTTTGTCATGACTGCAATGCTGCACTTGTTGTAATTAGGGTCCTGTGCAGCTATTACAGGTTTGTTTTGCAGTGTTTCCAAACAATTTTGAAAAAATTGTGAGTATGTTTTGTTGAGGGTAAAAGTTGATTCAATTTTCGTTATTGTCACTTACAAAAAAGCTTCACTTATATATAAACATTTTTTGTTTTGTGCATGACATTCATGAAAATTTGCTTAGTGTGGGTAAGGATGAGCCTATAAAACTACTGTCCAAACAGTACAAGTGTCACAAAACTGAATTTTAAAATACATGACTTTTACCAATAGAAGATGACATGCAAATATATTTCTAATTTATTTAGAATTCTCAAAGTTTCTGATTTGTAGCAAGTTGGTTTGGCAAAGTGTATGTAAGATTATAATGCTAATATCCTTCCCTCTTCATTTAATAATTTTTTTTCATATCTGTACAACATACATGATCGTACAATGTGCAATATGTAGAAGGCATCAAGTTTTAGAAGATTTTAATCATAAGTGTGTTAGAACTAATTTTAGAAAAAAAAGTTGCAATATGAAAGACCTGTTGCAGGGGATTGTATTCCTAATAATTGATTAAAACTTTACCATTATATATGCTTTCCTATCGAGTGAAATCACAACTGTTTGCTGGGCATGGGCTCTTATATGAGATATATGTGTGATTTGGAGATGTTTTTGAATCGTTTTACTTAAACTGAGCACATTTTAAAAATATTTTTTGTTTTGAACTCATGTTTTGTGCTTCATCTCACCGATACTTTGGCAGTCATTAAACATAGGGTGGGTTGATATAGTGACTGTTCTGGCTGTCTTTTGTCCAATCTGTGCTGTTTGTTTAAGCATTCTCGTTTGTGTGTTATTTGTTGCCTACTTGCAGTTCAAACATGGCTTACATTGACTTGATAGACTAATTTTAATTTTATTTACATTTGTTTTTTTTCACACAATAACCTCTGATGCTCATGAGCTAACATCTCACTAATAAACTTGGTTGGCTGTTTGTGATATTTTAATATGTTACCGCCTAAGTAACATTGTGTTCCGAGTTCTCAGTTGTGGAAGTTGCTGGTGTTTGATGAAATTGGTGTGGTTGGAGTTTGAAAATATTTTTTGTCACAAAGATAATAGTTTTGGATATAATATATTCAATAAAACAAAAGATGTTAAGCATTTTAGGGCTACTAAAAAGGGTTGGTCATATCAGAAGTAAGAATATGTAAAGTTGTAAATAGCATCTTTGTCAGGCATAAACATAACAAAAAGATTTGTCAGTTTTTTTTGCAATAAGATAAGCTTTTCACTTTTCACACTAACTTGCTAGTTCAAATGTTCTGTTTACCAATCAGTGTAACGATGCATTATATATAGATAGATTAAGAAATTTTGGAGCAAACCCAATAAATAATTCACACAATGCAAGGCATGAAATTGAGTAGCAGACTCATTCACATTTAAAAGTTAAGATAAAAGGTTCACACATATGGTAAGGTTAAAAAAATATACCACTAGTGCAGATGCTGAAAAAAATTATATTTGAATAAGGTTGTAGGACTGACAATGTGTAGTGTTTCGTGAAATCAATTTCCTATTAAAAACTTGTTGATTTTATCAAGCTCTTTACCTGTGTTGACAGTAGTTACTTGAATACAGCTATGTGCAAGTTTGAATCATCACAAAAAGATGAAAGCAGAACCCATTCAGCTGATACCTCGAAAGCTTACTTATAGCAAACTGAAAGCTTTTAATAGAGCTGAAAAAATAGAACTTTCTTTTTTTGGTCAAAGACTTTTCATGCAATTCTTGGCAAGCTGCTGTTAAGGCCATGAACAATACATTTGCAGATGGTGATGCAATTTTTCTTGCCAACTTCCAGGTTGATGCCCAGTTATCATGTAATGCTATAGCTCCAAACAGTAAGTTGTTTGTATATGTTTTGTTCCAGCATTTGTGTGAGCTTTGCAATGGAACAAAAATGCTTTACCAAATAACTTACCTTTTCAGGCTAGTTGTTAGAACTAAAATTTTTTTGCGACAAATTTGCTGTAATTCAGAATTCACAAATATGGAAGCCACTTTAAAGAAAATCAAAATTCAAACAGGTGTGGTAAAACGAATCGCCAAAGAAAAAGTAATGTATCAACAAGAAGCAACTAAAATTGAACAGCAAGTTAAAGACATGGAAGAGAGTGGTAAAGACGAATATGATATCAAGAAACGAAAGGAAGTTTTGGAAGAGTCGAAAATGATGGTTCCGGACTGTGAAAAACGTTTACAAAAGGCTATTGAACAGTTGACAGACTTGGTTCAACAAAATGAAGAACTCAAAGATGATGAAGTGTATCAGGCTGCAAGGACTATCCTGTCTGAAGTGCAGAACTAAAGTGAAATATCGAGCATCTTGAGGCAGTTGTGGAATGCTATGCTAGGTTCTGAACCACCTCTGAATTAGCTGTTTCGTAGTAATTGCAATCTGGAGTAAATGTTGCTGTCACCTCAGTTGGTTTGTGCAGAAGTGTTTTGCATAATTGACATTTTTTATACTTATTTGCGAAACTTTAATTCTAGATGACATTACTGCTGTTGCCAACATCTCAATTCCCTGTAAGCTGTTTTTGGGTTGGGTACTTTTTATAACTATTTTTGCTGCATTGCATCTACTTTTGTCTTAGTCTGACTTAATTTTTACACATTTCAGTAAATTTAAATGCAAGCTTTTTTTGGGTTCAAAACTCACATTTTTGCAAATAATCTCCTACTTTTGGATTAGATTTTTGTGTTCAGTTTCAAGGAATGGAGAGAGGTGGCATCATGTCAAGAAATGTTTGATGTTGTGTATTAATTCAAAAATACATCACAATTTTGTTGTTAAACGTTTTCATTTCGTTGTTTGCTGACAGTGTGTTGTTTATAATTTTGTCTTGATATGCATATTTAGGTTGTAGGTGATTGGTGAGAATAGACATGAAAAATCTGAAGTTGTTGTATAGATCAAAGATTGCTGTCCTTTCAAACCCTCTGCATTTTGCGGTCGACAATGAAAGCCAGAAGTTATTTGTGTCTTCAAAAAACGTGATTGAATCATACAGCTCTTTGCAGCGGAAAACACTTTTTGATATTGATTTGTCACTTCCCAGGTACGGCTGCCCTACAGATGTTTCTATTGTGGGTTTGGAGTATTTGTGCGGGGAAGAACAACTTTGCCTTGCACTGCGACATGGTGATGTAGCTTTGCTTCACACAGGTGACCTGACCTATGAATGTGTTGGCACATTGGATTGTCATATTGCTTCCATGGTTTGGAGTCCTGATCAAGAAATAGTGCTTTTGGTCACTGATGGTGGAAATGTTGTGGCAATGAATCATGACTTTGATTTGGTTAGTGAGTTAGAAATTTCCACAGTGACAGTGGTGGTGGAGAATGAGTTCATCAATGTTGGTTGGGGAAGCAAAGAAACTCAGTTTCAGGGCAGTGCTGGTAAATATGTGTCTGGCAAAGAAGTAACTACGTCTGGAGGCGAATTTCTTGTTGATGATACCAAAACAAGAATAGCTTGGAGAGGAGACAGCCAATACTTTGCAATAAGTTGTGTTATTGAAGGCCAGAGACAAATACGAATATGGAATAGAGATTTTGAACTCCAGTACACAAATGAAAACTTAACTGGTTTGGAAGGGTCGCTTGCATGGAAGCCATCAGGTGCACTGCTGGCTTCAACGCAAAGAAAAGTCCATCGTCATGATGTTGTGTTTTTTGAACTAAATGGTTTGCAGCATGGTGAATTCACTTTGCCGTACCAGACAAAACAAGTGCGTGTAAACTTGATGCAGTGGAGCCCTGACTCTAAAATTCTGTTGATTTGGGCTGAAGACCTGCTTGCTGATAACAGAGAATATCTACAACTGTGGATATGCACCAATTACCACTGGACGTTAAAGCAGAGCCTTGAATTAGAACAGAAAATATCGTGTGTTGATTGGGATCGGGAGCAGACTTTGACCCTGCATGTACTGCTGGCGGATGGCCATTATTGCTTATATCGATGGGCGTTTGACGTAAATTGCAGTTCAGCCGCAGCCGTGCAAATACGAGCAGGTGATGGGTGCGGAGACCAGTCCCATGTCGCCGTAGTTGACGGCGCGATATTGAAACTCACTCCGTTTAGACGAACGGTCGTGCCACCACCAATGTGTTCCTATCAGTTCCGATTGAAAAAGCCCATCAACAGCGTTTGTTTTTGTTCGTCGCTTAGCAACCTGGGCAATCTTGGCGTGTTGGACAACGCGGGACGGTTTCACACGTTTTCTTCCGACAAAGCTGATACCGCTTCAGAAGACGTTGCGACTGAAATGATGTGCGCCGGTGGCAATGGTTTCAAGACGACCATAGATCTTCTGCATCCGAACCATAGTTATGAACTTCATGACAGACACCCGGATTATGACTGGGCAACACTGCGACATATGCTTTGGATTGAGCCGAACACATTGGTATGCGCGGTATCCTCGGAGCATGAGCCACATGACTGGTTAGTGCGTCTGGAAATGGATGTAGAAAAACTTTATCTTGCATCGTCTATACCTGTAACTGACTACGTGGTATGCTTGACTCATGCGGTTGGTCACTGCGGAAAATCTCGTGTAATCATTCAGACGTTCGGCGGTTCACTTTATCAATGCTCGCTGGATGAGTTCAAGCTTGAGCCTTACACCACTGGAGACACTATACCGGTGAAGTTTCCTACCCTCTGTCCCATCATGAAACGCTGTGTTTTTTCGAAGCGTGCGGCTGAAACGAACGGTCAGGAGGTAATTTTAGCTCTTTCCGAACAAAAACAATTGTTCTTGGACAATTGCGTCGTAAGCACCGAATGCACGTCATTCGACATTCATCACGACTATGTTTTGTTGACCACAACTTCTCACAAGTTGGTTTGCATCAGTCGCGACGCGGACGTTGCGCAAATTGTGAAGTTTGCCGCCAAAAAATCACCTCTTGCCGGCGCTGAAGAGCTTGAACTGCGCCGTTCAGTGGAACGGGGCTCGGTCATCGTCGCCGTCGTTCCGGATCACACCAAAGTAGTGCTGCAGATGCCGCGAGGAAATCTGGAAGAAATTCATCCGCGTGCCTTGGTTGTTTCGGCGGTGAAGCGCGCGCTCGACAGCAGTTCGTATGAAGACGCGTTCGCCTTGATGCGCAAGCACAGAATAAACATGAACTTGCTGCACGACCATGATCCTGGCAAGTTCATCCGGGAAGTTCCGTTATTTGTTCAGCAACTTCGCTGTAGCGAGAACATCAACTTGTTTCTTGGCGATCTGTCAGAAGAGATTGTGACAAAAACTCTTTATAAACATTTTTATTCCACGGTTTCAACTGAACCTGATTTGTTTCTGGAAGAAAGAGTGAGCAAAACAAATACTGTGTGTGACCTGATATTGTCCGAGCTCGTAACAATAAACGACTCGAAATATACTTTATCCATCCTTACAACCCACGTAAGAAAATCAACGCCAGACATAAGTGCCGCTTTAAATCATGTCAAAGCGCTGAAGTCGACTTCCGACTCGCACAGCGCAGTCTCCGATGCCTTGAAGTACTTGCACGTTTTGGTTGACGGTCGAATCTTATACAAAGAAGCACTTGCCACGTACGACCTCGAGCTGGCCCTGCTGGTCGCACAGGTCTCCAACAACGACCCGAAAGAGTACCTCCCGTTCTTGAACGAGTTGAAAGCGTCGCCAGAAAGTTACATGAAGTACAAAATCGACATGCATCTCAAAAATTACAGCAAAGCCGTCGCTAATTTAGCTCAGTGCCCGGAACACTTTGACCAGTGCGTTGAATTGGTCAAAGCTCACGATTTGTACCGTGAGGCGTTGGATGCATTTGCTGAAAGCCCGAAATACCGCGAAGTGGTTAAGCTCTACGCGGAGTACCTCACCTCGCTGCACCGCTACGAAGAGGCTGGGGTGATGTTGGCCAGGTCGAGTATGCACAAGCAAGCGGTAAAGTGCTTCATTGAGTCGTGCAGCTGGCAGCAAGCGCTTGCTTGTGCTCAAGCGGCGAACTTGGCCGCGCGGGAATATCGCGAACTGGCGGTCGCTTTAGCAAACAGCTTGACTGCGAAAAACCGACACCAGGAAGCGGCCATGCTGCTTGCGCAAGAGGCCAATGACCCGGATGCAGCGATCTCGCTTTTGATAAAGAGTCAGCAATGGGCCGATGCTGTATGGCATTGCCAGAAGAGCCAACGCAGCGAAGTGATCGCCAGTGCCTTGATACCAGCATTGCAGGAGGCCCAGGGCAACCTTACGAACGCCCTGGAAAGCCAGCGTGAGCACTTCAACCGTTACTATGCACGTCTAATCAAAGTTCGTGAGATGAAACAGGAGAGGTTGTTAAAGGTAGTGTTTGAATTTTGAATGTTTTGAAATTTTTTGTTGGTGACTATTTTAACGTTAAGCTCTACTACATTTGTTCTTCGTTACTAAACAGTTATTGGATCGCAGAAGTAAGTTTTGTATCAATTTTCAAGTATCGCTCTATTTGCTTCGGGTGCAGCATTTTCTTTCAAATAGAAACTCAGCGTGATACAGTGAACGCAGCTGTAAAGTAAACTTCAACTTTAACACGTAAGCGGCCAATTAAAGCACCAGTCCTGTTTTTTTTCGCTGAGACATTTCGGTCATTTGTCTCACAGTTGTATTAAAACTCCTCGTAGCTGTGTTCGCTAGCCTATAGTTTCAAACATTCTGACCGAAATGACTTAATTTTTTCGGTCATTTCAGGAATGTTTCGGTCAATGACCGAAAGATAAAAGCAGCACCAGTCTCACACATTTCCACCCCACTCGTATTGTTGCGTGTTCATAGATGGAAGCAGGTGAGATCGGCGACGCTTTCTCGGACGTGGCGTCGGATTTTGGCAGCACAGCGAGCGGTTTCAGCCAAAGCAGCGGCAGAAGCCGGTCGTCTGCGAGGAGTTCGAAAAACCGCCGCAAACAGGAGCGCAACAAGTACTCGTTGCGGGAGGGATCGCGTTTCGAGGAGGAGGGCTTGCTGCAAGCGCTGCATCAACTTTACACGCACTGCTTCGCCTACGCCGATGAAGTGCAGTCACTGCTTTGTCACTTGACCTTGTTCCGGCGGGATGCCCTGGCGAAGCAGCTGCAAGATCTGTACAACTCGCTTTGCTTTACGTTGACGAGAAACTCGACTAAAATCTGGGTTCTTCCCGAGTCCGCTTTTCCCGGTTCCGGCCCACAATCGACTGTCAATAGTATTTTGTCTTCGCGCGTATCGGGCGACAGAGACTCGGTCAGGTTGTCCGACTTGCAGGTATTCATTCCTCCCAAGGTGAATGCCAAGCCCGACAGTGGCATGCACCTCCACCTGCCGAGATAGTAGCGCTTGCCTTGTCAGCCACGAGGAAGACTTTCTTTCCACTGTCAATTTCACGCGTCGCTTCTTTTTACCGCAAAAATGTTTTAATCACAGATCTACGTCGTGTTTTTTTGGTAAACGTCGTGTTTGTGAATTTTCTGGATATTTTGGGTTTCTCGTTGCTCTTGCTGCTGCATACTTCGCAGTTGTGGGTGCTTTTTCTTATCCTTCAATTAACACCAGGATGTTTGTTGGTCACGAATGTAGCAAGACCAACGAAAATGCGTTTGCATTTTGAATGATAGCATTTTAAGGATTCCTGAGATTTATCGCAAATCGCAGAATGGATGTTGCGTGGTCGCCTCCCACAGCAGTGGCGGATCCAGACCTCCAGTTTGGGGGAGGGGGATGACATTCGGAAGTGTGGTCGCCAAAATTCGACTAAATCTTAGCAAAGAGCAGAAAAAGTCACAAATATGTCGTAGGATTGGCATTATAGGAAAGAGACGCTGAATTGTTTTGGAGGGCGCTTGCCTGATTATTTATACCAGCGCTCCTGGTGCTTGCGGTTGCTTGGTTGTCGTCACTAAAAATGGGCGGCATGCTCTTGTGTGTAACAATGGAAGTTACAAAGAATTGCGTATTTCGACGTCATGGTGCTTTTTGAAAATAACAAATCATTGATCAAATATTCAGGACGACCTTTGTTGCTGTTCAATCTTTTGCCGGAAGATGTCGCCAACGCGCACTTTCCAGGAACATTTCCTCAAACCGCATTTTTCAAAAGGTGCCGCCAAAAATGAACGCGAGTGACGGAAGCAAAGGCTTGTTGCGTTTTTATAATGTCGGGGGCGAGTGGAGGTTATTTTTTTTGGGTTAACGCAACGTCTTGAACATTGAGTTACGTGAATAAGACAAAGACCCAGGGCAGAAAATATTGGTTAAAAACTTTCATTCTACAGTAAGAAATTTGCAAAGCTGTCATAGCACATTTTCTCGTTTAGAGTTGTGTCACGTGACCTTCTCAATCAGTCGTCATCAAACGAAGGCGCAAATGCAAGTTTATGGAGACACGGTTGTGACATAAAAGAAAATTGATCAGCACGAAGTAAGATTGTGGCTCATTTCGACAGTTTTATTTGGTTTCAAAAAAGAAGCAACAACTCCGATTAGCAGTATTCTAGCTTAATTGAAGATACTTTATGAAAGTTAATCAAGCGAAACTTCACTGTCCTCGATTGAATGGAAATACATGACTAGGTTAGGAATTTAAATCTTACAGGTAGAGGTAATAAATTGAGGTTTGGAAGTTGATTTGTTGAGCACCTATCCCATACCGTTTTTTGCCATCATTCTTAGCGTATAAGACATTGTCATGCAGCAGCAAGAATTTTGAAGTTACTTTTCCGAAGCGCAGTCGAACAAAGATACTGCATTTATTTGGTTTTCGGTGTTGGAATTTCAAACGATTGTCTTCAGTTTAAACAAGTTACAGATAATTTTAAAATGTTTGAGTTGGAAACGTTTTGCTATTTATTATTAAAATCAAGCCTGACCCTAAAATCGGTGGCGTCCGCAATCATAACTTCCGCAATAGCAGATGTTCACCGTTCATTCAAAAGTATGCTGGGCGAAAAACCTGTGAGGTCATAGGCGGAGCCAGGGGCGTTTTTTTTTCGCTTTTTTGCAGTCATTTTTTGCTTTGAGAAACGGTGTCTCAAACAAAATACTATTGTTTCCCTAAAGTCAAAGAATTTGCCCCCCAACATTTTGAGCTGGCTACGTCACTGCGTGAGGCGGACGGTCATTTTATTCCTGTGCACAAAACGGCAATAGTGTTTGAAATCAGAACGGAAAGAATTGAATGAGTTTGTTAGTTGTTGGAAAGCGGACCTCAAGCTTGGTTCCTCCACAGAAGGTTAGTTTAAAACGTTCGTGCAACGTCTATTCGCAGCCAGCAACCACACTGAACAGTTACGGCTTCAAATAAACTTGTTTTCAATGTGTGGAGAGTGACACCAGGCGAAAAAACAAACTGTAAACATTGCTTGTTTTTTTCGTAGACCACCTGCAATAAAAATAAACAATAATTAAAATAGTGTCTCTGTGCAACGGCTCCAAGGTCACTGCATAAACTGTACTAAACCAAAAAGATATCGGACAATGGCCTTCAATCATGCAGGACAATACAAACAAGTTTAAAACAGACTACAGTCTTTCCCACGGAAGACATGTAGTCTTTCAGGACGATAGAAGTCAATTTACGTTTTTTAGGATACTGCCTCGCAGTGACAGAAGCCGAAAACGGTTTCTGTCTGTCCTTCATTCAATGATTATCCCACCCCGCTGCTATTCTGAGACTACAGCCCAGAACTGTCTCCCGAAAGTTTTCTATAGGGGAGCTTTACGTTTGTGCAGGGGGGTTTGATATTGAAAATTTGATAAAAACTCCACTGATTTATAGTATTTCAATTTGAAGGGGCTTGGTGCTTTGTTTGGGGGGGATAAGCCTACCAATGACCTCGTGGCAACGGGACTGCTACGGGTACGAGGGCGGATTTGGACAGTAAGCTTCGGGGTGACTTAGTTGGGTCATATGTTTCGTGATCAGCAGCGCGAAACAGAAGAAAGCTAATTTACCGTACTAGCAGGAATGCAAAAGGCAGGAAAATAATGCAGTGGTGATCGTGGTTACTTGCTTCTGTGCAATATGGTCGTGGGACTGTAGATCAATGTTAAAGTGTGTAAACCAGTGGTTCTCAAATCTTGGGCGCCGTAATATTATTGTCGATGTGCGCAGAAATTTAGTGAAATCCTATTAATACTAAGCACGCAGGCTACTGCATAATTTTTTTTCGGACGCGAGATGTCTTGCAACAACCAATTGCTATTGTATTGTGTTGAGGACACTTCGAGCCTCAACATGTAACAAAATGAAAAACACAACAAGAGTGACAACGAAAAAGAGAAAGCTTTGGTTGTGCAATATGTCGGTATGTAAAGAAATACGAGAGAAGAAGTGATCAAGAAGAGAAGAATGAATGAATTGAACTGACGATAACAGTATGAAAGAATTGAAAACTTGTGGAATTTTCGTTTTGAATGTTATACCACATGCTGTTTTGCGATTTACAGAATTGTTTAGGATGACGTTTGAACTTTAACAGAATTGTACTATGTACACTACGCTTACATAAATAAGAGTGATATAACTGGTATATATATTATCGAACGGAAAGTCAAAAAAGCCTGTAATTCCATTTGAATAAGAAACATGGACACTATAGGATGTATACAAAAATGGTACAAAAACAAAACCAGTGTAAGAAGTTGCACTGAAAGAATTAAAGATCAAGGAAAGCATAATGTGGAGACAACCACTTGCAGAGCAAGAACCCGAAGACATGCTGAAAAGTATACTACGTAGACTATGCCACATGACGTCAGGAAATGGAAAGACAGTACAACTAAGGTTCGCAAAACCCGAAGAAAACCCCATGTAGGCCTACTACATCGGAACAAGAAAAATACAGAGAGGAGTAACTATCGAATATGTACACCCAACACCATATAACCCAGAATAACCATTAGATAGTTAGTGACCCATGTTTATTTCGAAGGCTTGAACATAGAAGAAATCCAACAAGTATAGAGAGCGGAACAAACCAAAGAAAACAAAACAGCAATGCTTCGTAATGGTGACAATCTTTACGCAGGCAGCGTACTATGCTCAACCAATATGATGCTGGACGAACTATTCACCACTTAGCCAACGGACAACGGGAGCGCAGGTTCAAATAAAAACGGAATAAAGAAGTACGCACAAAAAAAGACCAAATCAACCGAGACTTTCATATCTTTTTTAAAACTGTCACAAGTAGAAACGTTTTTGATATCACTTACCGCCTTGATGAAACATCGTTGCGCAAGTACGTTGTGCAATTGCGTTTTACAAGTATGTCACATAGTGAACATTACCTAAAGACATCGTAATGAAATACTATTGTGCAAATGCGTTTTACAATAGCGTTTTGCAAATGCACCAGGCAAAGGCGTTTTGTTGCCTTTTACTAATGTGTTATGAAAATGCGTTTTGCAGTAGCATGTTACAAATACGTTACGCAACAGAATGGTGAACTGAATGAGCAAGTTTTATTTACAACAATGGAAGAAAAACCTTGAAAACGTTCATAAGAGTAAAAGTGAAAAAATGTCGCAATCTTTGGGGTTAAAATATAAGGTCAGTACCACAAAACCGGCCCCAACACGAACAAAAATGGAAATAAATGAAGTAAAATGAACTAAAAATAAATCAGAGATTGCGCTGAGAAGTACAATAGCAGCTCGGATTTAAGTGCCGAGTCAGTATTAGGGATCCTTCCCTATACAAGGGTGATTCAGCGAAACTGAACTGTGCTTCGAACTTGCGGGAAGTCGGAAAAACATTCAGGAACAACCATGGGCGTAACGAGGTTAGATGGCGCCCATGCAAGAAGCGAGTTTGGAACCCCCATGTTCGAACCTGAAGTCTTTCGGAAGCAAATGTACTGTATTGAAGAAAGTACTTGTGACATTGTTGGGACTTTTCGGCGCCCCCATAGTCATTCGGCGTCCGGGGAATTGTGCCCCCATTGTTGCACCCCTGGGAACAACCTACTTTGACGTCAAAACCATTTCGTTTATGCCTGCGAACAGTGTTCTGGCGAAAACCAGACATGCGGTTCACCCTAAATTCAATTGCTTCTTGCGCAACAAGGCTATCTGACGTAACAAAAGCAGGGTTTGCCTCAACAAAAAAAGAAACTGGAAAGGCATAGAAAATTATAGGTTGTTGTTTTGACCATTTATTTGATCAGATTTCTTGGTTGCAAAAGAATGAAATACGTTCACCATTCTGTAAGTGAAGTCAGGATAGTATGTAGTTGGAGAGCTTGATAGCTTGATTGACTTCAACAAAGCGAAAATACTAATGACTTATGCAAAACGCAAGTAAAATTTTCTATTCATATTCTAGAGGCAATTGTGTTTCTACAATTTGTAATATTTTTTGCAATGTGTAATTAATCATAAGAACGTCGCACGGATGAGTGATTGATATAATTGATACGCACTGGTAAACGTCTTTGTCTATTGTTCGGTACTTTCGTAAGTAACTGGATAAAAATAACATGACCTATTGTTTAAATCTGATGAGAGATGCCATTGGCTGGTTTGAAACTAAGACAAAGCTCGTAACCCATTTTGTCAAATGTTGTCTCAGCCCATAATACGGAGGTAGTGAATGATAAATAAATAACCTTAGTTGTGGGTAGAGGCCAATGCAACACTATGAAAACAAGGCGAAAATAACCAGCTTTTTGTGATCACCACCGGCAGTGGTCAACAAAAATTGCGACTTTGCAATGCTTAGCCTACACGTGTTGGTGTTGGCAATAACTTGCGAACCATCATGCGGTAGTGATATACTGACCATCTTGCGGAGGAGGTTGCTGTTTTGAAAAAGTGGTTTGTTAATGCCCCAAACATATGCATACTGATTTTAATTCACGCTTAATATTTGGGTTGTCGCAAACAGGCTGATGGGCACTGGACTGTAAACAATGACGTCAGTTGTTTGAGTGACGTTAGGCATATTATTGCGCAAAGAATCAATGTGTCTTTTCTAGTTGCAGGCCACATTTTCAAACTGTGCTGGAATGAGGATACCATGAGTCCTAAAACGAGGGTTAAAAGCAAAAAATGTTTTCAAGCAATGTTGATCGGTAAACCGCGGTAGTAAGTTGTGGGGAACTACCTTGGTTTTTCAATTCCTGCAGACAAGAAAACACTGTCTTAGGTGACACGCGGATCTTTGTATCAAAATATAAAAACATATGGTTCTTTTTAAACTGCTAATCAATTTTACTAGACAACTTTAATTCAGTTTATTTAACATTTGGCACTAATCTTTCCCCAATGAAAGCTACAACGTTATTTTAATTTTTCCATTTTCGACAACGAGCAATAGCCGTGCTTTTCCAAAATCGACCATAGTTTCGAGTCTGCAAGTAGAAGCATAAGGTAACACTTCTTCAAAGCTAATCTTATTAAAAGCATTTCAAATCTTCTGGGGCCCACATACTTGTTTTATTTTGTATATCACTTTTGACATATTGTTGTCACCAGGGCCGCAAACAGCAGATATTTTCGGGAGGAGTGCAAAACGATTGCAACGCTTCTACTTTTTGGGGAAGGAAATTATTGTAACTTGTGGTTGTACCTAACAAACTGCACATGTTTTTGAAAATGTCGGAGGGGGGCAATTGCCCGGTTGACCCCACCCCGGGTTGCGGGCCTGGTTCTAATATTATATATTGTCTTATTCGACTCACAATATCAGCCGTTCCCTAAAAATTTGATTCTTTCACAAAATTAAAGTTAATCAGATTGCTACCAATACTTGTGCCATTTATCCTGTAGCTATATATATCTCAATATGCAATGAATTATCGTTCATGGACATTGGATAATCACAAACGAACGTAAAACAGTTTTAGTTCAAGCGCACTTAATCAACGAAAAGTTAAGTTAATTGATTTAACTTTGTACAAGAAAAAGAGTTGGGTCCAACTTTATTGACAGGGTTGCAACACTTCGCCTGTTCACAGACGCTGTCCCGCTATTGAACGACGAAGGAACGTTTTTGGTTGTACCGCGGGTGGTCAGGTTTGCTGCCTAGCAGGCAACACTGAAAATCCGGCCTACACCGAAAACACGAAAGAACTCCTGCATCCACCGGAAATATCGTTTTGATGCCGAACATAGCGCGGACGCCCGATCAACACAGGTCGAATAGCTGCAGAGCTCCCAGCCTCAAGCCGTCCTCCAACTCATGCCTCCACAGTCGCTTGGATTACAGACACACGCCACAAAGCCCGACGAAAACTTGTGGAACAATCAGCTGTTATAAAGCAGAGTCAGAAGCTCCGCCCATCTGACGTCACTTCTTTGAGAGTTGTTGTCCTGGCGACGGCAACTGATTGACAGTTTGACATGTGTGAAATTGCTATGCGAAATTCAGTATGAAAAACACAGCGTTTATGAGATCTCTGAACAGCAACGTAAAATTAACAGTTTATAGCCAATGAACAGTTCATAGTACGAAACTTTCAGCACATCAACTGAACAAACAAGCACAGGTCTGGGTCGCAAAAAATTGAGGAGCAATGGTAAAACAATGATGTCACGGTCAGTGCTTTGAGTGACCTTAGAGCTACTAATGCGCAAAGAATCAATGTGTCTTTTGTGGTTGCCACATTTTGAAACTACTAAGCTAGAATTAAGATAGTATGAGTCCTAATCTAGGGGTGAAAGAAAAAAATGGTTTTACATAGGCGTAGCCACGCGGACATTCCCCTCTCCAAATTTTGAGAATATTTAGTCATTTTGTTCTTTGAGAAGCGACGTCCCAAACAAAAATGCTGTTCCTCGCCTAAAGTCAAACAATTTGGTCCCTCCAAAGTTTTGTTCTGGCTACGCCATTGTCGCGGTAGTACGTTGTGGAAAACTACCTTAGTTCTTGAGTTGCTGCAGACAAAAGAGCACTGTCTTAGATGACATGAACATCTTTGCATCAAACGTTTTTTGATCAAAAACTGATACGCACCTTTAATAGATTAGTCTAATTTATATAAGCTTTTTTAAATATCTGACATTAACTCTGGCGCTTATCATTTCCTAAAAAAAGCTACAATGACGCTCTTATTTTGCCATTTTTGAAAATGAGAAAGAGCACTGTTTGTTTCAAAATTGAATATAGTTTCAAGTTTGCAAATAAAATTGGGGTGAAACTTCTTCAAAGTTAATTATATTAACAGGATCTTAAATTAATCAATTGACCCCATTTACTTATATTATTTCATATATCACTTTTTCATAAAGTGTTGCTTGCCATTGTTTTAATTATATCGTAATATCCATCATTCTCTAAGAATTTGCTTAACGCGATTGCTATCATTAGGCATGCTGTTTATGCTAACAACATGGGCGTCCGCACAGGGGGGCAAAACGGGCATTGGTCCCCCCTGGAAATTGGGCCTAAGAACCAAAATTTTGTGGAGAACATGAAGTCGGCAGCTCAATTTCCAGTGAATGATTAAATTCTTGCAATGACACTATATTTGCCGGTAAGTCACTGACACTGCACAAGAGTCAGGTTCACGGTCCTGGTGTCATGCAGTGGAGAGCTTGCAGTTCACTTGTGCTCCACTGCGTGGCCGAACGTGGGAGCGGATTCTTCTGCTGTTGGACGTTATTGCGTAACACTAACATGGTTCACTTCAAGGTACGATGGTAGGCGTTTTTCCGCATGTTGCTGCTTGCTGTTGAACGCAGGTATCTTGGCAGAAAATGCAGCGAGACATGTCTGCTGATAGCAGTAAGCCACGTAGTTTTATACTGTGCAGTGTTGACAGTTGGGCGGTTTTCCCGCACAATTGGGCTGTACTTTCATTGCGTTGCGGGAAACTTTTTGCTGTTGCGGGTTGCGTTTTTTTGGGATAGTTTTATCAAAGTGCATGCGGTTTTTGGCCTGTTTTCGCGAAATATTTTTCTATCAAGGAGTATAGTTTTTGTAAATTTTGCTAAGGTAGCGAGGTTTATTTTGACTTGAAGTAGTGTGATCGCCGGCTTTTTTCGTTCGTTTTTGTTCGCTTGATGCGAGATCCAATAGATCAAGTTTCGAGATCACCTGATCGCGTGTGTGTGATCGCATGGCAGTGTTGATTACTGTGTGAAAAGAAGCCAGAGTGAATCTACAGAAATGCAACCACAACATCCATTGCTAGTGTGAGACTGAGTGTGACCAATGTGCCTGAGTGAATAGCTTAATCCAGCGTGGGCCAACTACTTTTTACCTACGGTCAATTTTACAAAAACATGACAACTTGCGGCCACTTCCAATAAAATGAGCTATAAAACAACAGATTTACAACATTTAAAACTAAAAAACGGTGATATCTGAGTGCACAATTGAAATTATTACACAATGACAAATAGCAGTTTATTACAGTACAAACCTCTATCAGTGGGATGCCTGTAGTCGAGACATCTCTGACACTATCGTTCCTTTAGCTTAACAATACCAGTGTTAGTGGCAGCAAGTCGGAGGCTATCGTCCAGTGTTTCGTCTGCCATTCGATTTCTATTTTTACTGTAGATTTGACTTGCTTCGTCGTAGAAAATGTACGAGCGCATTTTTAGTGCGAAATCTTTCAGCTTGGGATATCTATCTTTGCTGACTAATTTCTAGAAGCTCTTTACAGTCTCTAATAACGTTAGTTTTGTAGCCTCCATTTTTATTAAAAGATGTAATGCTTGTTCTGCAGTAATTAAAATTACCTATTGCAGGGATGGGCAATTAATTCGGCTCGAGGGCCACTTTGAGAAGGTCGCGTTTAACTGATAGATAGACAGATTTATTTGGCGGTACTGAGTTATTGCGCCAAATGCACTTTTCAAGACAATGAACGCCGGAGTACGAAAAAACACAAACGTTGTACAGTCAGGTGCCCCAGCGCAGGGTTAGGGGAGGGCCGTACCTTCTTATATGATTGCAAAATAAATAAATAAAACAAAAACAATAATGTTACACAGAAATGGTATTATTCGTTGTTCTTGTGCAAATAAACTTCATCCAGCGCAAGCAATTCAATGAGACAACTGTAACCTCACACGCTTTTCAACAAGTTTCAAATTCGAAGATTTTTTCTGAATGTTTCCGCGGGCCGCTCAAAACGTTGTGGCGGGCCACAGCATTCAGCCCGCGAGCTTGTAGTTGGACCACACTGGCTTAATCAAACTACGCTTATGCAATCTTCTTTTTACACACTGCGTGGCTTGTTATATATGCAAGCTTGTGGAAATATGCATAAGGTTTAGTTCTGACTTCTGAGTGAGCAAATGCCAAGCTATTTGCTCTGGCGAGTTTTGATGATTCATCTGCGCAATTTTTTAAGCATGCGTGGTATTCTAACTTTAGTAAGTTGTACGATAGTCGTCAACTTCATGTTTGCTTCTCATTGCTTGAAAGAGTTTTGCGAGAGTGTCTAACTTTCGTGTTTTTTTCACCGCTACTGATGTTCTGGCGGTTGATCATTCTAAAATTATGACTTATTTTTGGAAAGTTCTCGAGAAATAGGTATTTAGTAGTTTATGAAAAGAGAAAGCAATTCTGGTAGCCAAAGTGTAGAAAACATTTAATACAAAATTTTGATAAGTGAGCTTCCATCCACACAGACTTATGTGAGCACCGTAAACGCAGTTATGGATCGTTCAAGTCCAATGCAGACTCAACTATCGGCAGTTCACAAAAATAATAATATTGGATAATACCCCAATTCAGCAAAAGCTGTAAAGGATGACAAAAAGTATAACATTTTCCAAATTCGAATACAACTCCACATGAATACGATTTCAAAAAAATGCGAACGGAGCGCGTGCTTTTATGGGGAATTTTCTTTGTGGTGTAGAAAGGGTAAGGCGTTTTGTGAAGGTCCATTTGCATTGCATCGTTCGCAACCTGAAAAAGGATAAGCGAAATGTCGACGTTTACCCCCCCCTGGAAAATTTTCTGCGGACGCCCATGGCTAACAGTAAACATCTATCACACTCGAAACGAGTTCTCTGCATTCATGAACATTGGATAATCGCGTACGAACGTAGAACCATCTCAGTGGAAGCGCATTTACTCAATGCAAGGTAAGTCAGTTGATGTCATTTTGTACAAGCAAAAGAGTTGGGTCCAACTTTATTGACAGGGTTGCAACACTTCGCCTGTTCACAGACGCTGTCCCGCTATTGAACGACGGCGGAACGTCTTCGGTTGTTTCACAGGTGGTCCCGGTTCGATCCCTATATTGGGCCACACTGAAACTCCGGGCTACACTAGAAACACCTTTTTAATGCCGAACATAGCGCGGACGCCCGATCAACACAGGTCGAATAGCTGCAGAGCGCCCAGCCTCAAGCCGTCCTCCAACTCATGCCTCCACAGTCGCTTGGATTACAGACACACGTCACTGAGCCCGGCGAAAATTTGTGGAACAATCAGCTGTTATAAAGCAGAGTCAGAAGCTCCGCCCATCTGACGTCACTTCTTTGATTGTTGTTGTCCTGGCGACGACAATTGATTGACAGAAACATTTTCTGTTTTTCACGCATATGGTGAAAACAGAAAAACGGCCAAGTTTTCAATTTTCTTGCGAAGTTATTACAACAAATCTGTTGAGAGAAGGAACACAGGTTGTTAAAGTTTTTAAAAAATATTTCAAGTATTAAACTTTACATGACAATATTAGTGTTTGTACACATATTTTGTGCATGAATGAAAAACACAAAGTGTACATTTGCTGAATAACTAACACGTTAAATTACTGCTGATAGAAAACCATCTTCAAGCTGTGGAATTGTTGGATCTTTACAGTAGCTTCGTGTTTCTAGAATGACACACTTGTATTTTGTACACAACTGTAATATGTCGATGTGAAAATTACCGCATTCAATTAGTAGTTTTTTTTGTTCATTGTGTGACATTGTGGTTGAAATGAAAACAACTTTTTTTATTTGATTTTCAGGTTGCTGTAACTGTAATGGACTAAACACCGTAGGAAATTTTTATCACACCTGAATTCAAAATAACTAGTACAGGGTGGTCCAAGACTGCGAGCATGAAGGGCCACATTACGGTTTGAGGAAAAATTAGCGGGCCACAAAGGGAACTCCATTGCAATTCAAAGACTCGTTTGCTGTTGTAATAGATCTAATTTTTGCTGCACGCCCAACGCAAGTTTTGTTCTATGGCAATTTTTGATTTTTCTCTTTGCTTGTTTGCAACTCAAAGTAGAGATTTTCTGCTAGAAAAAAGATACACAACACACCAACAAAATAGCAAAACAATTTTTTGTTTCTTGGTTTTGGTTATAAAGTTAATGCCCGCTGTAATTTCCGTAGTTATAGATAGATAGATAGATAGATTTATTTGGCGGTACTGAATTAATTGCGCTAGATATACTCGATAAAAGAGAAAAAGCGCCGGGGAACCGAAAAAACACAGAGGTTATCTAGTCAGGTGCCCCATTAAGTACGTGAGATTGATGTTTCCATGGTGAAGGTTGTGTCGACCGCTAGACGTGCTGACGC
>JGI24021J15306_10000718_pt1 | contig 28037 bp, 22 predicted proteins | sample Ectturendosymbi1_FD_15306 | JGI IMG/M metagenome (IMG submission 15306) | reverse complement strand
CAAATATAAAGTGATGGAACTCATTGAAAGAGCCAATGTAAATTTAATTAAAACACAATGATTTGGTAACTTCACTACAAAGTGGAAATTCCTTCCCTGAACTCATGAAATTCCTCCCCAGGGAGGAATTCCTCCCCGGTTGGGAACCACTGAAATAGACTATGTCACCACTCACTCGATTTCCGTATCAGAGTAAAAAAGCTTATTTACGGTTCTTCGATTTTTTTATGTGAGTTTTGTGCTGAACTGCGTTCAAACTCTCATTGTTCTGTAATTGTTCGAAGTAGATGTCGGTAGCAATGCCATCGCAACAGAAATAAACAGCCTATGAAAATAGCTTACGACTTCGCGGTCGTGCAATTGCAACGTCGCGTGATATCAAAACGTGTTCTGTGACCGGCGCAATGCAGGTGATGCGCGGTCCACACCTAAAAACTTTTGTTTCGTGTGGCATTTTCGCCCCATGACGTCGATTGTTGCCGAAGAGTGAGGACGGAAGCATTTTGCTGCATATCTACGACTTGCTACTAGTCGTTGGCAATTCGGATATTTTTGTTCAAACTCTGATATGCGCAAGAGACATTTCCGCGTGATTCGGAAAACGCTTGTGCCTTTCTCATTACCAAAACCGCTGCAAAACTTGCGTGTGACGACTTTTACAAGGTACACAGCCTTATCCAATCGCAGACTTTCTTGATCTGCCTGGTGTTTCATCAGATCTTCCTCAAGTTCAGCCAATTGCTGTCAACTTTTAAGCTGGTGTAGTGACCATGCCTTTCGTAATTTTGGGCCGTTCTTTCCGGATTCTTGCCATTTTGTAGTTTTACCGCGCTGTCATGACGTAGATACATAAGTTAGGCTTAGTCGTAGTTTTGCTTAAAGATTAGAATACAATTTGAAATTGTCCTACTGTTCTGTTAGCCGTACGTTTCATATGTCACTTATGGACTCGTTCACATCTGCTGAAGATCTAGATTGAGATGTTAGCTTGGGTAGTGAAGTTTCTGTACTTTAGATTAGTTAAGGCTGTGTTGTCTACGAAAAAGTCAGTTCAGTTTTATGTCCATCGACGCGGTAATATACACCACCTATGTTATCACATTATGTACGCAGAAATCACAAGACTCTTTCCCTATCTCAATTGAGTTGATCTGGTAAGATGAATAAATGTTGGCGGTTACCTTTGCGTTCAAGTCTCGCCTACTTTTGTCACGGTGCCATCTGGGCTTTAAGATGATATTCCTTCGCAGCTTCTGTAGCAGTTGAATGAACATACACTCGTTTTAGTCTTGGACATATTCGAGAAAAGTGCCCTCGCGTTATTTGCCAGCAGTGAAAAGTTGAGCCACACCAGTTGTTGTTGGAATTGGCTTCGGCAGATTCTATAAAACTTATTGTTTTTGTTGCAGATGGACTTAATGATCTGTCGACCCAACGGAAGTGCCCACCTTGGTTGCAACATCATTGGTGGCGTGGAATCAAAGCATCCCATCCTAAGAAAGATGGTACCTGCTTTTGTTGTTGTTATAAAAATCGCTGAACTAGCCGTTTTATCAAACAACTTACGCTCTGTTTCAAAAAAGGTACAGTGGTGCAGAATGAAAATAAAGTGACTCATGACTGAAAATAAAGTGACAGAATGAAAATAAAATGACTCACACAACTTCTAGTGCGTGTGAAATTCAAGGCCCCCGTATCTGTGGTAAGACACCCCTGTGCATAGTCTTTCCCTCTGCAATCGAGCTTCTGATCCGGAGTGGTTTACTGTCTGTTATTGCGCGTTAGTTAACTGAAACTTAAAACCACACTCCTACTTTGCTGCCACGTGATACATTGACAATTCCCCATAACACTGGGAACGCGCTTAGTGACATATCGGACAAACTAAACGAGTCTGATGAATGATTTTCTTCCGAAGCCAGGCTGGAAGTTTTCGGTCACCCTTTGGTGTCGCTGTCCGGCATGAATGTTAGAATATGTTTAAGGCTATGATATCCTCCCCAAATCCCGACTAGACCTGACCTCAACTTGAAAATCTTTGCGCTGTTCACGAAAGCGCTTCAGTTTTAAGTTCGGGTGATGTCAAAGAGTGTACACAGGGGCCGGATGAAGGCAAGGTTGGACTTAAAACTGCAGTGCAAAAAGCGCCTATTTTTCTCGGCATCGGTGCATGTACATTCGACATTCACTCGCAACCATCAAATCGACTGATGTAAATCTGGGCCAGTTGTAGGAATGGGCCTGATGCATCAATAGCACGGACCTCATTCCTGCGCAGCGCTCGCCACGTGTTGTTTGTTTGCTTTCCGGTCTTGCGCAACGTCTGCTTCAAGCCAGTCTATCATCTCGGCCGGCCCCGGACACTGTAAATTGCATCTGTGTCTGTATGCCGAAAGCTTTGCGGCTGAGCGTCAGTTGCTGCGTTTGCGCTCGGGTGTGCGTCAAAAATAAGTCAGGGTTTCCGTATCTTTTCTTTTGCTTCGCACGCCTGTCAAAGCACAACCCAAGGTTCGTGCGGCTGCTCAAACTTAAAATTATTTTTGCATATCAACTTTTCGTAACCTCACCAGCGATCACGATTCGTGACGTGAGCGCAGTCAAGCAGTAACGAAATCGATAGTCGACCATATGCGCTGCTTGTGCAGGGCATATATGTGACACGCGTCGAGCCTGGAAGTCCTGCCGATGTGGCTGGTGTGAAGGTGCACGACCGTCTGCTTTCGGTGAACGGCGCTCAGGTTGTCGATTCGCACAGCACCGTTATTAAAGCTTTGCGCAACGCGGGACCGAACGTGCTTTTGAAGATCGAAAGGAGAAACTTTCCTGCCAACCTGTCCGAGGTAATCTCGCCTTTTGTTGCGCGAAGCTCGTGTTTACGATGCGGCTGTTGGTTTTGCCCTGGCACGAGACCTTTGCAAGCCAGTAAAGCGTAAACTAAAGCAAAATATCCAAGTAAACCTCGTAACTGAAGCCTTGTGTGCGCTTGGATCGTATTACCGATTCTGAAAGCTAGCGTCCCTATAACAGTTTGAAAGGAGACATGCACTTATTTGCGATGGTCTGCATAAGGATTAAAACAAGAACACATTGCGGTAGGCTACCGCGAAGGAATCGCAGACGGTGACTTTCCGACGTTCGACGTAAGCGGCAGCATCTCCTTTAAAAACGGATTTTCGACGCACGCTCACCTTAATACTGATCACAATGCCATACTCGTTCGTCGAGATACTTCTCCAACTCGCTGGCTGCTGGACGTTGAATGCAAAGTGTCTTTAAGAAACCTGTGTCAACTTCATGTGACAATTACTTCGACGCAAATGGTGTTTAGCGATTTTCGCGAAACATTGAATAATGGTGTTAATGTTGCCAGCATTTGATGTTTCACCAACAGTTATTCGAAACTCGTTTATTTATAATATTATAGGAAATCGTTGGACATATTAAACGAGCTCGTTTGGCATGGAAACAAATTTAAGTCGTAATTGTGGAGATCCCGAGTCACGGTTTTCCTGCGACAAAAAAGTACCTAAAAACTCAAAAAAAGTCAAGTAGCCTAATTATGTTGCGTCAACTTTTTGCAGTGCTGTTGACTTCACAGTTTCGACAAATACTTTAGTATGGACGTTCTGCACAATTGCAAGCTTAATTGTAGGCTAAATTATCACGATTGGAATATCGTTTTAGACAATTAATTTTCATGTATATTGAGTCAGTAATGACTTCATGCAGGAAACAGCATTTTTCGCGTCAGCAGGAAAACCTCTAACAGACAGGAGCATTTTTTCAACTCTGCCAGGTGGCAGGTGCCCGAGATTCGCTAGTTTCTTTTTTTATAGTGCTTGCGATGATTGCAATGTTGCCATGCAGAGCAACATATGGCTGACCAGGATAGCAACGTAACCCCACTGTGCAACGCGTCATCACAAGTGACCGGGATTCGTTGGTGAAGTCTGAGTATAATCCTCTACATGTTCAGAAAAATACGCGATTGTTCGTTTCAAATTGCATTTTCTGAAATCCAAAATGAACTGTCCAGGGTAGGGCAATGCAACGTGTGCAGCCTCGCCACCGTCGTAGCGATGGAAAGAGTGTAAATTACCGTTTAATCCGATCACTGTGAATGTTTTTTATGCTTCTCATTGCCAGCAGTTGCGGTTAATACAAGTTTGTGCATTAGCACTGTGCCGGAGGTGAAACACAGTTTTACATTTTTTATCGCGACGTGTATGTGTTTTCCTCGGTATTAATTTGCACCTGGCTTGTCCCCGTCAACAACAACAACAGCAGCAAGCAGCGCGTATGTTTCTTGCAGGCCGCAACGTCCGCTTTGCGCAACTCTCCCAGACCAGTGAAGCGTCGTTCCTCACTGCCCACGTCTCTGACCAACAAGAAAAACATCTTGCCTTCTCCAAACTCTGCGCTATGCCTAACATCCGGTACTTTCATTTGAGTTCTTTGTGCATACAATTCTCAGCGTAATGAAAATGGTTTATTATAGTTTGCTGCAGGACTATCACAGCAATTTGAGACTGTTTCCGCTGCCTTCATCGTCTTAAAGTCTAAAAAGAAACAGCTAATACCAACAGAAAAAGGTAGAAAGTGGAAGTCAGGCGAAGGTGCTTACACTTCGTAGAATTCTTGGTCGGCGTGCATTGTGCAGACACCCAAATTACGTGTACCCAAAGTGTAAAATTACAGTTGAAACTTAAAGAGGAACCGAAATCAATGCAACTTAAAAGGTACAATGTCGTGTCATTCGCCAAGCAGCACGGTGATCTGATGCATTTTTACAGGAATTTATCTGCATGGTTTTCCGTCGCGCGCCGCTTCCGCCATTGTTGAAGAACAAGCACTGCCTGCGAAACCTCCTGGCCTGAATATCTTCCGACAGAGACCTTCCTCTGTCACTTGCGCCATGTCACAGAGCGGAAGGCTTGTGGAAAGTGCCAAACGTACCAGATTGTTGCGAAGCGGGTAATTCTGTCGCTTGCCTATGATCAGGGTGGCTATCACATTTTCATTTACTGGGGCGTTAAACTGTACACGTGGCGACAGAAATGGAATCGTTTTATTAGAAAATCTGAACAGCTGATGGTTTACTTAGGGGGTTGGTTCGTTCTGCAATGTTGGTGCAGTGATTTGTTAATGCACTTGACAATTTCATGTGGGGGTTGCTCTTACCTCAGTCATGGGTTATGCGGCTTAATTTGAATTAAAAGTGTAGGCTTCTGTGCTTCTTTGTTTTGGTGTGTCTGCGATCGGGATGTTGAAAAATGTTCACTGTCGCTATTGCGTATTACCCGTGGCTGTGCTGCTTTGTTTCAAGGTCAGAATCGTCTGAGATGGACGGCGAACTTTCGCAGGAAGGATTGCCGCCAAGTATGTCGCTTTTTCTTTCCGCTTGACTGCGCGCACGTTTGCAGTGACGACTCTCGTTGCTTCGCGACGAATATCGAGGCGTTTCACGCCCGCTGTGCGAAACAGATGTTGTCGAAAATTTGCCAAATTGCCTTCCACGCCGCATTTAAATTATTCATTTCGATTGAGGTGTTGTGCAACTGTCTTCCATCCACCACGCCATTATTCATCCACGGGAAGAATACGTATACGCTTCATTTTAACGACCCACTGTCCCGACATAAAGATTTGCGGGTCCCAAAGCTTCCGGTCACCCTTGCTACTGTGTTGATCGGGCAGTTTGACATTATATGTTAGGTTTCAATTAAATCCAAAAGTTAATCATTTTCCGAGGGCAAATCTTTTGAAAAAGATCTTAAAAACTGAGGTTCCGGTTTTCCTGGCATGAAACTTCAGGATTTTTGGCGCACCCAGTGGGTATTTCCTTTTCTGTTGTGTCTTTCGTCTCTGTAAACGTAACCCGAAAAAAAACAAACGATTATTATTGCACACTTGAAGCGGTGAAATGTCTGCATTTTATGGATTCTTAAAATAGTAACTTGCCTGTATACAAACAAACTTTAATCAGGCTACACTGGTGGTAAAACATAAAAACACGTTGAAAACTTGCCAACGTTTCGATAGTTGCATCAAAAGTTTTTTTTAGCCTTGATGAAGATAGTTGCATCAGCTGTCGAAACGTTGGCCCGTAGAGCCTGATTAAAGTTTGTTTATCGAAGTCCTGGCGTCACCGAAGCAGAAAGATTGCCTGTATGTCTTTCTTTGCAGCTCGCGCGATGTCCTTACTCTTCGATGCAAACAGCAGTTGTGACGTTTGCGTGCGGTTGAAGTTAAATTCAAACATGAACTTGAGCGTCTGTGTGGACGAACGTTCAACGGGGTGTAATATTGAATCTTCCACGCGTACATGAGCCTCTCGAAACTCTCAGACGAAACTTAGCACTTTAAGCGCGAAATTCAGGAAACGCGTGAAAAGCTTCGTGCAAAAGTTTTTACAGCCGTTATGTGTAAAGATACAGCGAACTCAAGGGTCGTTAGACTACGAACGACCCTCTTAATTACGCTGATCATATTACGAATCATTCTTAAAAATAACTAAATAAGTATCATGGCGAAAAAAGACGTGCGTTGGACCTCCGCTCGAAATCAAAGCCTTGCGCAGTGTACTGTAGGTCTTTGTTCAGAATGCTGCCCTGCTTTGTGATGTCAGTCAACGCCTTAATGTAGTTACTCCACTCGTCGTGCTTTTGTAGTGAGTTTGCGCTGTTGTCACCTGAATGTCGTGTAATGAAGCAGGCCCGATAGCCCTAATATTACGTTCTCGATTGACAAAAGCTCGTCTGAACCTGACAAGTGCCTGCTCGGCAAACGGTCAAACCTCTCCGCAGACTGGGAAGCGTGTCGCGACCGGCACGGCCGCATCTTCTACCTCGATCACGTGAACCGGGTGACGCAATGGGAACGACCGTCGCTGGACAGCGTTGCGACGACCGACGCCAGGACTGGCGATGCAGAAAACCAAACGTCTTCGTCTCAGAGCGCAACTGCTGGCGCTGGCATCGCGCGGCCTAGTTTGACGCGGATGAATTCGGTAAAAGGAGACAGGAATTATGAACGAGCAATGCGGAGGTATCGGAACTTCCCCCTACGAACAGATTTTTTCGTATGTTAGTTGATCAAGTGCTGGAAATTATCAAGTTGTGGCGCGAATCTTAGAGAACCTCACACGGTGCGTGAAGGACACTTAATTCCAGGCAATCGCAGGGTGCACACCCATCCATCCAATCTTGGTATAACCGACATTGAGCACAGATTTCCTTTTCTTAATATGCATTGTTTTTATGAAAGAATGCACCAAGTCAGGGGCCGCGACTTTTTTGTCGGTGGGCCACATAAGCCATTGCGGAACTATTCGAGGGCCGGACATCTTCTGTAATGTCATTGTTTCGGCATATGTTGCGTTCTGCCAAATCAACGAGTTTTCCGTAAATATATTATTTTTTCAATATTGGCAAAATGTCTTTGCGCCCAGTTGAAATGGTTTCGCGGGCCGGATTTCGCCCGCCGGCCGTAGTTTGGAGACCCTGCAATAAGATAAATCGCACTCTTCCGCTATTGTCAGATGATGGGCGCAGGTCGACATGCGTTTGACGTCGGTGTTTGTGCGGTCACAGACCGAATACCGTAGGAGGTTCCGCTTGATTTGACCAGACTGAAGGAGGTAGTGTAATCTAATCAAGAAAATGCACGGGTTCTTGTCCGCTATTCGGACTGTAACGGAAGCAAGTCATACACTTGGATGCGTGATTGCAAAACTGCTTTTGTGATGTAATAATACGCAATGACCGAACACAAGTTCGTCACCGGTATGCAATATTTGACCGCATCATAAACAATACGTGCGCAACTAACTTCATCAGTTGTTGCTCGTATTTTAGTGAATTTGGCAATCTTAGCTTGTTTTTTAGCGAATGACTTCCCTTATTGCCGTTAACACAGTGTCCTGATTTTTGATAACTCCACATTATAATATGATCAGGGTTTGTGTTTTAGGGACCCGATTCGGGTCCCTAGAATTGAAAATCGGGTACCTAGAATCAGAGAAATTCATCATCGAGTCCCTAGAATCCGAAAAAATCGGGTCCCTATAACGAGAGAAATCGGGTCCCTAAAGATCCATACCGGGTACCTCACATTTTCCTTAAAAAAAACTCCGGACCGGGCCAAGTGTGATGTAACCAGAAATTTGCTGTAATAAAAAGTCTGAGAAGGTCGCAGTAAGTTTCGTTCTCGGCGCGTTTTCCAACGTTTTCAGCGTCAGTTTTCCGACTGTTTGACCTTAAACCCTTCAGTGCATAATTTGTTGAACACGAGTGGGGGAATTTTGACATGCAGTGGTGTTGTTCTCAGGCGCTCGTTGTAACCCCATTACACTGTTTAAGCTTAACACTCTTTTCAAACTTAAGAACGTGGTCGTCTCCTTGAAACGTTATACCGTATACTGACATGTAAACAGAAATTCAAAGCTGTGAGAGCTGTTCGCCCGTAAAACTGGAAAAGTACCATCCTTCTTTTCTCGAACGCGCGCGCTCTCATAAATTTTCTCGCATTAAAACCAGTGACGTAACTGGGGGTTTCAGCCAGGGGGGGCAAAACTTAGCTGAAGGGGCCCACTGGCTACCATAGGGGGGCACTAGCCAACACTCAGAAGAAGTTAAGAAATGATAGTGAATCCGGATGTCGTGGCTGCCTATATTAACACGAAAACACCCCGAAAAACGCAAAAAACAACAACCTACTGAAAACCAAAAGAATACTCAGTATCAAAATGTAAACTAAGGGAGGCCCAGTTTTTACATTTAGGTTGCCAGGGGGGACTCCCCCCGTCAATTACGCCACTGATTACAACACGATATTCTGTCCTATTTGCGCATAAACAAACAGCGTACTGGCAAAGCCCAATAATATTGTTGATTAAGTGGAAATGTTTAGTGTTATAGAATTTTACGATTACAGCATCTTGTGATGGGTTTAATGAAGATTTGTTAGATATGATCTCACGTTTTGTGACTCAGTTCAGAGATGGTGATCTACTGTATATCCCACGATAGTCGTTTTCGTAAACGTTTACCGGCAATAGTCAATATCCTGAAAATTTAATTTGGCTCATGGTGATGCCGTTGCCACGTGTTACGTCCTTTGTGTTCGTTTCTTCCCACCTCCCGTAGTCTGTGCGATATGTGCGCGTAGATCAGCTGAGACGGGTTATCTGCTGCTAGCTGTCTGACCAAGAAAACTCACAACGAAATGGTTCTCAGGTACCAGAGCATTAAAAGGGTTATGAGGAACCCCAGCAGCCCCGAAGAGCCACCGTCGTCCGACGCCAGGAGTCACGTGACCAGTTCGGTTCTGGAAACCTGCCGAGAAAATCCTGCTGAGTCGAACGACCGGAACAAAGATCGGCCAACAGCATCAGCAACTGGTGGTGATGACGGTATGGCGAAAATGCTGAACGACACGTGATAGAGCGGTATCTTATGTCGGTATCATCGATTAGCAATAGTCAATCCCAGTGCATGCCGGTATCAGTCGCATACAGTGCTATTTGAACTAAGTCCAATTTCGTGTACGCTTTTCGCCATCGCAGTATTCAAGCAATAGCGCGTTCGCGTCAAACAGAACAGCAACTGCGTTCCTCCATACGTGCAGTGGTGGACGGCCCGCGACCAGCGCCACATCAAACTTCGTCGCCCGGATCGGCAGCGACATCGCGCGGCGACCCGGAGGCAAGGGTCTCCATGGTGCACAACCCTGCTTACCGGTTGCTCAGTCATCCACAGTTCTTCACGTTGCTGAATTCCAACCAGGTAAGCTTCTTTTTGAAAAAAAACACGTATGTGTTGCGGTTAATATCTCGCAGGGAGAGCGTTCCATACCACGAGCGCTGCTCCGCCTTGAAAGAAATTTGTTGTTATGTTTTTAATCAGGTTTGGTTGCTAACCTTTGTTTACAGTTGCAAATATTTTTTTGAAAAAAGTTAAATGTTTGAAGACACAGCAATAGTTGCATTAAATACCAGTTCGTACCTTCTGATGCTATTTTTTGCAGCATGCTCCTAATGTTGCATCAATGTCGACCGCCGTGACTTACGTTCACTGCGAAGTTGTGTGCGTGGTACTCTCTAAATCCTTCACGTAGTCTGAAAGTTGTGCCTTTTTTGTCAGTTCATCATGTATTGTAGTTATTGCTCAAATAAAGGGCAATAAACTGAAAATCACATATTTTGTATTCCTCTCACACGATGAATGTAGAAATGTTAATATTTTTCCAACTCCGCCATACAGTAATATCCCGGTTAAGTGCGGTTGAATCTGAGCAGTTTATTTTTCCAACTCCGCCATACAGTAATATCCCGGTTGAATCTGAGCAGTTTGTGCGAACTTAGCAATTGTGCTTTTACTGCAAATACAAAGCGTATTATTACGTGTTATAATGCCTGTACTGTGTCAGCAAAAATAAAGCTGCTGATCATTAGGGCTAATGTTTGGAGATGGATTGATGCACTGACTGAAGCTAACAAAACAAGGCATATATTAGTCACTTCCATTGTACTATTCACAAATAATGTCAGACATAGTCAAACTTTCGGATGAGCAACAGAGATATAGAGGTAATCTCTAAGCTGAACCCGTCAAATCCTGCAGTAAAGTTAGGCTGTCATTAGAAAAGTCTGGGCGCAGCGAGAAATTATTCGTAAACGTTCTGCTTTGATGTCGAAACGGACAAAAAAAGAAAAGATATATAGCGTCTGTCAGCAGATTTATAAGCTGGAAGATATGTTATATCTTTGGATTGATAGTGTGCGTCAAGCAAGTTTCCGGCTTGCATCAAGCGAACCTNCCCGTTCCACTCGCCATTTCGAAAGAAAAACAAACTGCTGAACAGCTATCAATATCGCAGGATGACTTAAAGCACTGTTTAGTCGATTTAGAGAACGCCGAGGATTACACCAAATGTTTCTTCACGTGGAAGGAGCGGAGTGGACAGAGAAGACCCTAATCTTTTGGGTGCCTTAGATAAGTTATATGCCATAATGCCAAGTATGATCCCGAAAATGTATACAACATGGATGGAACAAGCTTATTTTTAAGGCTGCTGTCCAAATGTACCTTGCTTATGTCATTGAGGATGTTGGCAGCACATGGAGTAAGAAAACAGCTGAAGAACGAGTGTCACTTGTAGTTAGTGCAAATGCCACAGGAACCCAAAAACTTCCATGCACGTTAAATTGGAAAACCCAAGTTTCCGGCTTGCATCAAGAATCGGGAACGGCCTGTTACGTACGTCAGAATAAGGCATAGGTGGACGTTGCCACACGCTGGGAATGGTTTGAGGGAGTGTTTCGTTCTGAATTAAGAAAGAGAACAAGACGCCCAGTTCTTCTATTGATGGACAATGCTCCAGGTCATTTTCCAGCTGTTGAGAGAAATGACATCAAGGTGTTGTTCTTCCCACCCAGCTGCTCTAGCTGGAAACAGCCATCTGATGTGGGAATTATCGCAGCACTAAAGAAAAGTTATAAATATTTATATCTCAAAGTTGTTTTAGATTTCTTCGAAGTTGAAGGCCCGCAAAAAAACAAGCAAAACGGCTACGTAGAGGAGCAGCAGGTGTTGCTTATGGTAACTCTGCTCATATGCTAGATGCAGCTCAATACATTAGATTTGCCTGGGATGCAATATCGGATGCAGCAATAAAGAATGCTTTCGGCAAGGTTGACTTACTAAGTCTGGGAGGTGGGGCTGATGAGGAAGTTGTTTTGATGGCTGATCTATTGCGCAGCTTCAACGCATTAAATATTCCAAGAGACGAAAGCTCTGCAGAAGAGTTTGTGCATATTGGTGACGAAAACAACGAAGTGTTCTCGCTTGTGATTTTGGATGATAACCAACCGAGAACGATGCCTTTTTGGTGGGTTGGAGCATACCTACAATAAAGTCCTTGAAGTTGAAGATCAGTTGTTATGCCATGATTTGCAAGCTCAAGTAGGAAATGATTACTATGAATTTAAAAATACTTCGAACACTTTCAGCGAAAATTAACTGAGTTGATTTTGGAAGCAAAACGCAAGAGATCAAAATTAATATGCATAAGCTGACGTATCATGTCTTGTCTAAATCGTGAACTGTAGCTCCATAATGGTGCTTGTTCAACATTTTTATGACAAGATGTCATGTTTGATTTACTGTAAATACCAATAAATTGCTCAATATAGTTGAATCTAGACATTTTTCTAATTATTTTATGCTAACTTAACCGGGCATTACTGCACAAAATTTGCTGCAATTTATTTCGAGCTTAACAACGCCTCTACTCCGCAGAAATCAGGATCTAATTTGAGGTTAGCAGTGGAACTACATACTGTATTACACTGGCTTGCACCCTGCAGCAGCTCCGCTAACATTTGGGATTTGTTCTTGATTGGGCCAAAGCAATCATTTCAGACTGCCTTGCGCAGTCACAGGTGCAATGCAGTATGTAGTGTTGCCAAGCAACGGCAGCGCCTTTTCTCGCGTTACGATTTCTCCACTGCGTATCTTCCGCACGCTTCATCGCTTATTTCTCAGCTGACCTGCGTTGTCGGACAATGTTTCAGGAAGCCTATCAGTTGTACGTCAGCCGCACCACTGTCAAGTACATGGTGACGAAGGTGACGCGCGACAGAAGAAACTTCCGCGAATATCAACACAATAAGGACCTTGTTCGTTTTATCAACTGGTATGTTTGTACAGCATCATATTCGTACCGATTCATCTATTACAGAATTCTATTGCTTGATCTATGCTTGTTCGACTCGTTGGCATCCAGCTGCGTTCATGATAGAAAATTCTTCAGGAACTCTTCGCGCAAACGTGTGTTTGTGCGTAACTGACGTCCCATGAGTGCGGCTCTTATTTGTACTGTCGTTGTACAGGTTCCACTTTTTTGGTGTACCAATAGCGATCTATCTGGTCGCATTCAAGATTCGTAGGCTTAAAAGCTTTGTTTTGTGCTGACCACATTTTATTGCTGTAACTCAGGGGTTCCCAAACCTTCTCTGACCATGTACCCCTTCAGCATTTCGACAGATGAGCATGTACCATTAAGTTTCTTAGGACAAAAAGGCCGGGTAAAATAACAAAAACCCACTGAATTTTTAGTAGAAGTTTCATATTTTGGAATATTCGGAAATAAAATTATATAAAGATAATTGTCTCTTCTATTGCTAATCTTAAATGTACCCCAGGTTGGGAAGCCATGCTGTAACTCAACAGAGTGGGAAAACCGTTGTTATCTTCGCGTGCTTTTCAAACAGTGATTGAGTTTTCATCGAAATTGCACAGTTTTATTCAAACGATGCAACAAAGCTCACTGAAGCAGAAAATTGTTGCGGAGAAGTTGCCGCGCACTTATAAAGCGTTCGCGTCAATCCTGCCATCCACAACCCCTGGTTTGGTCAATCTTTAACTTGTGCTTCTTTTCTTGGGTGCTTGCGTAAGGCGATTGCTTTCCTCCTACGCTGAAGGGTTTTTCAATTTTACGAGCTCTCTAGACAACAACGCCTTTAAAATACTACAGCGACGTACACTTTGCGTGGCTCGCTGTCCGTCTACGGTGCCAGACAGTTGTTGACATTGACAAGAAAAAGTAAACTGAAAACCATGTCAGTGGTCCAGGTCCAGATTGTTGCCGCAGATTTTATACAGCCTTGTCGAAGCGAGCAATTGCGCACTTGTAGACACAGCTTATACTGATACAGTACTTGTTGGTAAGCAAACATTAGTTTTTAGTAAAACCGTTTTGTTCGTGGTTTATCCGCAAATTTGTATACATTATCATGGAAAGTTTCTTTAAATGGTTCGGTAATGGTTTGCTTCGAAGTAAACCGACGTTTTGTGATTTTTGGAAGAAAACAATTGAATTATTTGGTTAAAGTAACCTGTTTGAGATACCAAACTAAAAAATAGTTGATCGATTGATATCCATTTGTAATCATTTTAAACTACGGCCTAACCATTTTTCTCTACCAGTTAAAAGAACAAAGCTTGTTTGTAGTTGTCACCTGGGTTTTTTTGGTCATATAGACCAAAATGATTTTGAAATGACCGAAAAAAATTAAGTCATTTCGGTCAGATATTTGAAAACATAGGCTAACTGTCACGGTAAGTTTTAACACAACTGTCAGACAAATGACCGAAATGTCTCAGTGACCAAAATGTCTCCTGAAAAAATGACCGAAATGTCTCAGCGAAAAAAAAGCCCAGGTTGTCACTGCCGTGCTGACACTTGCAAATGAACCCATCAGCATGACAGGGGTAATGGAGCGCGAGAAGCGGAAAACTTTTTCACTGTGGAGTGGACGAAGGCGCTACGTCGCATATACTCAGTTTACATAGCGCAGCACACCAATTTAAACCTTTGGATATGCTTCGAGCGTTTCATACGTTAAATTTTCTCTGGAATAATTTGTCATTAGTATCGGAATCCACCATGTTTTAAAATGTCACGTGGATGTAAAGGTTCTCGTGTAAGCAGTGTTGGTTAAACTACAACTAAACTGCTCTTGACTTTCGGTGCGATTCCCCTCTAAACAAATAATTGCTTTCCTTGCCGCAAAACCACACTAAAGTTTCGCTTTTTCGAACTTTCGACTTGTCCTTCATCTTCGTCCACGACACTTTTTCAGTTTCGCCGACCCGACCAAACCCCTTCCGCGTGGATGGGAGAGGAAAGTCGACAGCTCAGACAAGCCTTTCTTCATCGACCACAATCATCGCACAACGACCTTCTTTGACCCGAGGTAATGAGTGCTTTGCTGCTGTATATTCCGAAACACAGCAATGCAAGACGAAAGCAGAACCGCGCTGAGGCATAACTCACTACGATGTTCACAGGCTTCCTTACCACGATGCAGACCAGGACAACTCACAGTCATCATCATCATCGACGACGACGACGACGACGACTACTACAACTGCTGTAAGAATGCTTCCTTGTGTGTTGGTGGAGAATGCTGCTCGTTGTGGCGCTCTTGTTTAATGCGAGTATCCCGCATTCGCTTTCTGCTTTGGCAGTGATTTTCGTCGCGCAAATTGAGGTTCGCTGGATGGATTTCATCTAAAAAAAGCGCACACTTTTCGTTTTCTGGCTTCAGCTTGACTGGTGACACGGGCCAATCTCGGCCAAACGCTGAAATAGCAATGCTTTTTAATTTCTTCTTGTCCGGAAGGTTCGCCCGAAGGGAGCGTGGCTTAGTGCAGAAATATCAGCGCTGTTGGGGCTGCCCAGCGAGGAGTGGCATGGGCCGTGACGGCAGGGGCGCAACGAGGTTAGATGGCGCCCAGTCAAGAAGCGAGTTTGGCTCCCCCATGTTTGAACCCGAGCTCTTTCGAAAGCAATTTCACTGTATTGAAGAAAGTACTTGCGACATGTGTGGGACTTTTCGGCAACCCCATAGTGATTCAGCGCCCCCCCCCTCGTTACGCCCCTGCGTGGCGGTTATTCATTTACAAGTTGTAACGACCGTACCGGGTTCTTTGAAACAGAAGCATTGACTCGTGAAAATTTTTTTTTGATCTTTGACATTTAGGCCAACTTTTTCTGGCAACCGCAAGTCATTCACGTGTGGCGTATAACTCGGCAGCTAGCCACCACAACATACCTGAGCTTATTGAGTTCGTCCAGTCTTTCGGTTAATGATTTCCATCAAGTGTCAAGTTGCTTTACTGTCAGAAAATACCCGCGGATTCCTAAAAAAATGACCCCAAGCGTCACACCGCAGGTTTTAGAGTTGATTCGATACCTATGCAGGAAAACGCAGACAGTGCCAGATTGCCTGTCCAATCGCCGCTGGCAACAGAAGCACCCGAAGTTGTTCCGCGACCAAACAGTACTCTTTCTCAGCGTTCGCGTGTCTTGGATGAACAGGTTCCCACCAGTTCTGACGTCAACGAAACTGAGGTCCAGGCCCGGTTTCTTGAGGAAGTTACTTACAACGATAAAGTGGTGAGTTCCATCTGACGGTGATTTTTTATTCGTTTCACGGGAGCGCTACCTTCGGCAGACCGACCTATTTCTGGCTCGCCTGAAAAGACGTGTAATGTGCTGTTTGCGGAAAAGCGTGTTTTCAGTGTTTGTGTGCTGTGTTTTCCAATTAACTCTTGGTGAGGAACAGTGCAGCGAGAATAATTCTGGCACGTCTTCTCGCGGACATTTCAAATGAGGGGCAAAATAGTTGTAGCTCTTTGCTTTTAACAACCAAAACGACGTACGCTATGCTACTCACACAGTAAAGTAAGAGATATCAGCGACTTGTGTTCAGCGTGCTCTTGTTTTTTAAGGTTGCGTTCCTAAGGCAACCGAATATCACCGACATACTAAAGGAAAGGTTTCCATCCGTGGGAACCAGCCAGTCGTTGAAAGACAGAATTATGACGATTCGAACCGAAGGACTTCCTGCGTTGGAGCGGTTGGTTATGTTTGCTGTGATTGAACTCAACTGTTCTTGTAGCTTTTGTTTGTGTTCTCGTTATCTCAGTCGCTTGTTTGTTGTGTGTCCAAGGTCCAACAATCGTGTTGCCAAAGGCCTGCGCTTAAGTGCTGATGATATCTCGTAAAAGGCGGGAGATTTTTTGTAAGATTACCTGTGATCTGATTGGGTGTTATGTCACAAAGGTCTTTATGTGTCGTCATCACAGATACGGAAACAGCGTGCAACTGAACATCATGCTCAGCTTGTTCGAAGATGAAGTAAACAGTTTCGTTGTGCCGGTAAGTAGCTCTTATCTTCGAAACTTGTGCATTAATTAATTATCTTCAAACTAGTTGAAACCTCTTCCAATACGATATAATCGTGCAAAATAAATCAGTGCTATAATTCTTCAGCCCATAAATTTTTCTCTGCTCAGAAATGACAAGAGCAGTTGATTGCAGTAGACTACTTTCATTTTATAATATCGGCCAAAGTTCTTTGCTGGAAACTTGCTATCGCGGGTAGCAGGAGTGTTGCAGCGCTGTAGGTATGTGTGTGACCGTGTGTGTGCGCACATGCGCCGTCACGCACGCAACTGCGCATGTGGTTCTTACAGTAAAATACATGTTTTCTACGGTCTGCTATGTTGCCGCTATTTCTAGCTACCAGTGTTGCTTCTTGTAAGGCAAGCCCCTTCCTCTGTGTGCATGTTTTCACACGAGCCAAACGACCTTTCACACATGTCCTGTACGGGCGAACGTCGCTTCACGTGACGAGATTGCAGTGCACGAAAAAGCGCAATGCAGCACGTTTGTCGTGTTGTTGTGAGCGGAGCCGTCCATGAATGGCCTCGGAGCTATTTCGACACAAAAACCTGAAACAAATTTTCGTTACGTCTGTGATTGTTCGGAGTCGGCAAAACATGACGTACCCGCACCCGCGATCGTTCTCTGTATATGACGTCGCAGAACCTCGGTCACTCGATCATACATTTTTCCACACTGTGCTTTTATGCAGATGCAGGATGCAAGCCGCAGTGTACTCGGGGAAGCCCCTCGGCCTGTTGGTCAAGTTGCGGCGCGTGCCTTCTCACCGACGTCGTCACCCAGTCAGTTATTTTGCCAATATAAAACGCGTGTCTTGTTTTGCTTTGATGATTGCGATGATTCCTCTTGTCGTATCGAAGTTTGTCTGTGCTATTTTTATTTTTACATAAACTGTTGTGGATCGCATTTTTGAGCGTTTTTTTAATAAGCCATTTCGTTGTGCTAAGTTAGGCAGTTGCCATAGTTTTGTCAACACGTTGCGAATTGGAATGTAATTATCACATTTGATATTTCGGTGTATTTCCGCAAACATTCTATGCAGGTTCTGGCAGTGCGTATTAACACGATTTTAACTCACGCAATTGCTAAGTACTGCATATCTAACTAAGGTTCACTTTTTAAAAGAAACAATCTTGTTCCACTTGCCTTTGCCACTGTCTGTCCAGTGTTTTTCAATGCCCGTCAAACGCCAAACATAACACATTGAACGTTTGAATACAGTGACGACAAGATCANGAAAGGTGGGTTCAAACGAAAAACTTCACCGAAACTTTGACGCAAAACTGCGAGGTTTTTACAGAAAACTCGAACAGAAGGGTTACGGACAAGGACCGGGTAAAATAAAGTAAGTGCGACTTTTATGGCTTTGCAGAGAAGCTTGTCGTTTCTTTCAGTGCGGTGATTCTTCGATACGTAGCATTTCAAGCAATGCGTTTCTCAAGTGGAAACAACAACATCAGTCCCACTCTTTGAATAAGTGGTCGCAGCAATTGCAAGTTTGCTAAATAACCGAAGTTGTGTTCATATCATTTTTTTCTTAGAGATGGGGTAGACCTAGTATCATGTTGTTTGTTGCTTCGTTGTCAAAATCAGTCTGATTTCCGTACAAAAAAGATTCCTCTATACCGTGGCAAGTATTCAAGTTGAATACTAAATGCCGACGTTGTCACTGGATTCCAGTAGTCTATACGCTTGTTTTTAAGCTGTTTGGTTGATGCGCAACATTTCGGGCCTCGATGGCTGGTTATGATGCTGCAAACTCAAAGTTACTCCTCGCGTGATTCCTTCGTTCATTACCCGACCTGCTTTGCAGACTTTTAATAAATCGAGAGAACTTGCTGGAAGATGCTTTCAGAAAAGTGATGTCGATACCTCGAAAAGATTTGCAGAGGAGTAAACTCTTCATATCTTTCGTTGGCGAAGAGGGTCTCGATTACAGGTGAATTGCGACTGGTGTTGCCACAGTGACGGCCAACAACAGTTTTGAAACCTGTGTTTTTTGTCGCGCAGTCACAGAAAGCTTAATTGTTTTTATTTATTTTACGTTTTCTGTGCGGAGTTTTTTTTGTACATTCCGACGTGCTATATTGTTCCGAAGGCCTGGCGCATGAGCCCTGCAACAATTTATTGTTTTAAACATATTACATTATTTTAGCCAGATGAACAAATTATGCATAAACCACAGGCATAACGAAATTTGTGAAGTTCTCCCGCAAAACACCTGCGAAATACAGCAGTTATTCTGTCGTTGCGATGGCAATAGCAATAGTTCACGCGCTGAAATATAAGCACCTCGTAGTCAAAATCAGCAAATCCTTCGAGAGGGGCTGAAACTTGTAACCGCTTGTTGAATCCGGCTTGGCGAGATTTCTGACCAACAAAGAAGTGTTGGAAACTTCGGAAAAGTTGAGTAACGGTTCTATCTGTTGTAAAACTTTTTACCTCCGCCCGTACAACATTTCTTTTCCTGCACTGTAGCGGACCGTCTCGCGAGTTCTTCTTCCTCCTTTCGCGCGAACTGTTCAACCCTTACTATGGTTTGTTCGAGTACTCAGCAGTTGACACTTACACCGTGCAAATCAGTCCGATGTCGATGTTCGTTGACAGCTCGATCGAGTGGTGAGTCGTCCGAACCTGACGGAATATTTCGACTGGTGCCTCGGCGAATTCAAAGCATGCCTGGTCTGGCGTGCGGTGTGATCCACTCTTCAAAATCATTTGTTCTGATCGTTTCAAATTACCATGCACTGCATAGCACAGTATTGCGTTTTAGTTGAAAAAGCTTGAAGGTTACTTGCATCATACTGCTCTGTATTTACTNCAATGCTGTTACAACCATTATACACCTATGATATGTGAACTTTTGCAAAAAATCGAATATTTTTAATAAGTGAGAGTGCTTTCAGAACATGATGAATGACTTGAGCAACCTCGCTAAGTTTCGATTGGTTCATTCAGCACCTCGGCTGAAATGCGCGACAGACCAATCTATTGAATCTGTTTACGTCAAACCTCCAGCCACCCATGCACATTCCTGCAACAATCTGCTTGGTGTTAGTTCAGCTTAAGTGCGGTGAATACCGCGACTCTAAGAAGAAAGCGTGTTTACCTTGAAGCTCAACAGTAACTTGTGTTCTCGCAGGTTTCGCTTCGCTGGCCGCATCATAGGCCTGTGCCTGGTCCACCACTGCCTCCTCGACGCGTTTTTCACCAGACCGCTGTACAAGATGCTGCTGCGTTCCAAATGCGACCTGTCCGATCTGCGCTTTGTCGACGAGCAGTTCTATCAGTCGCTCGTGTGGATGAAAGACAACGACATCACTGACGTGCTTGACCTCACCTTCACAGTCGACGAAGAAATGTTCGGCAAGGCATGAGACTTGTTGTCTGTACTGTCTTTGCTTGTAATATTGATTTAATTTTCCTGTGTCACATGCAGAATTTCACATTTGGAAAAAATGAATCAAGCTAATTCAACCAGTAATCATCTCACGATCCAGCCTTTTACGCATGTAGTGATTACTCAAAACCTTGGTTTGGCGATAGCTGTGTGTTGAGTTTGTGTTGGTATTTTAAATTTTTGTAACAAGTGTTTCGCCGCTTGCGCCAAAGAGCACTCTTTGTTATTGTTGGCAGTGTTTCCCCGTCCAGTTTGCTTTGCATTCCGATTTTAAAGAATATCTCCCAACAGTTGATCTCCAAAAGCCAATCGATAATCTTGCGATGAAGAAGTAACTTGTAGTGCAGCGAATACCGGCACGCGACTGAGCGAAGTCCTCGCCAGACGTTCGCTGCAACTAATGCAGTTTTGAGGCAAAACTCAAGAGCTCACCTGCTTCCTTTCCACAGATCGAAGAACGAGAATTGAAACCGAACGGCAAGAACATCGCAGTCACTGAGAAGAACAAAAAAGAATACATTGAGCGAATGGTCAAGTGGAGAGTGATCCGTGGAACCAGGGAACAGACCAATATGCTTATCAGGTGTGTCGCTAGTTAATGTCACCCACTGCACTAAACGGACTCTGAGAATCGGGTGCTAGCATTGTTTCACTGATATCTACTGTAACCAGTTTCTCCGCGAGTTATAATACTTTATTCTATCTTCCCGTCCTCTATTCACCCACTACCAATTTTCCAGGGTATAAGTTTTCTTAAGAGCTGTCGATGCTTGCCCAGCAGGCGAAATATATACTCTGTAATGTTTTTTGACGTTTTCCTGACCAGGGGCTTCAACGAAGTGATCGACATCCGCCTCCTCAACGCGTTTGACGCTCGCGAACTGGAGCTGGTGATTTGCGGCACCGCCGACATAGACCTTGCCGACTGGCGGCAGCACACGGAATATCGCGGCGGTAAGATTGAAACTTACTTCTTCCTTGTGTTCTTTTCAATCTAAATAGCTCTTGGCGCCCATCATCGAGTGGACGGTATTCACGAGTTGCGCGTTGCGTACTGCGGTTGGATACATCAAGCACTGGTTTCATCGGCGATGAACAATAGCAATTTTACTTTGCGTGTTAACTGACAAAAAATTCCACAATACTTTGTACCTCACAAGTGCGCAACCAGGAATTTTGTGGGGAGGGGGGGTTAGCGGGCAGGGTTTCATCCCGGTGACTTCAAACGTGGCACAACTTCCTTGCAATCGCCCTCGAACATCGCTTGCTGCAAACGGTGGCGAAGTTTTTAACCTTTGGCCTTTCCCCAGGATACTACGACATGCATCAAGTGATCCAGTGGTTCTGGTTGGCGCTCGAGCGATTCGACAACGAGCGACGCCTGCGACTCTTGCAGTTCGTGACCGGCACTAGCAGCATCCCCTACGAGGGTTTCTCGGCCTTGCGTGGCCCGAACGGGCCGAAGCGCTTTTGCATCGAGAAATGGGGGAAAACGCATTGCTTGCCGCGGTATGTCGTCCCTTTCTTGACTTGCGTGCATATTTCAAGGCCTTGCGTAACTTCACGAAGCTTTTCTACCGTTGCCTCATGAGTGCCGGCGTGATCGACTGGCTTTCGATCTCAGCCAGTTCAACTGTTCACTGCGGGACTCGCCGACTACGTCTGTTCGTTAAAAGCCGCCCAGTCTAATAGAGTTGATGTTGAACGAAAATAAAATCATTATTGTTTTCCAAATACTGTACAGTATTAGGCTCGCATATATCTTATGTCAGTGGTGTTTTTGGTGTTAAACGCGTGGATGACCGCTGGCATTATATATCTTTGCAGGAGTTGAAATTCAGCATCATCAAATTGAGAAAGCTGTATAGTGCAATATTTTTGCAAATGGGTTTAGACAAGGTGCCAAGTCCGTGAAGCAGTTGTTTTCCGTTGCAATGCCGTTAACATGCTGCATAAACTTACCTCACCAGATACATCCCGTAACTTCACAACTGTAAGGTTTTCTTGTAACGAAAAAACAAACGACAGCTGCGTTAATGCATAGCGCAGTGTTGATCGCTAGACGTAGAAAAACAGGACTCCATGTCCGGTAAACCGTTCTCAGAGCGCTTGCTTAGATTTCCCGAGATTTCTGCAGATCCGTGCGAGGTTTTAATCGCTCGGTTTCAACTTTTTTCTCTACACAGCGCTCATACCTGTTTTAACCGGATCGATCTGCCTTCTTATCCGTCGTTCAACGTGCTCTGGGAAAAGCTTGTGATCGCCGTCGAGGAGACAAGCACCTTCGGCCTCGAGTGATGACGTTCGGAAACCGCGACAACGGGCAGCGCGCGATCACGGGCAGTTAGTGCAGTTCTTTTTCTTCTCGAAATTCTAAACGACAAGTGCAAGTCGTTCAACCCGCGACCCAGTTTCACTGCACTTACAGCACTTTTGCCAGTCAACATAGCGCTGAAATTTCGACAGTAGCCGTTCAGGTCAATCTCGTGTGTGTGTCGAATCGCGCGATCAAAAATTGCTGTGCAGGCTGGTAAGGTGGCATCTCTGGCTTCTTTTCATGGGCCTCGCCTTTTTACGGCCCTCTGCTTTTCATCAACTTTTTTTACTGTGCTTCTCCAGCGAAACACGATCAACCGTTATGCAAAAAAACTTTCGTTTCGTTTTGTTTTTGAGTGTTTGCTTTGCTGTACAACTGAAGTGGAGCATGTGTGCAAGTTCAAGTTGTGTTTCTCTGGAGAAAACCGAAAGGACGTGAAGATGTCAAGACAGGTGGAGATGAATTCCCTCTTTAGAATCACGTGTGTTGAATCAACGCGTTTCATATTGTGTGTACCAACTCGAAGTGTTCATTAAAAACGTTTGTCTTTACGTTATTAATTTCCACGCCGGCGAATGCCACCTTTGATTCGCATAAAGTGCTTCTTGCAGTGGTAATGCAGCGCATTTTCGCAGTTTATATGTTGTTTGTATTCTTTTTTTGCTGTTTTCGGCGCGAGTGAAGAGATGAAATGTTTGAAGAAAGATATATTTCTAAGTTTGTTCGCGAAGATCGCGTAAAGAGTACTTGGCATGTTGGTGCCGAGTTTTTTTACTTGTCTTTATCGCAAAGTTTTACGCAGCATGGCATCGAGAAGTGACTTATGCCTCATCTAAGCATTTGTGTTTATGGATCAAAAAACTTCGTGCAAATGCATTGCTGAGTACAAACAAAATTTTGGCTACCCGTGTTTTTTCCCATGACTTGTGTTTCGTTCCTGCGTCCGTAGTTTGCTTGAGTATTACCTGAAAGGCCTATACTGAGATACGGGATATAATACAAAAAAGCTTTAACGTTTCAGTGTAGATTTTTTCAGGAGCTTTGTCAAATCAAGAAATTATCACTATTTGAATCTCAATTACCAAGGTTCCCTTCGCTGTTCCAGGTGCGTGTCATACAACCAATGTTTAGACCTGGCGTTGCGTTGGGATGTAGGGCATGCCTAGAACTTGTGCTTGTTTTCTTGCCTTTGAAAGACTGGGTAGTGAACAGCGTAGCGAAAGATGTTTGTTCAAAGCGAAATTCCAACCTCTTCCCTCCATCTCTGCTTCGTGTGTTTGGCTGAATGTGGTGTTGTGATCATGACAGCATGGGCGATAATCCTTCAGCGAAAATTTCGATCTGCAAACAAATCTTTTCGTTAAAAATTCTTGCTGTCAGTTGTACATTGATTTGTGGGCTCACTCACGTAGTACTTCCATTGGAGAGTCCATGAACATAACTGTGTTTTCATCAAAGCACTGCCCAACGTTGGTCTCATTTCACGCCGTGGTTTTTAAAGTTGTTCGGCGCGCCCTGTATGTATCATGGGAAGCACTCCAAGCTAATAACCAGACACTTTCTCCCTGTAGCAAAGCTTTTTGAAAGGAGAATAGATTTGCTCATGGTGCACGAAACATTGCGTGGCATTGAACAGAACGAAGAACGCCGGTTGTGGAGGCCAGACTACATTGGCGCTTATTTTTTGATGATCACTCGTAAACTTCAAAACGCTGACTGCCCTGCGCAAGTGTTAAGTCAATTTATCATACTACGTTGTGCCAGTGCACTGATATTAAATCGCGATCCTTCGCGTAACCAAAAGTTCATGGCGTTCTACCTTGCTGCGAATCGAGTCGCTTCTACCAGAAATGACCGTCACCGACACACCAACCACATACCTGGATGGGTTCATGTAGGTTGACCTACGTGCGCCTAAAACCAATATTGATTCGAGAACCAATCTAGTTTGCTAAAGAGTATAACCCAACAGATGGACGTCAAAACATTGCCGTTGTACGCTCGGTTTCCGATATCCGCTTTTGTTGTGTTGCTTGTGTGTCTTTCTCCGCAAAGCCAGAAGTTTCTTTTGAAATTTTGATATCGCTCGATACGTCATGTGCACTGGAACTTGGTGTTTGTGAAAAATAACTGGTTTGTCGTACACCTTCCAATTTAAATGTCCATTGCTGGAGAACTACCGCAAAACATGCTAGTTTTTATTTTTCTGAAGCTGTTGCTTTTTTCTAAAAACGATAACAGTTGCTACAGCTACTCTTTAGAGCTGAAACAGGTTGCTAATAATTATTACCTTATTGCAAGACATGGTACGGAACAGTTAGGGCTAGTGTACTCGTGTCTGTTTAGGTTTGTGGTGACAAAGTTTTGCTTTCCTTTTCTGCTTCGTGCCCATAATTCGCTTTCTACTGATCTTTCGTATTCGTCATTTTGGTGCTGATGGATCTTCCTCGAGTTACACCGAACAAGTAATTTTGCGCCGGTCCGCTTAATTTAACGGTTGTGCCAGTGAATAAGCCACGACCTTATCGTTGTCAACAACTGTCGCCTTGCATGTGTTATTTATCATGCGTTGTTTACTTTTTTATCCGCAAAGCCACCTGTCTTCTGACGTTTGTTCGCCAGTCGGCACCATTTCATATAGCAGTTGATGTGAAAATGTCTTGCAACAGTGGTAATATCCCTTTTAAAATGTAGTCACTGCTCCTGAAAGGTTGTCGGATGGACAGTCTGAGGTTGTGTTCAGCTCTTAACAGCTTGAATTGACGGGCACCACGTAAGTTTGTCTTGTGAACACGTAAATCTTGTGGCGACAATCATGAGCTTCTCACATTTCTAAATCATTCACGTGAAAAGAAACACCGTTGCGTTTTTATGAAGGCGAATTAGAGCTTCTGTGTTGAAGTGCATGCATCCGCACTTTTCAGTATTCTGTCAATGTTTAAAAAAACGAGCAGCAATTGTCATTCGACGGCATTATTCGTGTATGTTGGTGCACTGCCGCTTTTGTGGAGTTTGTTTTGGATCTTGCGTTGTTTAGCTTTCTCTGCACTCGTGTATATTGATATAAAGTTGTTGTACTGCGGCATTACCCGTGCATTTTGGAGCCGGGTTTCGATCAGTTAGCCAGCAATACGGCGAAACCATGGACGACGTTTTGGTCCACTACAAGAGCAGGGCCTCCGAGAGGAATTTTTCCAGGGGGTACGAAGACCGATACGGGCCCCTTATTTGTTGGGGACTCGTCGAAGCTTGCATAGCTTGTTTGTATAGTAATCAGAATGAGCTCATGCTAAGATTTACAAATAGATTATTAGTTATACTGGCAGCTGACTTACACTGATAATTTTAGGCTATAATTACAGAAAAGCTGATCACGTGTAGTTTAATTTTCTCGGGCCCGGGTGCAATGCACCTCGGGTACCCTCCTCTCGTAGGCCCTGTACAAGAGAAACTAGTTTTGAGCTCCAGCATATTCGGTAGCGGCAGCTACAGCTGCTAAGTCATTTTTGAAGAACATCCGTAGAATTTTAAGAACTTTTGTTGGATGTAGGCTACGGATTGTACGCTGAGCCGCAAATACTGTACCCCCAAACACTATCACAGCAGCCCATGTGCTCTTACAACTAATCGACCTGACATCCTGAGGTGCTAAGCTGAAGCAAGGCTGTTGTAAGGCTATCAGCCCTTAAATTAATTCCAGATTCAGTAACGCTTGCTTGCTTTTCGCGAGAACAAAGCATCAGGTTAAAAGTGACACGGTAACACAAAACAGTCCGCGTGGCAAGCAGTACGAACTCGCGACCCAGCTGAATTGCGGTTGCCCCGATCCAAGTGCACATGGGATGAGTCAGACGCAAAAGCACATGCACGCAGCGCGGTGTCGGGCACAAGTTCGGTTGAAACAAACAAAGCAGCTTGTGCCTACAGTAAAGCAAACGTAAAAGGTGCTCATTCATTTTACGCGTAAACACGAAATTACATAACATTCAACATGCTGCAAAGTGTTCTGGGAATAAAACCGGTGCTTGTTAGTCAATGCTGTTGAATAGTGTTTGGTTCATGAATTTAACCATGGAGAAAAATTTCAAACGTCAAAAATTATGTTGCAAATGCGTTCTCTGTTTATGTTAATTGCAGTATTGTGGCTGCTTTCCCATACTAAAGATTTGATGTAGGCTATCGAGGTGAGTGGATTGCTCACGTGCGCAGTTTATATATTTGAAGGCAAAGTTTTAAATGGAGTCACATGTTAACTACGTCAGTAACCTAGCAGGGTTTAGTGCCAAAAATTAGAAGCTTAGTGAATTTCTAGGATCTCTGTCACATAACATCCTTGCAATTAAGAAGTATTCTTGCCTACTTTTCACACCAAGTTATACATATTCTTACAAATCGATGGTATCGCGTTGTCACCAATTTTATGTAAAACATGTTGTTTCCCGCCAACAAACGAAATGCGCCGTTTAGCTTAAGCCAAGTTCACTGAAGAACTTTCGATCGAAACNTCATGATCTACTTTTTCGAAGAACTTGTTGATCAAACGTCGTGGTCTGGATCGACTTTCATTTAATGTATTTTGACTATAACTAAGGCATGGGCGTCGGAAGGTGGGTACAGGGAGGGCCTGATCCCCCCTGGATGTTGATATTTGATATTTTCCTGCTACCTGTTTAGTAGAAAAGCGTTTTTCTCTTAGTTTCGAGTTGGTAAAATGAAATTTCATCAATGTCGGAACCCCACTGGAAAAATCCACTATTGCACCCCCCTACAAAAAATTTTTTCCGATGCTCATGAATCAAGACCTTGTGTTTCAGTTACCCATCGCATGAGCAACAGCTCGATCCTAGCTTCCATTGTGATATGCTGAGGTACGATATGCACAAGTGTGGTTGTGTTGCGGGCAGTGGACAGAAACTACTGGGACGTTCAGCAAACAAACTTTTTCTGTCCACTGCATCACCAGGCCCGTAGTCATGGGGGGTGTTCGGGGGCAATTCCCCCCCAAACTTGTTTGTGCCCCCCGAATTTCGTTGTGTCCAGAACATTTTTTTCAAAATATATAATAAAAATAATTTAATTTATTTGTTTATGAGCAGATACGAAGTCCACAGTATGAAGACACACTCTGCAGAACGCAGGTTGATAAAAACAGAACGTAGTACAAGGCATTGAAGCCGGCAGAATCACAGAGTTACAGACATTTTGTGCAACTGCGTTGAAGACAGAACCATAGGGTTACAAACACATTCTTAACACTATTGTTAGCTAACACGTAACACTTTTTACAGCACTACTGCGGAGCAGGGCGCTAATTTCTAAATTGGTCGAGACTAGGTAGTTCAGTTCAGTTCAGTTCAGTTTATTTCTGCATCCCGACCAAGCACAAAATACTTTATCAGGATTACAGGGACAGGAAGCGACGGCCGTTGCTGTCATTTAACTCACTGCCCCCACAATTTCACGCAAAACAACTTTTATGGTCGGGAGAGAATCGGGGAATCGAACTATCATGATTCCCAGGGAGAATTTTGGCCGAAATTAAAGCAATGCTTTACCGACTGGACT
>JGI24021J15306_10000717_pt1 | contig 28050 bp, 18 predicted proteins | sample Ectturendosymbi1_FD_15306 | JGI IMG/M metagenome (IMG submission 15306) | reverse complement strand
AATGTTGGTGAAAAACTAAGAAAATAAACATCAATATCCTGATCGCTAAGGGGGGTGCTTGAGCACCTTCAGCACCCCCCCTGGCTGCGCCTTTGGGTTTAGCCAGCTGGACTTGCCTCGCCAATCTTTTGTAAGGGAATTCTCGGAAGATGCCCGAAACAGATATATTGATATCTGTGCTCTCTCAATTCCGAGGAGATGTGGTTCCACATTAAGGGCTCTGCGAATTTCACAGCTGCGCACTTTGTCGCGAAGTGTCACACCACGGACTCATCGCAAAAATCTCTCTCTGCCACATGCACTTGAGATATTATTTCGGTCATTACCCAAGATTCATGATCATAGGTAAGGATCGTAACAAAGACCGATTTAAAAACTGACGGCTTTGCGGTGCTGGACTCTCGTTTTGTGACCACAGAGCGACAGAGCAATAAAGTTCACGAAGAACTGCGTTATCTTTTAGCAATCCATCCATCAGCCTCATCGCTCCTCCTTCCGCCACTCGTAAATACCAGCACTGTGTACTTGAATTTCTCCACCTGCTGCAGAGTATTCCGCTCACTTGCAGCATACACTGTCTTTGGTTTGTAGAGAGACATAATACCTCGGTATTTTTAGTGCTAATTTTCATGCTGGCTTGGTCGCACGCAGCGGAAAACTAATCGAGTGCATGCTGAAGACCCTATTGAGAAGATGCTAGCAGTACCAAATCGTCTGAAAAAGTGTAAGTAGTTGATTCTGCAGCTCATCAATGTGACACCCTCCTCGACTCGGCTGTGACTGTCTATCCAATTCATGTAATCAGGAGTGGTGCGGCGTAACGAGAGGGGACAAGGGGGCACAATTCCCCCCGGGAGCCAAATCACTGTGGGAGCGCCGAATGACTGTGGGGGGCGCGAAAAGTTCCAACATTGTCAGAAGTACTTTCTTCAACGCAGCACATTTGCTTCCGAAAGACCTCAGGTTCGAACATTGGGGCGCCAAACTTGCTTCTTGTCCCGGGCGCCATCTAACCTCGTTATGCCCCTGCAGGGGTGGCTGAACGTTTAGACCCGAGGGCCGAATTCACGACTGCCTGGCCGCTGGAGGGCCGGATACAGTACGATTTACGTGACAGGTGACAGGCAGCAGGTAATGCTGTTGCACTGCTGTCGACAGCCGGAAACTTGGCACTTGAAAAAATTTTCAAGATATTTGGCGGGTTTGATTAAACTGGTTGATTTAAAATATTTCGCTAACTATGCCAAATTTGTCATTTCGTGGCCAGCGTGAGTTGTCTACGGGTTTGAAATTTCAACAAAAGGATCAAAACCACACAGCGATCAGTCACTGTTGCCTGACCGCGTAGCCAGGTGAGAGCGAAAGGCGCCGTCATTCCCCCATTTTTGGACTGCAAATATTCAAATATTGAGCAAAAATTGTTATGACCGCGTAAAATCAATTATTCAATCCATCAAGCTGCAGATAGCTAGTATTTTGCCAAAGTTTCTGCGTTAGAGCTATAGGCGTACGAGGTGGGGGGGAAGATTAAAAGTATTTGTTTGGCAGAAATTTTTTGAAAATTTTTTGGCAGAAGTTTCTTAAGCAGAATCATCGCCCTGCAAAACTGTCCTATTCGTTTTCTCACAGTGGCGCAGAAATTCGAGCGAATTGAAAATTTTGTGCCCCCCCAAAGCCAAAGGTTTCCTCTGGCTAGAGCTGAGTACCATGGTTTGTTGAGACGCGTCGCGGCGCGCAGTAATCAGAGGGGTAACGACGGGGGAGGCAAAGGGCACAAATTCCCCGTGCGTCCAAAAACCTAACAATGTCACAAGTACTTCATTGCAGTACATATGCTCCCGAAAGACCCAGGTTTCGAACATGGGGGTGCCATCTAACCTCGTTACGCCCCTAGCAGTAATTCAATATTCCCCTGCGTTGTCCATGTTTATGGAGTGAGGAGTTGCACAACTGCATAGTTAGGTCATAATTCTTTTATCTAAACGAGCACGTTCAATGCATTTTTCTCACATGACGGTAAGTTGTTTGCTAACGTATACATCTATGGCTTTCTACACGCTGCTTTATGGTTCAATCAAATTAACTCCGTCAAGACACTCATCCACTCACCTTTATGTTGCAAAACTTCGATGCAGACATACCGCGGTCTAACAAACTGTACTAGCAACACCCCTAGAACTGGTTTTTCGTTTTCATTTTAGAGGCTTGTAACATCTTGATTCAGTTATAAGTTTTCCATATTGCATTCCTATTTTCACTACTGCCTTTCCTTTCAAGGCTGTCAGTAGGCATCAAAGAAATAAACTTCCAAAAAAACAGACCAATTTCGTACAGTCCTTACATAACGTAAGGCTGGGCAGCAGTGCTCTCACTTCTAGTAATTTTGTCCCTAGATTGGAACTTTTGACCCTTTTTAGGGATTTTTGGGAAAAGTTTGGAATAAACTATTCCAGTTTATTTTGCAAATCATATTTGGTTCTATTTTTAACATTTATCATTGGTACTCCGATTTTATGCTGCACCATCACAGATTTAGGGATTTTGGAGTTGCATTTTGAAAGCCCCGCTGGGCAGGTCTCACGCAGCAAAGAAATAGCGAATTAGTGGTATTATTACGAAACAATAGCATTTGTTCACGCCATTCGATAAGAGGTAGGGTAAAGTTCGGCACGAAAATCCTGACCAAGCGAAAAACACCGTTTATTTTAAATATTTTTTATCTCTGTTTCTACTTCCATGGGCACCAACAATGGGGCGCCACCGACGTTTGGCAGGCAGTTGCCCCAAACTGCTTCGCCTACTGTGTATGAATTAACGAGAGCAATGCCGAGAGGAAAAACAGCTTTGCGTTAACTGCAGCCAATACAGGTTGTTTTAAAGTTATGCCAACACCATGCTTACGATTTTCAGCGGTCTCGAACAGTTCCAAAAGATAGCATGATGTTCTACCTTTAAACTTTCTAGGAGTAGCAAACAAGGTTTGTCCTTCCTACCACTACACAATGTTCGTACAAGACATGGTCTTGGAGGGCTAATGCACCTACAAGTCCACAACTATCAAAATCGAGGACTGGTCGGCGGCGTCAGTATCACCAGCGTAGGGTTGTACCACCAGTGTGGGGGTTGATTTAGAAAGCAACTGTTTGTGCATTGTTTGTGCCTCCTGCGTAGGGATGGCGGGTCTCGTGAAGTGTAGCTGGAGGTATAAACAACGTACTTAGACTTCCATGCCGAGTTGTGCGAGCACCAAACAAAACAACGGTACGGGCTGCAGTACAACACTTGGACAGACCAAGGTTTTAAGGAACGAAAATGTGAAAATACAGTTCCCGTCTCCTTTCAACGAAACGCACGACACTTGTGCGGCCTTCATTCAAGGTCAAGCCACGTACGTGTGTAACATGTGCTTTATATTTTCCAAAAAAATCAAACGCAGATCAACAATGAGATTGCACAGTAACAGTCGCGATACAGGAGCTTTGCAAACTACAAACCAAGCTGCTAACCAGCTCGCTGCAAGGCTTGGCTTCTGTTAAGAATATCAGAAGAGCAAGAGAATAAGGGTGCTAAATTTGATCAAAAACTGAACTAAAACGGACTCGCTCAGCTTGGTAGACTTGAATTTTCCTGCATTTCGTCCGAAATTTTTACATGTACCTCAATTTTCACGTATTTCAAACCTGCAAAAGGCCTACACATTTAGCGTACCCTCACACCGGCGTCCAACATATCCAACATATATTGAAAGCAACTTTCAACCAGCAGCAACCTTTCAAGTTAAAGCAAAGTTGTGTGGTAGGGTTGCTCGCTACAACGGCAGTAATCAGCAAAATTTTAGGCACCGCGTTTTTTTAAATGAAGCGCAGCAAACTCTGAATGCTAAATGCACCGGAGAAGATGAGCTTTAGCGGAAAACTGATCGGTCCGTTTGCACCTCTCCCGCCGATAACGCACTTACCGGGTAAAAAAGGCAATCGCCTTCGATTTTTACCTCACGATTCCAGTGGTACTGAACATGACAGGCGCTTGGAAGAACAACGCATTCAATGCAGAAAGCACGAAAAGCGACGCGCATTAAGTTCGACACACATACGAACGAACATCTGATGCGACTGCGGCCGACCTCACTGCGCGTAAGCGATGTCAGAGAAATACTGCAGCACGTTCTCGATCGTGAACTCGAGCTTGATGTCGCTGCCGGGGTAGCACTTGCGGATCAGCTCCTCGAAGCGCTTGTACTGGCGGAGGAACTCTTCCTGCATGTGCTGCCACACCACCTGCGCCGAGAACACAAGGGGTTTTGATTGGGATCGCGAGCGAAATGCGCAGCATGCCTGAATGCCTTCACCGAATTGACTTTTGCCAAGCTCGTCAACAAAGTCAAAGAGAACACAGCACGCTAGGGAGAGAGTTTTTTTTTTCAATTTTTGAAAAAACGACCATTTCGAAGAAACAGCAGAAATGCTGCACCATGTCGGCTGAGATACACATTTTCCAAGTCGACAAGTTGCCCCCAGATGCAACTTTTACTGGATTTTTGGTTAGCGCTTTATGCTCCGAACAATGCGGTGCTACGCAAGTCCATGCCGTAAAAAGATACCAATACGGTTGCCAACCCAAACGATCAATATTGCAGAAAGTGACACCAAACAACAATTACAACCCCCAAAAGCCTCGTTCACAAGATGTTCAACAATAACAGTGGAAAATGAAGCCGAACACGAATATGAACTAGGCGCGTCAGCCTTGACCCATGCAGCTGCTCCACGTCAGAATAAGATCAGAACATTAGAACGTTTTCGAAAGGTGCCTCACCCGCAAAAGCCGGTTGTCGTTTTCGGCGGTATGTTTGACGATCTTGTGGTGAAGCGACTCCAGTCCCTTCTTCACGTCCTTGCCGCTGTACTCCTTGATGCATTTGCGAAGCTCCTGCTTGTTGAACTTGAGCTGGAAGCCGACCTCTTCCGGTCGCACTCCGCTCTTGATCACTTGCTCGACGCCCTCGAAGAAATGCTGCGGTGCGATGACGCGAAACAACAAACGTTGAGGGGGAAGTCAGTGGAAACCAACGGTTATCACCAGTGTTCCCTCTAAGAAAATCTTACACTGAGCAAATCTTTGCATGCAATTGGCAACCATGTGGACACGCAACTAGTAAAGCGTTTCAAGCGGTAAAAAGTCTATGCCAGCGGTCCTTGACATTTTTTACACATCTTATCCCTATATTAAACAAGATTACTGAGATTTACCCCCAGTACACTTAATGGTGCTCATTTCTTAAAAATGCGAAATTATCCTAACAAACTCTTAGTTTAGAATGATTTATAAAAATGTACATCTGCTACAATTTATGGTTCAGTAAATTCACCCTCTCGGAGGATGAAATTTACCCCAGGTTGAGAACCACTGGTCTATGCGATATACATAGGATATGAAATTTGGAACGTTGCAAGTGCGCGAGAATGAGATTCCACTGCGCAATTGTCTGGTGGTTCTGCGCACCTCAGAGGGAACACTGGTTTTTACAAAACAGTCACAAGCTGAAAATAAACCGATAGTTTGGCGCAGTCTCCAGAAATAGACCAGAAACGATGTTGAACGTGAATTGGATCGAAATAGTTCGCTAAACAAAAATGTTTATTAAAACTGTCACTTTGCATATGTCATGAGTAATGTCGGCTCTTGTGCATCTGCAACGACATCGGCAAAATTTTTAATTACGAGAACACCTGCATTTTTTCCTTTTTTTAATAGTACTATAATGAAAAAAGCGCCCTGCAGCAAAAGGACTAAGGTGCAACACACGGCATAGGCTCATTCTGCTTTAACTTTGTTTAACGCAGCCAATACCGGATGTTTGACGAAACTTATTAGTTTTAATTTCTTGCTTACGTCTAAGCGGTCTGTATTTTAGTTACTGTCATTCAAAGCGCTCTTTCGTATGATTCAAAACCTCACTTAGCGCTGATCCACGAAAACAAGTTAACTCAGCGTTTCTTAAAAATTGTTAAAATTTTGCACAACGGTCCCCTTACCATTTTTCTACGGCTCGCGGTCCACTGTCAAAATAAAGGCAAACAACACCAGAATTGGTTATTTAAGCACACATTAACTGCATGTAATTAGTACATTTCAGTGGGTGGGTGCACCTGTGTGGCTTCCAACCGTTCTTTTATGTTTAGGACAGCACAACGCACATATCATCATGTGTCATGTTCAATCTGCTTCGAAATTTTGTTTTGATAGCGAGTGGTGTAGAAAAAGCTGTCGCACACTCGTAGGTTGTTGGACTGTGACTTCCAGTGCCGTCTTTGTGACATCGGGATAAAACTGAACCATGCCATTGCAATCCACACGTCGCGGCAACGCACTTCGAGGAAAATATGTTTTTCACCCCCCAATCATTCACCGCATCAATGAACTATTCTTGAATTAAGTTGTCCGCCAAAGGCAGATCGCTGACATTGATTCCAAACGGGTTGTTGATGGAACGATAATATTTTTCACAATCCTGCGGGTTGGTAACGGCAAGTTTCTTCACCAAGAATGGAAACGCGGCGTTTCATGACCTCAATGATATCGTACTTCACTTCATGCGAAGTCCATTTTCAGCGAAAATTACGTTTAGATTGGCTAACTTGGTACGCCACAGTGACGAATTTATTTCCAAAGCGGTTCATTTTTATGACAGTGAGTCACGTTGATGTCTTTTCCTTTGAGCGTCAGGTTGGCGGAATTCTTTAATACGAATATGACCACCAAAAATGACGGGCACATCCAGAAACGATCTTCAGATAATTTTTCGTGCAATCCTGGTTCTTCTTGCAAAAAAAAACATGTAGTTTTTCGTAGTACGAAACCTCTTCCCACCACTTTCCCCATTTGAAAAACTCTCGTGTGAGTGCAACAAGACTTTCGAATTCGGCATCGCTTTCTTTGCACACTTCAGCAAACAGATGATGAGCTGAGTGCGTTCGCTGAAGTTCAGTTTCATGTATACTCGTAGTAGTAGTACACCTTTCGGGAATGCCGCGAATGCTCTGCAGCGCTCATCTCCGCTTTAAATCGAACACGTACGATTCACAAAGTGCTGATGCAGCAGTTAGCAGATACTAGCACTCAAGCGTGACCAGTCATTCGAATGACATGTTTCCCAACCTACGCTCTCACGCTTCAGCGCTTATGTTGGTTTGGCTGCTAAATACGCACACTACGGGAATAACATCTGTCGGATTTTTGTACGTTCTGAAGTATACATGTCCGAATTAGCAGTTTGTGTGTTAAAATGTGTCCGATATAAATCGAAATTGTCTTTTACAAGCTAGCGTAACGTCAAAATTTTGCTCGATTACAATTCAACTGTGCTTTGTGTGTGATATGACGAAGCAGCAAGCGATACTTTGTTACTTGTGATTTGCGGCGCTAGTACAAACAACGTGATCAATGCTGCACATGAAACGTACATCCACAATATATCAGTGGTCACGCGGTTCCTAAAATTTCTTCGCGGACCCCACTTTGAGAACCACTGATAACTAGTCAGTCCGATCAGGCTGGCGTGTCGTGACTGCAAGGCTTCGTTTCACCCCGGTAGCACTCTGGTATGTTTGACGACAAAGGAAGCACGCCGAGTGCACAAAGCGCGAAAGCCGTTTCAAAAAATAGTAGTAGAGTGTTCCGGACCGGAATCCCGACCGTACATTTGCTTCTCTGCTCGCCAACGTCGCCGTCGCCACCATTCACTACGGCGCAACTCAAGAACGCATGCAACACGATCCAGTGTGGCAGAATGCGAGCAACATGTCGTTGCAAGATGCGCTGCATTTCAAATAAAAACAAACGACAACGGATGATCGAAACAACTCACGCTGAGCTTTTCCAACGGCCTGCCGAGCAAGCCGGTGACGTAGCTTTCCAGGTTGTTCGAATAACGCGTTTTGACGTCACGTTTTTCCTGTTCGAGAGACGCTATCTTAAGAGTGGACAGGCAGTCCAGCAGGTCGTGGTAGTTTTCGAACATGACCACTTCGGGCGGTGTCTTCATGCTTTCAGCCGCCACGCGCTCAACTGAAACAAAACGACTGTGACGTAGTTGCTGTCGCAGCCGCAAGTCGATGCAGCTGCGATCAACAAGCGAGACCCGCGCGACCGTATCTGTGACAACCTTCTGTGCTGGTCAAGCACACAGACTCACAGTAACATCGTTGCCAGCAACTTGGATCGACAACCTCTATACTTTCCGGGCACGATGGAGATAACCGAGACAATCAGTAATATCAAGGAACATAATGGTAACAAGGATTAAAAAGTTATTCAGTAAGTAAAACTCTAACTGGCCTCCATGCAAAGTAGAAACAAAGTAAGGCATAATTAAAACCGAGTTAAAGAGACTGATAGGTCCCCGCACCTTGGCTTTACGCAATTCATGCAGTAAACGTTTCGGCGGAAGTGGAATCTACAGTTTAAGTCAACACGCTGGACCAATCGGCGTTTTGAAAAAAAAAACAAAAAAAAGAGGTCGATCCATCTTGTACCAACAGGTGAAACAACACAGTGCAATCAACCCTGCTGGTCAGTTCGGATTCGACACGAGTTGAATACAACGCGGAACAAGGACGATCTTGCGAGATATTTTGCAATAAGGACAGTGTTCGACAAGTGGCATCACACTAGGACGAGACAATCATATCCATTCGGTGATCACAATCATTATCGAATACACAGGTACTGGTTAAAGGACCGCAGGCCGCAAGATCCACAGGGTAGCCAGTAAAAAGCGATGCTGCTCCACCAACATCATTTTCTAGAACTCGCGTGAAGAAAATCGAAGATTAAAACAAATTCCAAACACCGCTGCAATGATGTCATACGCACTCGCTTCAAACACGGCCTCGATGAGTGTCTTGTAAGCTTTGTCAATGTCGGTGCGGCGCTCGGAGTCGCGAAATATGCTCTCGGCGAGTTCGACAAAGTCCTCGAAGTCTTGCACGAAGGGAAGAATGCCGCACTTCTTGTTCTTGCCGATGTGAGCCTCTTGCACCGCGTCCACTTTGTATCTCTGCGGCAACGAAAGCGACGCTATTTTTCGCACAAGAACATCGTTAATCCGCCAACGCACTTCTACCAACACATCGCAAATTGCAGCTTTACAGCGGCAACCAGCGCCAACGGCAAAAATAAGGACCTAAAATCGTAACAGCTGAACTGCTTTAGCAAGCGAGAAGTGTGAATAATAATAATCCGGTCAATGAATGGTGCAATTAGAACTCAACAAGTGGGGCAATAGTTTTGGGTGCGATATTGGGATGTTTAGATACAACCAAGGGTTTCAATGTGCAATCCGGGTTTATTGAGAATGGAGCGCATCGCTTGCTTGTGAGTTTCTTCTGCGTTCTTGAAACGTTTTTAGCTTCCTGAAGTAGCATGATGGCGTCATTCATGCGTAGCTCGTCACGCTTGTATTTCATCAAAGTAAATGTATTAGCGCCATCAAGCGTATACTTTTCTACTACAGCCACGTATGTATCCTCGTGTTCTTTCATGTATTTGTGTGTTCCTTGTTACTGCGATGCATTTTATCTTTTTTTAACAAGAATACGTTCTTCTCGTTTCAGCGAGTTCTTGTAATCCACTGCTAGGCCGCACTAGATCTCGGGCCAGGTGTTGAGCACCGATCAGTAAAACCGTCAGGCCATACGCTCCACGGGGAGGTCGATGGATTGGACAGTGAAGGACAACATGGTGAACGGTCTGTACCTCTGCGCCACACTCACAAGCCGCAACAGAATGTGTTAATAGTTTAGAACAGGGCTTCCCAACCTTTCTCCGACCATGTACCCTTTCAGCATTCCGACAGATTAGCATGTACCCCTTCAGCAGTTCGAAAGACAAGCATGTACCCCTTCAGCATTTCGACAGATGAACGTGTACCCCCTAAATTTCTTATGACAGAACATTTTAGTATGATTAATCATACATCTATTTAACAATAGACATGTAACGGCTTTTGAGATTAATATTCACTGATACATGTACAAAGAATTTGAAAAAAAGATGTAAATATACGTTTCGCTTCTATTGCTTACCTCAAATGTACCCCTTCGGACAGGCAAATGTACCCCTAGGGGTACATGTTGTTGTGGTGTTGAGTAATGCGTTCGACTAGAGTGCTCTTTGTAATTTCGTAGCAGCGCTTTCGTGGTTAATGATAAGTGACCCTTACAGCCTTAAGTCTTGATTCGTGTTCTTCGTGTAATTTGCGTGGAAGCGTTGATTTGCTGTCAAGCATTCTTATACGTTGTTTCTGTTTGCTTAAGTCATTCTATTCTATTCGACTGCAATTTGCATTTGGTCCCTGAAGTGCAAGAATACAACACATGTAACCCAGGTTGGTAGCCTCTGGTTTAGATCACCGATAACTGTCCATCTTCATAGCTGCGGCTTATTTACGTTTTCCAGCAGCGCTAAAGCAGGAAAGATTTCCGGATTATGTTGCATTAACTTTTTTCAAAAATACTTGAAAATTGGTCGTGTTTTGTGGAAACTAGTAACATTTGACAAAATCCCGCAATTCTAATTGATTGAGACGTTTTCAAAAACAGTTGCGAGTTTTTAGCTTTCAGGATCAGTACTCTATCGAGAGACTTTAATTCTGGACACACGAAATATCAAAGAAACCAACCAACAAGCTATATTTGCGACGATGTTCTATCAAAGAGATCCAGTGCGTTACTGTTTACAATAATGAAGTTCTTCGAAGGTATAATAAGTCGGCAATGGTTGCTACGATAGCCTGGTGCCTGGTGCATCTGCAGACGCAGGAAAGTTTTTCTTCAGTTGAGCGAGTGAGACATAAGTCTACGAGTACCTGATGTTCAAAACAGCTTTCAGCTGTTATTTGCAAAAAATAATTTTTTAAATATAAAAAAAGGAATTGCAAAAATAGACCTTTGGTCTGACAACATGTGCCGTTAACGAAGAGGGCTGCACTGAGCCTTTCGCAAGCCAAGCAATTCGCCCCTTCATTTCACACAAAGAAATAAAAGTTTGCAGTAGCTTAGAATAAGTCGCTGGTGAAGATCAGTAGCCTGATAAAAAAACACGGGTATCAGAAAGTGACTGGCGAAATGGACATTTGCGGCACATCCCAGATGAGATGATTTTAAATAGACCTTTGTGTGTATAAAAAAATGTGCAACTGTATGAAAATGTTGTTTTTGCCTTTTGTTTAGCAGTACAAGAAAACATGCAACGAATGTTGAAAACCTTGCGACTTAGACTACCATTTCAACCTTCTTTCACACTTTCCGCTTTTCTCCGAGAGACTCTGCGTCATGTCGCGATATTTTCGGCGTCGAGCTACATTTTGAAACCACGTGAAGCAATGTAGCATGTATTCAGCCCAAGTCTAAAGAACCATGGACATGAGAGGGAACGTTCAATTAAGGGGGTTTTCGCCCTCTTGTACGTACGTACGTACGTAACTGCGCACAAACGCAAAAAGAATGAGTCGGTTCTACAAATGAAAAATATTAAACAGGTCACAACCGACATCTGGAACGTCGAACACGACTGATTAACTTATGACGAAACACATGACGTGCATGAATCATTCACAAAGGGTATTGCTGTAACAACCGTCAACTTACAATGAAATTGTCGAAATTCCTCTTCACTTCAATCAAACAATTTCCCAACATCTTTGCTAGGAAGGAACCATCATTGTCCTATTGTTTATAACAAGAACAACTGTCAGCGGAATCTGCAATCGACGGACTCGAAACAGAAGTGAATACGAAGGCCAACGAGACGATAGCGCATATTATCATAAAACAGAGCGAGGCAAATTTTGTGAACGTGCGTTAATTAGTTCAAAGCGCAAAACCCAAAACCTCACAAAAACATTGCCTTGAATCCGCTCTACACTGCAACAAACCTGTTGCGCCTGAGTGACGCGCTGGCCAATCACCACCAGCATGTTGAGCGAATTGAGGGGGTCCAGCTCCTCACCGAAAGCAACCAACTGTGAAAGCTCCGATTCGACCACCGAAAATATCTCGGTCATCATTCTCCTGTTGCACGACGTAAGTGTTAGCGCAACAATTGAAACTACGATCGGTTTATTGAAATGACTTTTATCACGGCCATGGCTATTGCATTGCTCAATTGTCTGGGGTAAATTCGAACAATTTGGACTTGGTTTCTGGACAGAAGTGCTTGATTAGGACAAAAACTAGTCGCACTTGCTTGACGAATGCCATTCCAGTGTAACGCACACTAACTGGTAATCTTTATTTTTTCTAGACATAAGGGAATAAAGAACAGGAAATATGGGATTCATAACAAGGACTTCTTATTGTCTCGATAATATATAAACAACAGAAGTTTAGTTCAAGTAAACCAGAAGTGCAGCACTTGATGTGCTCTTGTTTATGCATTCAAGTAACAAACATCTTTTTCATTAGATAGACCACACGCAAATCACGGTTTTCCCATTTTTTAGAAATACTAGAAACACTACTAAAGTGATGTCGGTGACACTACGCACTTTTGAAAAGCAATGCTCCAAAACTCATAACATAAAAAACACGTAAAGAAACGGGCAAAAAATGACTGGTTTTCTGTCAACGCCAGATTTACTCAAGTAAATGCATCATGCGGCAAAACAGGCAGTAACTTAATGATGGAAACATGTCGCCACTGAAAATGTTTTTCGCCAATTAAATAGACTTCGGACGGTATCTACTTTTCAACACTGAAGTATTTCAATAACACGCATTTAAAACGGGGCAGCAATGGTTTTAGTGCGAGCATGCGATGACGTATAGAGTGCGTAAAAAGTGGTTGAAATTTCAATGGCGAAGGTCACGCAATTGTCATTAAAGCACGAGAAAAACAGGCACTAAAGAATTAACAGCAGAAGTTGCAGTGAAGACGAAATGGATACAAAGGAACAGAGCAAGCGAGGTCTTATTTACACTGAAAACCATTCACAAAAGAAAAACCAGGAACTGCAGACCATTCCGAAAAGAAAAAATTACTTTCGTCTTGCAAACGACACACTACAGTATTTTCATGCGAGGAAAATCAGGATAAGATAACGACTTTTAAACTTCTACGCGCAGCGGCACCGTTGCTTTCTTCGTTCAGTGGAGTTCTTATAACTATGAAACGTGCCTTGTACCATGCAAAAGAGATAGACACGGTTGATGTCAGCCTTTGGGGGACATCCTTGACTTTCTTCGCAGCGCCCTAAGTGCCGTCGTAGCACCAGGGTTGAGATCCAGTGGAATTAGCATAAGGAGCGTGGTATAATTTTTGTCTACGCAGCATGCACAGCTTTTGGAAAGATTCGCAACCAGAGCTCGGGTTGCAATAAATTGGCTGCAGGTAACGAAATAGCATTCAACTGATCGCGTTGGCAGCAAAACAAGTGTTTGATTTTTTTTAGTTTCGGAAAAATCACGCACAGCGGATGAATGCTTTCCGCTGGGGAGTTATCAGCACAAACGTACAACTTACCAAGCGCCTTGATTTTTCCTTTAAATTGAAATGAAAGCAGGAGGATTCTTTGTTAAGTGCAGGCGCACACGTTCTGGTACAATGTGAAACATCAGCCAAACACTAAGTTGCGCGACCAGGAGCGCAGCTGGCCCTAAACTTCCCTGAATTTTCCCAATTAACATCAAAAAAACAATCAAAAACGACATGATTCTCAGCAGTGCACAAAGCAAACCAAAACGAATTGAACACATGCGATAAAAAAGATCTCGCAAGTCTTTCCTCGGTTACCAAGCACCACGAAGCAACTGAAACCAAGCGTTCAATGTCCTGCGCTACTTACAGTTTTCGTTGCCGGGGCGGGTACGGTTTAACAGGTTGTAAGAACACGGTGCTTATCACAGCTGTCAGAGCTGACCGCCTACAGACACACCAGACGCCAGAACAGACGTTTTAAGACAGTGATGCTTTTTTGAAGCAAATGCTGTTCTTAATGCACCGTAAACGGTTCCAAACTAAAGTCGAATGTTTGACAAACGGACATCGCGGTCGTTTGTCTTTCGCTTCGGCTTGAAAGCGGTCGTTGAAAATAATGCCACACGTTTATTTTTAACTCGATTCGAAGGCGACAGACTTGCGCAAAGGGTAACCACATCACAGTCGATCCAGCCGAGTTAAAACACAGGGAATGAGAATGCTGGTAGCATATCCACTCGCGGTGCACTCGACAATATAACACTGAAAAAGCACAGCGACCATGGAGTTCAGTCAAGGGAGTTCCACGTGATTTGGCCTTACGAGGCCGAAGTATTTTAGATTAGGCGCACCCGACACAAGCCAGCGACCAGGGTTGGGCAGACAGGCAACTGGTCCCCACCTCGAAACTTCAAAAAATGTTTAGTAGTTGACGAAAAGTTGCAATCATTTTGCCTCTCCCCCCGAAATATCAGCTGTTAGGAGCCCTGAACCGACACGATTGTCCTACGCCGTCCAATACAACAAACAAGGTTTGCTAGAATTGGGGGGGAATATAGCGTGAAGACGCCCCTGACCACGTTCCACGCGCTTATATCGTACAACAGTAGCACACTCATGTCAGCGAATCACCAGTACTTGTTAGTTGTTTTTCAGAGTGAACATACATACGAAACAACAACACACGCCTAACCACTAACAACGACACCGAAACACTTCATCCAATTGAGGCAGCGCGTATAAAACATACCTCGTTTCCTTTGCAACTTGAGCTCTGTGTACAGCAAAAAAAAAACACGAGTAACAACAAACTGTTTCACAGCACAAACAAATACATACGTCTCTACCTTCACGTGTTGCATACAGAAACGGCAGATACTTAAGTCTCTGAAAACCGAAGCACAGCACGTTTTAAGGAAATTTCGGGGCAAGTTCTGATGAAATAATCACGCAGCCTTATTTGACTCGAAAAAGTGGCGTGGTGCTCATAACAATAAGCTGAACAGTTGGCGAAGAAAAGATCCTGTAAACGTAACTTCAGATGCATAGCTAAGACAGAGACAACGGCCGAATGACATAGGGCAAGACCTGTGAAAAAGTTCATATGTGCAACTTACTCCTGATACTTCTTTCTACTAGCTATGCCCTGTTCCGAGTCATCTTCCTCGTCGTCCGATCCTCCCTAAACAACAAAAAGCTCTTGAATGTGGTCGGAAACGGGAATACAAAAAAAAGAACGTGTTTTGAAAGATGGAGAACACTTACGGGCATCATGGTGTCGGCACTTTCAACGTTCAAATGGAAAAACTTGGTTAGAAAGTGTTCCTCGGCCTGACATGTGGGTTCCAGTTCATTCAGAGCTTCACGGAATGTCTGCAGAAAAAACAACAGGTTAAAGAATGTCGAGGCCTTCTGCCGATCGGCATCCACTGCCGAGTTGGGCTGGCAAGCTTTACTGCGGCAAATCTAATGTGACCGAAGCGACTGTAAACCATACAGGCGTAGTAGGGAAGGTAGGCCTAACTGGCCAGCTTACTTTTCAAGGTACATGAAGTACACAACACGTAGTGTTCAGGCTATTAACACACAAGAACCCGCGGCCACACTCCGCCATGCAATGGAGCAAAAGGTTGAAACCTTTCTCCACAAGATGTCGCTCACAATCGACAAAATTTTCACGAGCGTAACAACCATACGTTGGGAGGGGATTCAAAGTCGTCTGCGATTTTTTGATACCCACAAAAATGTCGATTTTTAGGCCGGCAGTATCCGCAGAAATCGATGACCAGTGAATATTAAAAGTATTGCTTCAGGCAGCATACTGCGATTGCACCTTACCAATATTATTATTGTCTCAAACGACTGATCTAAATGAAGTGATTGCATCACAGTGGATTTGTCTCAGCTAAAAAAAAAATTTGCTGATAGACTCGACTGTGTCGACTCTGTGGGAACAGGTCACCTGAGGCTCAATCTTAAAATTTAGATCCGTACTCGCTTACAACCACATTTCAAAAATTTGAAAGTTACGGGCATGCGTAGTTCAGCAAGCATTACTTTGCAGAAAACATAGAACGCACGTGCACAGTATGTACAACTACATAAGCATTAGAAGAAACTCTGGATTTACTGCAGAAAAATTAAAATTAGTACTTGGCAATGTGCAGCAATAAACTGAACGTAAGCCATTCACAAATCACCCGATCTGCGAACGTAGCAATGTTTATTCAACTGGCAAACTGAAATGCCGGCTATAAAGTGCCATACTTACTAAACAAGACAGAAACTATTCATTCATCCTTGACCGTTACTTATTGTATTTAATCATGTTTATACTCGTTGCTCTGAGCTTTGAAGAGGTTATCTTTTAGATTTTCATTAAATTTTGATTAGATTTATTTTGCATGTTTGGAATGGTACCTCAGATCTGATAGTTGGTACTTTTATTTTTTAAAAACTCTTGATTTTAACATCAAACCTTCCTGGATTTTTGCTACGAAGCATCGGAATAGCGATCGTACGAAGTGCGCGCCAAGCAATGCATGCAAATCATCAGCTGCTGCCTTGAGTGCCGTGGAAAGTCTACTCTCCTGAGGCAATCACTTGAACTCCACAAATTGTTCGGTTGTCCAGTTACGTTAAAACCGATTTTAATGACGTTAGCCGTATAAAAAAAACATGTGGATACGGACGCTGCACACAGTGTGAATTACAGTGAACCGCAATTACAGCCGCAAGCCGGTAATGTAACCGCAAACCGGATTTCGTGTGAAACCGCATTTACAGAATTCTGATGAGCCACGTGTGTAGAGCATGGCGCTAATGGTGTACGATCAGGTTAAAAATTTGTTTAATGCGAAACAAGGCTATGCTGCGATCTGTTCAACTGTCGGGAATGAAAAATATGGTGTTTCTTAAAACATCACAAGAATATATCAGGCAAGCTTGGGCATTGAAGCATTTCAAGTGTCCAACTAGCAAATTTTGAATGTCTTACATTATCATTTTATTCCTCTTGCCTTAAGACTTTTTTGAGAACCGCTATTCAAATGAGCTCTTGTACTTCAGCTTTTTCTCAAATCAGCTATGGGAACTGCGGGGTATTCCTCAGAGAAAGTGAGCGTTTTTCATTACGTATGATAACTAACAACCTCTCCGGTCATCCCAAGCTACAGTCAGGCAACAGTAAGCCAGTACCAATAACTGAATACCCTACAGGAATTTTGGCAGCATCAAGTGGAACCGCACCATCCCATGCCATAACAGGATACAAAAAAGTGACGGAGTTGCAAAACACAACATCAATCGCAAGTCTGGCTAATCATCTAAGTTCCTGGAGTCCACCTTCAAGAACACTCGCCGAAAAATTATCTCGTGCATTGCCCGCGTCATAAACAAAGCTTTTCCGACCATCTTACCGAACTGAACTTCTCTCTGTCTGACAACTCGAAATCGGAATTGGCGAGCGACTCTCTGCTCGTCCCCAATCCAGATCGTTTTTTGTGTCCGAAGCGAATCTTCTTTCCCAAAGCTGAACAAAAGTAAGACCGGTAGTAATGCGACACAACGGGCAGTCCGATACCTCACAATGCAAATTACGTTTCATGGACAAGCTTTGGGACGATCCGAAGATTTTCTTTTTTTCTTTTGAAAGGCTCGTTTGCGATCCCGACAAGTTTTTGATGCTCGTACTCAGCTCTGCAACGAAAACGAAGGATTAGAAAATTAAAACGATGCCAGTTTCCGGAGCAAACGACAAAGACGAAAAAGCCGTCTTCGCCCAGCTGGAAATAGCTACGCATGTTCAGAGCGCAAGATGCGGAAATGAGCAGGAAAGGATTTTGGCCCAAGACTGAGCGAGCGCTTTTGTAAATATTGAAATACATAGAAACCTCAGCCAACACGTTCTGGCACGTGGGATTGAGTTGCCCCAGTGATTTCAAACGTCGCAGTCTCGAGCTGCTGCTGCAAAACGACACTGACGAGCGTGAAAACGTTCTCTTTTTTCATAATAGCAAACGTTTTAATCATGCACTCAAGCGCTGGAAAACCGAGCAGTACCAAACACGACGATATTAAAATGAAATTTACAGCAAAATAAACATCAATAACACAACACATGAGAACAGACGCATGCTTCTAAACTTGGCTATGGCTCGATGCAGATACAACAGCTTTGATCCACGCTACGGTATACGATCATGAAGCGCGCTTTGCGTAGCTTCATCCCCATCTTCAGGACAGAACGTTCGCCCTAACAGTGCGTTTTCGGTGCGCCTCGCGCTTGTTCGCAAATTATCATTTCATTATCCCGCCATTTCAGCAAGTCGGTCATCACAACAAAAATGCACCAAATTACTACTGGACCGAAAGCAACGAACGCATTGCCTTTCGGTTTCGAACGACACATTCCACACAGTCAACCGGCAAAGGCACACCGCAGACATGGCTGCAAACACAAACCATGCATGTTTGTCAGTAAAGCAATGAATGAGTCGCAACTAGTAGCTGAGTCGAAAAATTTTTCAGCGTGTGGAACCGATCGTGAAATAGTGTTGACAGCAGCACGCTGCGATCCTGACCAATAGAATATACCGTAGTATGTTTACCAACGATTTTTAAACATTCTGCTCTCAGCCTTATGTCGATGCTCGCAGTTAAAATTTGCAGATTTTTGGCCTACGACATTTTGTAGCTGCACACGCCATGGAAACGGGAAAAAATCGGTTTTAGTTACATTCACTCTCAACATTTTTGTACACTGTATAGAAGCTGTTTTCAGGGCTCTTTAAATCAAGACTGTATTACGGACATTGGTATTTCGAAGTACACTACGGTGGCACAGCATTGGGCTGTGGCTGTTGAAGTCCGCGAAAAATGTCGATGTCTAAACAAGTTAGACACAAAACTAACATTCATCCAATCATCCCAAGTGATGAGATCTGGAAAATTGAAAAGGCGGTGACTAGGCAACCGCGACTGAAGAGTTTACAACAGAAGTGTTGCAATTCAAAGCATTCAACTGAAAATCATCCCACAAGATGGCACACCAGGACACGATGAGGTCATGCAAGAAAATGCAAAATGACATGAGCACATCATGCACAGCTACATCACCAATGGCTTTCGGAATAGTGCACACAGTGGTCTGCTGAAATTGCCAATTTGGACTTTTTTCGAAACCCTGTTGACATCAACTGCGGCTCCAAAGAGACCTCCATTAAAGTCATGTCTCACGCAGGTAAGCACCTTTGTTACACGAATGCTTTGCTTTTACGTCCGAAGCATTCGTTATTTGGCATTTTGCAAGAGCCTCGCTATCTCAATCATTCTAGCACCCTCAAAAAAGTATTACAAGCGCTACAAACAACAGGGAAATATGACTTATTAAGCACAGCAGCGTTGAATTAATAAGAAGGTTGGATGTTCTCTTAAACGAAAAGTATTGCTTTTTCAACTGTAACGTTAAAGCAGATAAAGCTAATACAGCCAATGGATTTTCTTTTTCTTTATGATTTTGGGTGACGGAAATTGGCAGAGGAGTTGAGCCTAATGCTCTTGCCCAAGGAGCAATTCAATTAGTGGTTGTAGATCGAACGCCCAACCTCATGTCTGAGAGGCGGTCATTCTACCACTGGGCTGTCGCCGCCCGTGAATTTCGAATTGTGCGATGACGAATGCCAACGCAAAGAACGAGATCACGTGGTTCACTACACAACTAATGGTCACGACAGCCATAGCTAACATAACATAACACAAAGCGCATGCAAGATCAACAACAGCCGTTTGCGTGTGAAAGCGTTTCGATCTGCATCAAGCTACACCGCAGACAACTACTTTTGCCTATTCCCAAGCGCCGAGACTTAGACTCCGCTGTCGACACGTTTAAGGACAAAGTTGACTGCGACGTCGCCTTCAGCGCTGCGACGCCTATCCCTTCATCAACTTTTGCTGGTTGGAGGAGAAAAAGCAAAATAAAGTAAATCAGAAACACGCAGCCTGCTTTGACAGCGTGAACTACGGTCAACTGTTTTCTTGTTACGTCACAAAAAACTGCTTTTTTCGCGCGGGAATCATTTGGTGAAACTGCAACGCGTAAGCCCAGTGTATTTATAGCTTTAAAAAATAAACTTAACAAAGTGCTGCTTTGCAGCAAGATCAGATATAAGCGACAACTAAAGAAGGTATCGGCCAAACGACACTGTAGATCAGCGGCTGGCGAATGTCATAACTAAACATTAATAGCAAAATTGCGCGCCACGTGCAGGCGAGTTATGTCACAGTGTGCGATCCAGCGCCTTTGCTTATGCTGCCCTGTAGCGCTAAAAATTCCACACCAGCTTGGCGGCAATAAATGCGTTGTAACATACAGCATGTATAACACTGCAAATGAAACTGGTGCTAAAATATCAGGACAAATAATAAGAGCGCACAACAAAAGACCAACCAAAGAAACACTTATACATTCAGACCAGGCATGTACAGCTCAGGCTGAAACTGATGATATCATGCCACGGTTGTGTCTACAGTTAACGCACGTCAAGGCTTACCTTGCTGGATGAATCTTTGTTTAGCGGTTGACATGAAATCCTTTATCTCTTGAGTATAAAGACGGTCCAGGTTTCGCGAGTATTCCTGCACAAAAAACGTTGCTTTCTATTTCAGGAACGAGGCCTTACATATGCTGGGTGACCTGCCGTACAATGCCTGGCCAAAATGTCCATCAGATAAGGCCAAAATAGAGCATCTCGCTGGATTCGTCACATGCTCGAGAAAAGAAACCAAAAAGACAAAAAAGCATCGGTTTCTGGGTTTCACAAGCGTTCGAAGTTAACTGGAAGTTTCTCTAACGACGTTTGACGTAAAACATGCTTTTTTCGCTTTGATGGATGAGCGCCGCCAGCGAAAACCGCATTTAAGTTAAACCGCAAGTACGGGAGAGGCTTCGAAGTTACACAAAACGAGATACAGACTTTGCGACGAAACGTGTTTTGCGACTACGTTGCGCAATGTCAACTTGACCTTTCCACTAATGACGATTCAACAACTTGTCGTTCGCGCGCGGTGGGTAGCCCAACAACAAACGTTTTCCTGTCTTTCATGTTGTTTTTAATCCGCTGAGTGGCTGACGCACCACGCAAACACAAATCCGGATCAGGTAATCGTTTTTTCGCAAAACGTCAATCATACAGTAACTCAAATCTGACAATTTGAAGAATGCTAAAAATTGCAAAAAGTTATAGCCATAAAAAGACACTACACTGCTTACCGTGCAAAGCTGAGTGTACTTTGTCTTATCAGCGACTTTGAGCCAAAGTACCAGCTGCTTATAGGGAAGCAGATCTCTTTGCAACTGGAAGTGTTTGGGCAGCTTTAGGTCCTTCGCGTGCTTTTGAAGAGAGCCGGAACTTTCTCCACCCTGCGATACCCAGAGAAGTAAGTCAAAAGATGCGATGGAACAAGTCAGAAGAAAACATTGCCCGGTCTAACAAGAACTATGGTAGTGGCAACATAGGAAAGGAATGAAAACATGAAAACCCAAACAAAACAGAAAACAGAGTGCTAGGTATGGCTGAAATCATCTTTAGGTATTCTATGTATAGACTACAAAAAGCAAACGAGCTGTATATCACTTATTTAACCTACCAATCTTTTTCTAACACTAAAAATTCTAAGTTTTCACAGGTCCAGTTAAAATGCAGCTTAATCAGTTGTGTTGCAACCTCTCCGGCGGTGTTGCGTTCATTGTGTGATTCACCACGAACGGGATGTGCGCGAAGAACAAAAATATGTATGCGTGGCGCGAGCAAGCAATAATAAGAGAGATTGCGACGCATGATCTCTATTGCTGCTTGCTGCCGCGGTGCGAAGCTTTGCGCACATGTCGCTCGGGATTTCCGATCGCAACAGTAGGAGTAGACAAGACGAGAAATGCATTTGCTCGAGCAAATCGCTCACATGCGGAAATACGCTTTTACGTGATGTTTTCTGAGCTGGCTTAAAATCTTGAGTTGCTTGCTGCATCCACAAACAGCAACACAGCTTTTCAACAAAATAAGATGATGTAAAATCAGTCAAATCTTCATTCGATATGCCACACGCTTTGATCTAAACTTTAAACATGCATGAAACAAGCACTTTCTCGAACGGTAACTGCTGGTGCGACGTGGACGCGCTTGGCTGAGCATTTCGCTCAATACAAAAACTCAATGGATTACCGAAGATTGCAGCGACATACAAAAAGGAAAATAACGAAGGGCAACATCTGATGATCTGATGCTTCCGATATCGCGCGGAAAGCAAAAGCGCAGTTTCAGGTTTTGTGCTCACCGTTAATCGTAGGAAAATAAATGAACGAATGAAGTCTGACACCAAACCACTCTCCTAATTCCAAGGCAAATTTTGAAACGAATGAAGCTTTAGCAACGCATACTATTCGAAGACAGACATAAAACAATATGTAATGATGAACAAAGAGCAGACAGTAGGAACATGAAAACAACGCTGTCTCTTAAAATATGCCAATTAAATCGGAAAGTCCTAATCTATGCTAATAACCTGCACAATATAGTAAAGAAATAAACAAATGAAAAGTCCAGGAAGAGCGCAAATCAACGAATTTGCGTGCTTGAAACAAAATATGGCCTGGTGCATGCATCAGACAAATAGTAGATCTAAGAGGCGCCTCACGTATTAGTAAATGCGCAAAAACAACATTGCATGCAAGTCAAGTCATGTTTCATGAAGAATGAAGCAGAAAAGTAGTATGAAATGACCAGTCAACAGTGATATAACAAAATATGGTGCATTTGCTTCCTGAAGCAACAAGCATGTGAGTTCGGAAGCCCACAAATGCACATTGTTTTATACTGACTGCATCGCCAAGTTTGCAAAAACAAATCGTTGACTCCTACCATGAAGGGCACGGCTAACAGGATTCTCTTGAATGGAGTCTAGAAAAGATACGAAGTCACAAAATGCGAAGCATCATCGCGCTGGTACCGCACTCAAGTCTGCCAACAGATTGGATCACAGAGCGCTTGGCGCACGCAGAAAAACTTCACCACAAACTCTAGTTTCGATGAGGCTAGCTCAGCCGTCATGTTTCACAAGACACTCTTCCGCAAAGCTTTAATTTGCTGTTAATAAACACACCAGGGTGGAAAGAAACCGTATGGCGCCTGGGCAACTCACCGCTACTCACAAGCCGCGGTGTCTACACACTGTAAAGATGTGCAGATCGGCGCAGGTTTATGTAACTGCACAGGTTTACATGTTCACCGTTTTGTTGTGCAGGATTACAAGCCTGCATCGTTATGTTGTGCGGATTTGTGTGTCTACATCCGTATCTCGTGAAGATGCATACATATATCTGAATCCATTTTTCCCGTTTTCCTGTGCATGTCTATGGTATGTATCGGCGCAGATTCACAAATCTATACCCGCATGTTGTGCAAATTTATGTATCCGCATTCCGCACCCGTATGTTTTCGAGATTTATATATTTGAACAGATGTACAAATCTGCTAAAATGTACAGATCTGCAAAGTTGTACAAATCTGCACTCCGTACCGCCACCCAATGGTGTGCAGATTTGATAAACCAGTCCGATGCGAAAGTTAAATACGTTGATCAATCTTTTGCTTATCAACGGTGCTCCATATTTTTAAGGAAAAGCAGCACGTCAAATTGCCAACGTTTGGAGTTGCGGTTGCGTGGCTGTCTGAACATTGATGCACTCGAAAGTTACCAAGCTGAACAGGGCGCAGACAGACAGCGGTTTCTGTTTATCTTTCGTATTGTTTTACTGAAAAAAAACGCTTGGTCGCTGCGTGATGAGAAATGCTGCAAGGGCAAGTTGCCTGTTTTCCATTCACTCCGAAGGGTACTTGGACGTGGTTGGGTGCTCCAGTATCAAGACAAGACATGCACACGTTTAACAATTAGCTTACGTTAACTGTTACAATTAGTCAAAACGTGTAACAGATCATGCATGGAGAACGATACAGCGATCAAAAGTACGGAAAACTGGTCACACGCTTCACCTGCTTTGCAAAGGTGCTGCTGAGATGGTCAAACAGCCTTTTGGCGAACCTCTGGCGTAGTTCATCAAAAAGCTTCTGCTGGTCGGCAACGGCTTGAAGCTTCGACAAACCTTCCGAGAAAAAAATAAGCATCAATCTTTAAATCAGCAGCGAACCTGCGATCATCAACAGGAAAGCGTGAATCAAAGCAGGACGCTTCTGTTGGATATTCCCAGCGTTTCAGATTGTTTTTTGTCAAATGCGAAACAAGTTCTTCTCGGGCCCTTTTTTTAAACAAAATGTTACATGAAATGTCCATCCGAAACTGCTCAGAAGATCATGACGGTCGGTCGGTGGTTGCGCGTTGGACAACAACGCGTTGCCGCCACTTTTGTTACGAATACGTTAGTGGAAAGATGTAAACGCAATATAATCCGTATGGCAGGGGAACTAATGCGGAAATAATTCCAACTCTTGTAACGATTTTTTACTTCGTCTTGACTGAGTGAAACTACTGACGTTTTAGCGGCACCCTGCGGATCTTATTTCATTCACCAGTGTTGCCCGCGAGCAGATCGCCACACACAGTGTGTGATTGCTTGAGGCAACAAGGTTAAAAACAAGGGAGGCTCCGCAACGATTTCCCATTGGTGGAATTAACGTAAGTGGATCGAATTGTAACAAATCATTTGCGTCCTTGTTGTCACGTGAAAATAAAACGCTGACAATACACTTTCCAGACGCTAGCGAACACAAGTTCGAATTAGTCAGCGACATTTCCCAGTACAACACGTACGTCAGTGCAGTCAATGATATGAGACGTTTAGGGTTATTGCATTTTTCCTTGTTTTGCATGACTTGCAGATTCAACACATTTCTATGCTCGGTAGATTTTGTTTATCGCACAATGTTCAGTTTAAGCGAAGCACACACCTATTGGCAATTCAACTTCCATTGCCTGCTGCAAAGCTTCAGCAGCACTTGTGCATGCTTCAATTCCACTGTCGGTCTGCAGATTGCCTTCACGCAGCGCTTTTATGTGACCTTTGGAAAGGTCCAGTTGCATCTGCAAACAGATCGGAGGAAAAAACTGCAAATGCATATGCCAATGAACTTGTTTTTGTGATTTTCTTATGCTTGAGTTCCGGAAACCTTTGTGAAAAAGCAAAAAACAGATTTACCATATAATAAACCGCTTCTGAAGGGTTAACGGCTAACTTTTCTGAATTCTTCAGAATACAATTAACGTCAAACACGACTAAACCTCGTAGAAGTTGTAGAACACGAGGTTTAGCTTTTTTTTGTCTTGGCCCCTGTGCATGTGCGTAAGTATGGGATATCGAATATCAGCATTAAGCAAAAAGTCAAGCAGATATACAATCAATGCCAGTTTCTGCATGTTTTTACCGAACGTTTACAGTTGTAGAGTTATAGGTGGAGGAACATAAATACAATGGTCATTATTTTTTCAAAAAAGTATCCGTTCAATTTATGCAACTAGTTTGAGAATGACTATCATTTTCAATCTCCCGAACCGCAAAACTGTCACGTTCTTGGACGAGCGCGCATTGTTGCGCTGAACACACACACGGCAATTCGCTACACAGTTCTTTCCAACTGCACCGCAGTATACCATTAACGAGAGTGGACAAAAAAGGCGGAATTGTTTTTACTCACCACCAGCTTATCCAGCTCTTCTAGCAATCGAGCGTGGTTTTTGTTGGTGATTTGAATGAAAGATTCCTGGTTCTTCATCTGACCCATCTGCGACGCGATTCCTCCGACCATTAAGTCGTACTCATCGAGGCGTGACTCGATCCGCGCCACCTCCCCCAGCGCATGATCCAGCAGCAGCATCAGCGAGTTGACCTGCGTCGTGATCGTAGTGGTTTAAAACTCCAAACCCGCAGTGCTGCAAATGAACCGCGAATGTGGATAAAAGCACACCGTATTACTTTTGGCTAAAATAGCATAGAATAAAGCAAGGAACACGTGCACCATTTTGGCCTAATGTCGCTTGATGCAGTCACAAAGGCAACTGAGAAGTGAGCGATGAGTTGTGTCAAGCATTTTAAATCTTGGTTTCTTCGCTGCTACAAAAAAGCATGGAACATAAGTCTAAAATTCAACTAAATAACAACCATTACAAAGCACAGCATGGTAGCTGATGACCGAGGTCTAAATCTAACCACACTTTGGATCCATACTTTCGTGTGTTAAATTTTCGACAAGGTGCCAATCAATTAGTGACTACACGTATGTAACCTTTCCGATTGGCTTCATCGAGTGAAATTGTGGCATCATCCTCAAAAAGATTTTTAAAAATCGTTCCGCAAACAAAAACGACAACGAGACCTGCGCCTCCGAGCCCATTATCGACTGTATGTTACGACCATCCAGCACAGACAGATCATTGGAGAGCGCGTTAGAAAATGCTTCCGCATCGCTAATAGCGAATTCGCATTCGGTAATCATCCTCTCCAGATCCGATTCTTCTTGTTCCGTCAGCGCCTGCAATTGTTACTGTTATCAGCGAGGAAACACTCAGTGCTTTTCGATCATATTTCCTTCGGACAATACTTTGTGTGATTATAGTCGCAAGGCTTTACTTGAACAAAACATTGTGCGAACAACTTTTGGGAACCTGCGAACATGAGCCCATACTGCCGAGAATGAGCAGCGGCGTAACCGTACAGCATTTAAACATGCTGGTGGAAAAACGGTGATCAACCTACACCAGTATCGCTTGCCAGCTGGACTACGAAGGGTTTGAAGGTACAAGCAAGGATGAGTTAAACTATCTTGGCAGTCGTCACCTGGTAGTCTTCTATAACTCCTTCCTCAGGCCCTGGTACATTGCTTCCACGTCCTGTTTCTGCTCCAGACAGTGACACTACAATAGCACAACATAAATCAATTACCTCAGATTGGTAGGGCAAAGTGCCATGGCTCATGCATCGGAAATTAAGCCCTGACCAACACCATAATGAACTGAACAACCGACAGATGGATAAATCATTGCAGCAACTGCTACGGTTTGCAAAACGGTAGTGGCTAACACTGCCGAAACCAGTTGGGTATGCAACAAAATCACTCACAAAAAGTAAAGTTTGTTCACGCTTAGCTTCATTAACCGAACTTGAGAAAGTATTTCATAAATGAGAGAGCACATGGATATCCAGTAATAACAGAGAAGACGCAAAAACGTCTGGCACTACATTTCAAATGTGTGGTACTTGCAACTGCCAATAGTCTCCTTTGTGCTACGATGGCTAAAATCGTGCGCTTAGCAAACAGATGATGGTCATGTGAAGTCACAAAACAAAGAATTGTCATATGAATTCACAAGTTGTATTGCGGAAGTTCCAAAACAGCGTAAGTTGTTCAGACACACCTGTTTTATACACCACACAGCATTATTTTGCAGCATGAAGTAGCACCCCACCATCCCATTTAAACAAAGCTGTCTGAGTGGTTTACAAGTGCCTCGAGTCAATTGTAATGTGATGCACGAGCATATAGAACTGGTTTTGCTTGAGGAAGCATGTCAAACGATTTGAATTAGAGTTAGTGTAAAATCCCACGTGTCCAAAACTAAGCTGTTTGAGAGCTACCCAGCAGCATTCTCAAAATGCAAAGCATGCACAACATTGACTGTCAACCCTCATGTAAATCTGACTGAAGCACAGAAGGGTAGATGATAAAATGTGTCATTCCTGGGAACTGCTTGCAAAAAAATGCTGAGGAACAGATATTGCGCAGTTGTTGTGGTGAAAAGTCTTTAGAGATCTTTGGGCTCTTAACAACACATCAACGGGATCCTCACATCATTGGTTACATTTGCAAAGAAATCAAACAAACCAAATAAAGTGTTTTGAGATCTGCTTATAACACTTACCTGAGTGCACACTGCACCACCACACCATTTAATCTACATGCTATACTGTATATACAAATACAGGGTGTTTCACAATTGTTGAAACAAAGCGATTGGGCACAAATCCAGGATTTTAAATGATACCACAATGATGATTACATTTATTGAAAGGTG
>JGI24021J15306_10000715_pt1 | contig 28055 bp, 17 predicted proteins | sample Ectturendosymbi1_FD_15306 | JGI IMG/M metagenome (IMG submission 15306) | reverse complement strand
CGCCTGAGGGCAGCAGCAAGCTCCTTCGGCCTAAAGGGTTCAGAGATAATGTGACTGTCAGGTGTTGGGATCTTCCATAGGTAGGACAGCTCCTTGTTGACGAGCCTGGTGGACTCGCGATGTCCGGTCCTGTGTGCCCCGTTCTTCACGAGTTGCGAGGCGAAGGAGTTTGCCGAGGCGGGGCACTGGCGAAAGCAGCTTCCAGACTTGCCAGTAAGTTTGTTGATGGTTATCCACGCCTTGCGGCTGGATTGCGAGAAGTCGATGGAAGTGACAGCTTCCTCCCATCGCCCCTGCTTCTTCTTCCCGAGCCGAGATAGCAGGGACGAAGCGGTTTTGTATTGATATTGTATTGAAATATGGTATTGATATTTTGTATTAATAAGCGTGAAGTGTTTTGTTAACGTCCGTTTGCACTGTATCGTCATAGAGCCACAACCAGCTGATATTTGCTTGCTGGGCTATTTTCGGGGGGAAATGATTGTAACTTGGAGTCGTAATTAACAACTAAACAAGTTTTTTTCAAGTAATTTTTCAAGTAATTTTGATGCATGGACAAAGGCACATGGGATTCCCATCTCTATCCTCAACTCACACAAAGATCCTGGTTAACTGCATCTGTCACTCCTTTCAGGAACAGGACGATTGACGTTGCTGCATTTTTCAAAAACCTGGTGAAGAAGGCAACTTGTTGAAAACATTTTGTGTACAGACTTAGATTACTTTAGGAAACGCTGTTAATTTTTGCAAAATCTGTAAAGAGGTAAATTCTTGGATGGCACACAAAGGATTTCAGCATGTACGTCTCATGTGGGCATACGGTATGACTCATTTTGTCAAAAACATTACACTACTGTATTTTCCGTCTGTAGTCGCTCATGAAAATCCAACGATTGAAACAAGGCAAAGCAGTACAGTCCCAAAGTCCGACAAGCAAGGATTGCTTGAAGTTACCTCTATCTTCTGTGGAAAAACCCGCAAGAAGACGAAAGGAAGAACCTAGAGTGATGATTGCAGCTATATCTGGTGGTCAGTCCCTGCGTGAACGAGCAGAGCGTTTGAAAAATGATCGAATTATGAATAGTCTAATTCGAGTCTAGCAGTAGAGGTACGCAGTCGCTGAATGACTTACCACGAGCCATTTTTTGCCACCAACTTCAATGTTTAACAAAACATCAAGAAATCAATTGTTCAACAGAATGAAATTAGCATTTTCATGATGTCATCAGTCATGATGTGTCCTTATGTGAAAGGTTAACAAGTTTTGAACAAGAAATTTAACACCGTTTGACACACCGTCTAAAAATAAATATTTTTGACAGATTTCTTAAAAAAAGCAGTGTTTATAAAACAAACTTCGCACTTGTGGACGAATGGCTTTCATGGTCATGGTTGTTACTCATGGAGCATCTACACTATGACAACATAAAGTTAGAATGTATGCTGAGTTCAGTGTCAACGCTCGGGGTGATGTCATCTGAAAAGTACCGCTTGATCGATACAAGGTTCCACGCAACACCGTGAAGGCAACATTCCTGTTCGTGGGGTCGTTTCAGCTACAATAGTTGCTGCGTTGCTGTCTGAGGTGCTTCGGGCAATCGTTCTTTTTTTATTTTGAAGCAAAGGTCAAGACCTGCAGTTCGTCGCTTTTCGCCGAAACTCTCGTAGTTTGTCAAAGGATCATTATGTGACGCGCTGATAGCAGTCCGGTGAAACGAACTAGGGATTATCATGAAAAAATAGGACACGCGCTTTCGAATCGTAACGATGTTCGTTACTGACAACTCGAGAGGTGCGCAGGTGTGTGTGACACTGACCTACCTGATGTAATGGTAATGTAGCAATTAGGGGCGACTCCAGATCAACAGCGTTACTCGGACTCATCATGCGATTTATACTGACTGACACTGAATGCAAGTGCACAGCGTTGCCAGATAAAAAAAACTGTAGCGAAACTCAGCAAAACATAGCCAAACTTCTGGAAATGGTTGCATCTTTTCCAAAGCATCAATTTTTTTCACTGGAAATCATTCATTTACAGCTCTTTTGTCTTTCGTCTTGTGTTTTACCAGAAAGCGTATGGTTTTCAACATTTTGTAAATATTTCTGAATACTGTAATGAGTTTCAACAGTTTGCAATCATATTTTATAAGAGATGTTCAATACCACGCTACTATTTTCAAAAGTATCACGTTTTCCTTTGATGCCACGAATTTCAAATTGTAACCCTAGGTATGAATTTGTAAGCAAATACGTGCAAATGTACATGTCGTACATTTTGCCGAACCAAAAAGTTTGGAGCCAAATGCTTTCAAAAAATCCCCAAATTGCCAAACCAAAATATTTGTAGCCAAACGCTTTCAAAATTCGCCAGATGTCCGGAATCTGGCGATAAATTCGTCAATATGGCAACCCTGAAAGTGCAACCAAGGCTTCCCAGCTAAACTCATTCTGGCTGGCGCTATGGTTGCTCTGCGAGGTTAGTGGTATAACAATGTATGAGTCTTTCTCAAGAGAACTTATCAATTGTTGCGTAATGCACGTCACACAGCAATGTTAACGCCAAACGGTTATCTTCATACTAGGCTTCTTCATATTAGCCTGAGCTACTGGACAATTTATCGTTCGTTTGTAATTATTTTCGAAATGGGAACTGTTCATTGGATTGGAATTCAAATCCAATCTTCTACGCAAATCCATTGCTTCAAAAAACATTCAGTCTATATGAATGATATTTGAAAAGATTGCAGAGGGCAGCTCGGGCTCTAATGGATGAGCTCGAGTAAATCGCGAGCGAACGAATTCAAGAGAACGCCTACTACGAACGAAATTTTTATTCAGGTCACCTGCAACATGAACGCGAAAGGCTAGACATGGAACGAAAATATATGAACAGTGACAAGGTCCAATCAAAAATCCCGAGTTTGCAGCCTTTAATCAGTGAAGTGGGTGGTGGCACAAATATACAAAGCAAGCAAGCTCGCATTCTACAATATAAATCGTAATCGAAGACTCGGGCTAAGCCTGAGGAGCCCGATTGCCGGAGCCGTCACTGGTGGCAATGTATAGATGAAATTGGATATATGTGTGGGTTAAATTGTTAATATAATGCTCACGTTGATGTTACCTTGTGGAGAATACACTATGGAAATTACTTTGTTATGATGTGTATCACATTCTTTAATGCTTTTATATCTTTAATGCTGCGTTCGTGGGAGCGATCATAAACCCATTCCCGTGAAAACGCGGAAGTGGAACGATCTTCCGGATCCACCCATTGACCGCTTTCCCGCAGTTTTTCTCAGCAACGTCAATGTTTCTGCGCTCAGCTCAATTTGAACTTCCTGTTTAAACCACTTCCATTTCAAGCGGGTAACAAATTACAATGTTCAGTGACGTTGTAAAACGACTCCTAAAGGGTGTTTTATATCCTAGTTTCCGTTTGCTTGTTCGTCCAATCAGCAATTTGCAGGAATGTTTCCAATAATAGCCTGCGCAAAACAATCTGTGTTGTTACTGTTTGTTATTCGCTTAAAAGGAAATTGAGATCTTTCAACGAATATCTTTTTAGTTGATTTTTTGCCAAGTTTATGGGGACATTCAAGTATTCAGTGCTGATGCAATTTTTCTCCAATAACCTATGTTGTTTACGTGACAGGTCACGCGACGACTCTGTTCTTTGCCTTCGAGGCGCGTCATCGCGACCTGCATTGTTGACGTCACGTCACTAACGATGAGATTGGCAAAAACTCCAATACGAAAATTGTTCACATAAGTTTCTAAACCTTAACAAGCTAAGCTTTGTAAATTGTGTGTGACAGTATCTCTATGCGCCAAGGTCAATACATTCGACCTTTTCATATATTCTGCAACACGTTTGAACAATCTCCTTATTGTTCAGTCAACATTGTTTCAGAACAATTGCAGTTTCATCTTATCTATTGCAGCGAAGCTAAATATTCGAGTGTCTTTTCAAGAATTTTCCAAATCGTGTTTTTTTCCTGCTCGTCAGTAAACACTTCAAAATTCTGTGTCTTGGAGAAGAGTGGCGAAGNATACATAAGGTTTGGCGCTTAAATTGTCAGTTTGTGAATGCTCAGTCACAACTCATAAGGCGCATTATTAATACCGCTTCCGCATCGTTGAAATTCTTTCAGTGATCTTCATTTGTTTAGTCGTTAAATAAACGCCAGTCTGTCGATATTTTTCATAGCTTTCCATTCTCAAATCTGGGGACCACAACGCTGCACATCTACAAGGCTCATCCGAAATCAGCAGCATTAGATGATAACTCGACGACAGGAGAAAGGGAAGCTCCTAAGATGAGAAAGAATTTAAACTCGCGGCAAGGTCGGAGAAAGAGGGAACTGGAGAAACTACGATCTAGTTTGCAGAACGATTCTTCAGCGCAACCCGTGGCGTCGTAAATCAGAAACTAAAACACGGAAAGAGGAAAGATAACGACACCTGGCGGCATGTACGTACAGATGATGATGACCGCTTGAAGGCGTACTGCCTGAAACCGGAGAAAGCACTTTAAAGCGAAATGCAGCGCCATTTCGAAGCAACACGTTACCGGCTGAGGCACTGATAACTGATCAGGCAAATACTGCATGATCCTTGGAAATATTTGTTCCTCAAATCGACCAGAAGACGTTTTTTTCGCGTGCGGGACTCGATTTCATTTTTTGCCTTGACTTTCCCTGACAATGATCAGCCAACTCTTAAGCGAACAGTTGATTGATTTTTGGCCACTGTTATATATTACATCTTTTGACTTTTGTTGCGTTCACAGAAATTGGTCGCATCAAACCTGTGTAAAGTGGGATGCCTTTAGTCTATAGATACAAAGCAAGCGCATTTCCGTTCTCATGCATGCATTGACGAGTTCTTTCCCGCAAAGCATAATTACATGTCTGGTTCTCAACCTGCTTAAACCTCGTGACACCATTGCAGTGCTGCAACGGTCTGCAGCTTTTGATGCATTTCCTCTCTAGTATTCACGATTATTTTTGAATGTGTGAAAATAGTAAATGTTTAATTTGACAACTTTAAACCATTTTCTTCTGGTGGCTCATCCATGCCTGTAACGCTTTTTGCTTCAATTTACCGTATAACCGCATTGCACATATTACATTTTATACCCAAAGAAAAAAACTTTTACCAACCATTATGCACTGTTCCCTTTACACTATAAGCAGCTTCGCCCTTGGGAGGTCTGCAGCCTAAATGACCCTTGGTCCTTCGCACCCTCCCACTCCCTCATGCATTTTATACATAGATGTACTTGGAAATCATCGCAGTTCTACATTATAATAATCATGATGGCGTCATTCATGCGTGTGTCTTAATAACTTGTCTTTCATCAAAGTAAATTCATTAGCGCCATCAAGCGTATACTCTCTACTACCGCCATGTATATATCCTCGTCTTCTACCATGTATTTGTGCATTTCTTTTTACTGCGATGCATGTTTAAAGTCTAGCGCCTTGCGTGTGGGAGTGAAGACGTTACACAAACACAATAACACCACCAGTTTCTTTCCACCGTAAATATATTTCTGCGAGGTAACTATCCTGCAAAATGTCTAATGTTGAGTACTCTCAGTGCTCCACCCCGTGTTGCAATGCATGTCATGTGGAAGCAAAAAGTTTGGAACCAAGAATTCAAGCAATGAAATCAGTCTCTCACTCTGCGCACCCGGACATTTATCAAAGCTCCAGGGTGATGATAGCTTTGGTGCAGAAAATAATCTGTTTTGAATGCCGTTCATCAGCGGAAAAACAGCAAAGACGCCGTTAGGGGGTGTGGTGTCATTTTCCTACCGTTGGCCTAAGGAGCACACAGTTCACCTTTGAAGATGTTTTTTCACAGGCCAGAGACGTAACCAGGTCACACTTCCGGTCAACAGTTTGTAGGCTTTTGCTGATTCTTTTATTGTGGAACAGATTCGTAGTTTCAAGTGTAAAAACGGGTCGCACTCCTGAATCCACCAACGTACAGCCCCGCCGCACAAACATAAAGCCCCCCTATAGCCGACTCTCTGGCTACGGTTCTGCTGCATTTAGAAGGTACATCGCAGTCAAATGAGCGATTTCGACGTTAGGTTCTTTCAACTTGTGCAGCTAGACTCATTTAAGGGGATTGTTGCTTTCGGAAGTTCGTTGTTGCTCTGTTGCATGGAATCATCGGTGTTTGATCCGTTATTTTGCTCCTTGCCAGTGGCGTTGCAAGGGGTCCCTGGGGCTCAGGGCGGCACCTTCTGGGAGGCGGGAAGTTGTTGATTATCAACTCTTTTCAGTTTTTGTGTTTAAAAGCCCTAGACCTGTAGCCTAAAAGCTAGAAAATCTTGTTGTGGGAGTGAGAAATTTGATAAAATATTTTCTCAGAAGTCTAGGTCAAATCCACTGTGCTAAAGTACCCGTTTGCTTGTCTGTTTGTCTTGGAACCAGGGATTTTTAACCAAAATTGCTTGGGAGNAAAATGTGCCCGGTCCCTAGACCTTCCTCCCAGCCATAACCATTTACCCCAAACCCAGTCGAAATTTCTTTCAACAAAGGACAGAGATGACAAGCATTCTGTCACTTACCGTTGAGCTGATTGGATGTGCTTTCAATCACCTGTTTTGTATAAAACTGTTATTCACATCAAAATGGAGAAAATGCAGTGAAATTACTTTAAAAAAGAATCAGGCTGTTCATGCGCTGGAGGGACAGGTCGCTTTGCAATTATCCTACGTGTTCAGTCTTCTGCAATCGTGGAAAAGAGGCTTTCCGAACACCTTTCTACAATTGAATCATCCCTCATGGATCGTTTGCTGTTGGCAGAATCTAGTTGGGAACATGCTCACAACATGACCTCGGATTTGAAATCTGACCTTATTGATGTTAATGGTAGGACGAGAGTTCGACTCTCGGCCGGGTCTTACCAAGACCATGTAAATTGGTACTGTAGCCTTCAAACGTCAAATAAAACCAGACATTGTACAAAAACTCAGTCATGACGCTACAAGACCACTGTAGTTATAAAGCGCCATCAACAAAACACCAAACGAATAAATAAATAAATAAATAGTGGTGTTAAAACAGAGCTGGCTAAATTGCGCGCTGAAAAGAAAAAATCTGAAATAATCTCCAAACTCCGGTCTAAAGAATTGAATTGCCTATGCTTTTTCATGGTTTACCTTCAGTTTCTTCCGATGATGATCCTGAATAGAGTGAATACGCTGTTCTTTCATTTCTCATAAAATCAGTGCGAGTTCCTGAGTCTGGTCTTGCCAAGGTTTTGTTCGCCAAAGGTCCATCGTCTGCCAAAGCACACTTCAGCGCTTCAATCCATTAGCACAAGTTATTCTCAGCCTCCGGCAATAGATGTTAAATTTGTTAAAATGAAAGATAGATGAGCATCAAATTGGCAGCAGGGGCAAGGCAATTCAAGAAAAATATTACCAAGCATCTACCTCGATTCATGCAAGAACAACGTAAATCTCTTCTGAAGAGATCTTTTGAACTATTTGCTTCTGTTGAAAAGATTAGATGCAAAATCGGTGCTGACGACTGTCTTTACGCTAACGGTGAGAAGGTCTTACCTCAGTAGTTAAAACTGTTGAAATGGTGATAAGATCATCTGAATTTTCAGTCCTTCATGTCAATACCAGAAGCTTGGTTGCTCACAATAACACTATCAAGGTGGATGAAATTGATATTCTGGCTGCTGAATATAACTTTGCTGTCATATGCTTAACTGAAACTTGGTTAGATAACTCGATCGACACAAACTCTCTTCGTCTGAACGGTTATTCTGATCCTTTTCGCTTAGCTCGCAATCGGCGTGATGGTGGCGTTTTAGCTTAAGTTAAAAACATCATTTTTTGGATTCGCAGCTACGATTTCGAATCACCCGATGTTGAAATATTATGGCTTAAACTATAAACTCCCGTTGTCTATTTCTTGCGGTATGTTACCTTCCGCCGAATACCACCTCCGTGAGAAAACGTTTATCGATATTTTATCCACTATTATAGAATCACTTCTCGTCGATCCTGATTGCTGTGTTTTGCTTATTGGTGATTTTAACGATCATTCTGTTGGCAAACGTATTCAGCTTCAGACTAATGTTTTCGAACCTTGTCAGCAGTTGCGTAACTACAGGTTTGAGCCAGGGGGCAAAGCTTAGCTGAAGGGGCCCGCTAGCCAACACTCAGAAAAAAAACGTTAAGAAATGATAGTGAATCTATGGATGTCGTGGATGCCTATAGTAGCTACAAAAAGACGAAAACACCCCGAAAAACTCAAAAAAACAACAACCAAATGAATACTAAATATCAAAATGTCAACTAAACGGGGCGCAGGTGTTACATTTATCTTGCCAGGGGGGGCGGCTCGTCCCCTTACCCCCCGTCAATAACGCCACTGCTTGTCAGCATTCGGCCTTCAGCAATTAATTGGCACTCCTACTCGCGAATGTAAGATTCTTGACTGGTCTTTAACAAATATACTTTCCACTGTTCGGTCTCTCATGTTTATTTAGACCCTATCAGCAATAAGATCATGATCCCATTATTACTGAATCCAAGTTTTGACTTCAGCGTTGCACAATTTCTAAACCATTTATTAACTGTATGGGATTACGCCAAAGGCAATTTTTCAGATTTGAATTTTGCTCTGTACGCAACTCCTTGCGAATTTATTATCATGAACTCTCCCAATGTTGACTGTACCCTACTTAATATTACAGACGTTATCAATCAAACACTCAAAATCCTTATTGCTACGAAAATGATTCACCCTTCTAAAAGAAGTAAGCCTTGGTTTAATAACAAACTTAAAATTTTGATTCGCAAGCGATCGCTATTACAAACGTTGGCGTAAAACCAAAAATATTTATCATAAATTTCTCTATAATAAGTCTAGAAACCTGATTCAACGCAAAATCAAATTGGCTAAACAAAGTTATAACATGAGTTACATATCCAAACTTAATACCAGTAATACGTCTCATGCCGATTGCTTGAACCTCTTATACCAGTGCTGTACCAAACAATGTCAACTACCCATTGACCCTAAATGGAAAATCTGTGCATGATGAACGTGTTAAGTGCAATCTTTTCAATGAATATTTTGCTTCAATTGCAAATTCTCCTTCTGATGATAAACGTAGCCTAAATTGCCCCCATTACAGTTTCTTATTGGTCATCGCCCACTCCCTCAAACCTTCAAGCCTTTTCAAGTATTTCGTGTTTAAATAGTCTAAATCTTAATAAACGCAAAGGATTTGTTAATTTGCCTAATTGAATTCTAAAAATTTGCATCCAAGCGCTTGCTACTCCTTTCAGTCTTATTTTTAGTCTAATTTTGTCTTCTGAGGTATTTTCTACAGCTTGGAAGACTGCTACAGTAATTCCATTTCATAAAACAGGTTCGCAAACAGTTGTTCAAAACTAACATGCTATCGCGTTGTTGCCTACTCTGTCAAAAGTGTCCGAACAACTTTTCCATAAGCATATTTATAGGCACTTTGCATAGCATAAACTGTTAATACCTAAGAACTCAAGGTAAACTTAATTCCTGGGTCCTGTCATAGTTTGTATCAAGCCTACGATTCAAATCTCTCTTCCAAGAATAGTTTTCCTTGACATGTCTAAAGCATTTGATCGTGTTGATCACACTTGCTTAATGTGTAAATTGTAACAGCTCGGAAGTGTTGCCACACTTAAATCTTCTAATCTATAGCCTCTTATTTTTTACGTCGTTCTGAAGTCGTTCTTCTTCACCAGACTCTTTCCGATCTTAAGTGTTCTAGTTCTGTTTCATAAGCATCTGTTTCAGGTCCTCTATTATTGTTAATTTATGTAAATGAAATTGCTACGAACATTATAGCACCGATGGATCCTATTTCAGGTGACACTGCCCTGTTTTATTCAAGTACGTGTCCTGTCCGCTTGCACAGTGTGCTTACTCAAGACCTCTGCATGTTACACAATTGGTCTGAGATGAGCTTTGGAATGTTACCTTCAACCCCCAAAAACCGCGGTTATGACCATATCTAAGCACAGGAATGATCAGCTCCTATTATTTAATAATGCCTATCTCACTGATACAGATACACATAAACAATTACGTTTACTGTTCCACCAGTCCCTCTTGACACACTCACATTATACACTTACATCAGAATCTGATGACAAAAATCAACCGTCTTCGTTCATTCGTCAATTTCATTTCTCGCCACACTCTCCTTATGATATATAAAACAAACATATTACCGGTTTTGATTATGTGAGTATTGTCTATGATAACTGCTCTGATAATGACCAATGGGTGTTGGATAAACATAAGCAACATCGGTTTGTCGTGAAACTACGTCCTCTAACGATGTGCTAGCTGATTTAAACCTCACAAGCTTACATCTACAAACGTAGAGAATATCTTTGCTTCGTTATTTCTCCAAACTTAATTTTGGCATGGTGTTCTGTCTTTTTCCTGCCAGTTTTCCAGATCGTTCAAAGAATTCGTTCCTTATGTATTACGTCACAAAAAATATGTTAAAATTCCGCTTTAAAAAATCCTTGGCCTGTACGTTTTTTTTCCGTAAGGATTCCCGCTTTTGGAACTCTCTCCCGCTCGAAATCAAGTCTTCCGCCCGCTACTCCGTCTCCATGAATCGCCTAAATCCTCATTGTCCCATATCGAAAAACAGTACGCATCACGTTAGGAATCAACCCCAGCTGACGTCTATACGTTGCATGCTTCGGCCACGGCCACAGAATATCACCGAAAACAATCATCGTGTTTGTGCATGCGGCGATATAGAGACTGAATTGCACCTATTCTTTCATTGTAACGTTCACTGCACAGCCTGAACAGCACTTTATAAAAACGTTCATGATATTCTGACCAAAAGCGGGTTTGCTGAACGATTTGAGCGTTTGGGCCACATTGATTTGTTGCGATTATTCTTATTTTGTGTGCCTGATGCGTCGACGTCCGTTTCAGTTTCTGTTTTAATGCTGCTGACGAATTCCTGAAATGCTATAATAGATTCCAGTTGCACAGTGTATTCATCTTTGCATTTTCTTTATGCCTGCTGAAGTTTTCTTACGTTGTTGTACTTTTGAAAGCTCCACGTGACACGAAAAATTGCACCGGTCAGGCTAGCTGCCTGTAGCAAGATTGTTGTTAAATAAATAAACAAATTAGAGACATTCGACCGCAGACTAGTAAATATTACTGGCCCGGTAGTTCGACATGTATATTGTCCCCTCGAAAAATCTGATGAAAAGGGCCCTGCATGAAATCAAGTAAAATACAGTAGTCAAAACTAACTCATTCCTTTTTCTCCTGTTGTTCGATACTGACAACGCCCCAACGGCACATCATTCCATCACCTGACTCTTACCGGCATTGCCGGCAAACGTTTCTTGCCAAGTCTCATGCTATTTTTTAATGTTCAGTGGGATATTTTCAATAAACAAGTGCCACAAGCTGTAGCCAAGTCACGAAGTGCGCTAATCAATTTTGGCGTGTGAAGTGAAGAACTCTGCAAAGGTAATATTGATCAGTTTCTGTAGAACAGATGTTTTTCTGTATGACGTAATCGTATCAGAAAATGGAAGCACATGAAGGGAGTCTAGCGCAGTTGGTGTGTTTACGTGGGCATTTAGAGTTCCGCTTGTACATTTGAACTTCNGGTTGAGTGAATCAGTGCCAGCCGATAGGCAGTGGGTTTCGTAGAAACTTTGACTCCTTTGTTCAACCGTCCAATCAATATTTGGAGTCATAGAAAAAGTCATTTAAACAACATATACTTACAAAAAGTCAGGGATATCTAGAACTCCTGGATTACCCTGCAAGTTCTAGGTATCCTTGCAAAAGGTGTTGCTCTCATTTTGATAAATTAGAACCTTAGTCTAAAAACCTTACACAAGGCAAACGATATGTTTAGTTATGATGATGATGAAGACATAACTGAAAGGAACGTTAGCCAAAACAGTTGCACAACTTGGTAATAGCTGCAAAAAGTTCAGTTCGATTCGATTACCTCTGAACTTAAGAAGTTTCAATCACTGCTGAGCAATGAAAACGCGAGTGTCTTGCGTGTCAGTGTTTGGTAATACAGTTTTCGAAATAGAAGTCTGTTGGTAACGAACGAATGCTAGGAATAACACTAACCACACGTAATCGGAAGAAGCGCAACCCAACAGGTGGACCATGTTTGCAAGTCACAATAGAGGCTGCAAGCCAGCACTTCTGAATCAAAGCAGGTTTGCGTCTATTTGACCTATTGTATCAAAATGAATCCCGCTCTTTAAAGAGGGCCCATGAAAGTATCGACAGCGTTCACGTTTGAAGCCTTTTGCATATTCTAAGAGAAATAAACCGCTAAAGAAACGTGAAGTGAACAATGAAACACTACATTACTGAGAATAGGTTATTGCATTTATTATTATGGCTTACTATATGCCGTTTATATGCTTTGTTTTAGTTAATAGACCGGGATACTATACGAAACATAAACATAAATGAATGTTCACATCTGTAAAGTAGGTATGCCGCCATCACTTCTCTTCAGTTTGTGTATTTTTTGTTTGATCCTCTGGAATGAGTAAATGATTACAGCGCTAAGTGGTGCGGCTTCCCGCAGCCGCATACTGAAAGACAACAGGGAAGAAATTTAAAGAAATATGCCGGGTCCATAAATGCATATGTAAAGAAGGGATAAAATACAGGAAAAGCAACTGATGAAAAAGGTGGCGAATAAGCAGAAAATGCAAGACTCACATTCGAGAATGAAAAACAAGAGCCATTTTGGTTTGTGAATGTTTGATTGTGATGTTCAAGATGCCTTATTATTCCTTATATCTTTAATAAACACGATACATGATATTCTTTGATCGCAAATTCTTGTGAGCAAATTTGAGGGGTGGAAAGGAGGCTATGGTCTGCCCCGGGTGACACTCGGGCTACCCTCGCTCCACCACTGCTCCTCACTATCAGTTATGTGGGTATGTTGCAAAAATCAATTGCGAAAACAATTTCCGTGAAAATCAAGTCTAAAACATTAAAGATATTGGCGAATTCTTGCAGCCTATTTGCGATTTACGGCACGAGTTTTTTCGAGTGCTAGTTTAAAAAATACTTCTACCAATCGTGTCTTCTATTCCAATTACACCGGTTGCCAGGGACTCAGCTGCATTTATCTTAAGAAGTAGCAGAACAACATCAATAAACAGGCGGCAAATATAACTTTTCTTGTAGTCTGTCCTGTGTGTTCTGGTGAAATTGCTAAGATGCAAACAATAAGGCAACATCCCGGTCGTTGGACAATGACCTGATAAGTGCAAACTTTCGTTTCAGTGCAAAGCTTTGGAAACCAAAGTTGATGGCACTTAAAACCGGCCAGTTGCCGGTGATTAGCTGCGTTTGCATGGGCCAAGTAGGGTTGTAAATGGTGCTGGTCTGCGCTTAGAAATTAGAAAGTTTGTTTACAACGAATGTCAGTGCGGACAGCCGCTTGACGTGACTGGCAGCTAACTGCGTCTTTTAAACGGTTTGTGGAGGAGCGAGATCAGGTGAAAACTGCCTGTGCTTGTTTCATCCAGCAAATAAGAGCGCACGAAAATAAGCCTGTTAGAAATGTTGACCTTGGGGCTTTGTTTCTTTGTCAAGGACACCAATTTAATGTATGAGGCCCTGCTGCTTCTGTTTAGAAAGTTCATTGCGTTAAAGAATCGCAGATAATTTATAGCTTAAGCAGTTTTTCCCTGCTCATTGCTTAGTTACATATAGTGTCCAGAATCTCTGCAGAATGGTTCTGTTGCTTTGAACTTGCAGCTGATTTAGCTTTGTCCACTGGAAGGAGTGGTGAGAATTGTTGACAACCAATAACAACAATAAGGTTTGAAGTTGAACTTCTTGGAAGGGTTTCTCGATATTTAAAAAAAGAATCAATCGCTATTCCGCAGTATCCTTTGATGCATTGTTCAGAAAAAGTTAAGGAAAATACAGGTTGCGAATAAGTTTTCTACAAAAATCAACAACGACATTTTGGCAGCTTGCAACCAAGTAGGCTTGTAGCTGTTTCGTGTTGAACGTGAATTACTTTCAGGACTTTTTATTTTATACTTTTATTTGCGTGTTTGTCTCAGACACAAGATCCACATAATGTNATTTAGACGCATACGAGGGTAAAGAAATGCTTGTACGCAACGCTTCACAGGGAAGTAGTTAGTTGACACGCTGAGGCGATGCTGAAGAGGAACAATCACTTGAACAAGGCACCAGTAATTATATACTGCATTCAGTCATCTTCATGCAGAAGAGTAACATAATTGGAGCGCTACAAAATTACTTTATGAAAACAGCAGTATTCATAAGAATGAACGCTTGAACGTGATCATTAAAATGCTTTACTTTTAATGGAACGTCATTCTAATTTGGGGACGAAAAGCCCACTTGTACGTGCGAACCAAATATTTAATACCTCAAAATGTCTGGCAACTATTTGTACAATAGTTTCTTTGTAACACGTTTTGACCTGTTGTTACGCTTCAGCAATATGGAACTCGCGTTCAACCAAAACGTATGAAACGCAGACCTTTTGAGTTTCGTTGTACTTCAAAGAGACAGCAAGATTCATGTAGTTCGTTGTGTGGTTAACAAAACATTAAAATTCCAGTCTTTTATGTGAAGTATCATAATATGTCTCTTGGAAGCAAAAAGAAAGTTTTTACAAACTTTTTGTTTTATTTCTTTACAAAGCGCTGCAGATATGCGTTTGGTTTTACGCTGATGCTAATTTTACTTAAACCAATGAACGCATTATTCTGATTAAACCACTGTGCTAGGTATCGTAATATGAAAAACTGAAACTTTCTGCATGTCTGCAAATTTTTCTGCACAGGGAACATACGGCATTTGTTTGGAAAGCGTTTATCACGTGACTGGTTGAGACACAAGGTTTAGGATACTCTTTTTTTAATAGACGTTAAGATGCCGATTATTATGCGTCGAATGAGAAATGAACTGTTTATGACAGCGTAATTAGTCTAGATCCACACCGAAGCTCGCTTAGAGCTTTGAAGAATATCTGGCGTCAAAATGCCATGAATGGATTGCAACCTCAGTGAGGCAAGCCGTGTAGTTAAAAAGCAGCGTGCTTTACACCAATAAAAAGCTTGAAAATATTCACATATGACTTAGATTGAGACACGCAAAGTTAGGTTGCGACATGCAGAGCTCAGGTTGAGAATGGAGAGTTGCAGATCAGTCTGTATCACCTAATGAAGAAACGTGATCGGACTGTCTACTAAATTGGCATGTCAGTTCAACATAACGCCAAATACAAAATTACTGCATTCGGAATTGCTATTTTTATGCTGCAGTTGTTCATTCCGTGTGGGTAGGAAAAATTAAAACCGCATGATCCACGTAAATTTCTATTTCCGAACTTTTTAATGCCTTCCATTTTACAAGCGTGGAATACATGCGATTGAAAGAAATAGTGAATGTATTGAATTCGGTTCTAACTGTTTTGTGTTCAGTTTAACGATGCTGGGATGCAAAGCTAAGTGTGACATTCCGTTTTCCGTGCAAATACTTTTAAATCCATGGAACTGATTGACTGCTTCTCATTAGAACGTTACAGTCTTGGCGCAGTGTCCACGAGCGATGGAACATGTGACGAACCGTTCACGAATGTCTAGGTTGCCTAAATAGTCGGGATAGATATGTTATCGTGAGTATATTTCTGAATATAGACCAGACGGATACGACTCGGAGCACTTTGACCACACCTGTCCTGTGAGCACTGAAACGGTCTTAGTTTCGAGTAATGAACGTTCAACAATTACCACTGCATGCTTGGTATATTTGGTAAGCTGTAAAGCAATCTCGTTGTTTTTTTCTTCTTCGTCGCATTTCAATTTTTATGTAGCGCAAGGCAGGTGTTGCCTCAAGGCAGGGCAGGTACTGAATTTCGCTGTAAACGCCGGTGTCTTAGGTCTTTATTACCAACACACCCTCCATTTAATCATACTCCGAACTGTATGGAACTACAGATGCAGTGCTAACCTGCAACTCATTGATTTTGATTCGACACTGAAAAGATTTACGCGTACGCAATTGGCTAGTTAATTCGTTTGCCAAAGGTACGATGTTCCAAGGTTTTGCTCATGGTCAGCGACCTGCACTTTTTTTGTTTCAGAGTAAATCGCGCCAATAATGCTGCTCCATAATTCAGCGTTGCTAGTGGCCACTCTTCTGTTTTCTGCAAACACTGTCTCCGCTACCGAAGAACGCGATGGCAATCCAACTCAACGTACCCCTCAGACGAAAAACGCTACTATTGAAGATTTGCTTTTTCGACAGGAGTTTCTTGAGAGCGTCAGAGGTTCGTGTCGACGTGTGGATGCTTGCGACCTACCATCATCACATTGTCGAACACATCTGCAGCAAAACACCTGTCAGCATCGCGACATGACCTTTTGTTGGGTGCTTTTCCTTGAGGGGTAGTTAAGAATTTTGTCAGCCAACGAGTTAAGGTGCAGCGAGCTAAAAGTACACAATCAATCAATGAAACGAATAAAACATGACATGACTGTGCTTTGCGGAACAAAATAAAGAAGAAATTGTTTTCAACATTTTGTTCGGAATCGAATCTACGAGCGCACGTTTTGAGTGTCAAAATTTATTGAATGAAAAACGCGGATTTCATAAATGCAAATGCATTCAGAGTTAGATATAAAGCCAGATATGTTCAACTGGTAATGATAAAAAACGACATATATCTTCTCCTTTCCCTTGTAAACCTTTTTCTACAAATAACACCCAACACCCACACTAACTTCCATGTCTTCTGGCTACTGAGCAATGTTGTTTGATATCTAAATGGGTGAGTTGTTGATCTTAATGCCATCTAACCACAGTTTCAACGATCGCTGCTGAGTCGGAATATTCAGAATTTCTAAACCTCGACCATGTCGAAGCAAGATCTGAAAAATTCGAGCATAACTTGGGAGGAGGCTTGTTTCGAAATATGGGGGGAGATAAAAATTGGGTTCGTTGTTTGCTTTCATTAAATTGCCGCGTATGGAAGATTGATGCAATTGCTCGAAAGCCTCGCTATGTACTGTATAGATGCGAGAAACACTGTAGCTCGCCCAATACTGTCGGTGCACAAGTGATGCAACTATTTCACAACTGCTGCATCACTTCTACACCGAAACTTGTGCGCCGAAAATGTTTATGGCTTTTCGTCTGTAAACTGTTGCATACTGCTTCGCCCGCAAAGAACAAAGCTGCTGCGTGGCATCCAACGCGTGGGGGCAGTGAGTGCCATGGCATGACAGCAGAGCGAGTATGGAGTCTTAGTCAATGCATTGACACCTGCATTATATTGCAAAAAATGGTTTCAAACAGTAAGAAAACAAAATGGTTGTAGCTCATTTGGCTGAGATTCGACAAAAACGCAATAATTTGAATTGGAGTTTCAATTCATCAGTGTAAGGAATTGTTTGCAAACGGTATTGGCCTCCATGACACTTATGACGAAACAAGTCAGAGGTTTTGAGTTCTGATTCTGATACATAATTTCTTCAAAGCAAAGTAGTTTTGGAAAAATATTTGTTTTTGTTACAAGCGGTAGCAAACTACTTTTCACTAAATTTTGTAAAAATATATTTTCAAAAACGTATAAAAAATTTATATTTGGATATATTCTTCAAGCAAAAATTATTTTAAGTAAGCATTTGCTGAATTGTTTTTTAATATTGCTGGATTTTTATGTAGTATGACAAACAACATATTGAAAGGAAATTGTACGGTAGAAGCGCCTGATTGTTGCAGCGTCTATAGCGATGCTGTCGTAACTCTCAAGAAAGTACACAAACATTTTCGGCAACAGCGGTTCATACCTATTTGATGTCTATTAACAAAATCTGTGTCATTTAAAATACATTACACTGATAAATTGAAAACAAATATTGAAAACAAAAGTCTAAAATTGAAAGAGCAACTCTGGTTTTGTTTAAATAGTTATTATATCCAGTGATGGGATTCGACCGGTTCGCAAGAACCTGCTATTGGAATTTCTTTAACCCCGAGAACCGGTTGTTGGCTTAAGTCAGGTGTTCTCAATTTTTTCCCATGAACACCTTTTGCTTATAACTTATTTTGGCAAACCTCTCACAGACCTGTTACTAACTTTTAATAGTGAAATTAAGACAAAAATTTGAAAAAATAACTAAATTCAATAACTTCCCTTGCTAGACTGCGCAAGTTAGCAACACAAAGACCAACCTTTGCACTTATAATGGGCCAACTAGCATGGTTTGCCTCTGGAGACTGTGATAAAGAGAGAACCTATTGTTAGTGATTCCCAGAGTGACAGAACCTGTTTTTTAAAAAAACGTATCTCACCACCGATTATATTTCTAGGCTGGTGAAGGAGTTATCACTGACCGGGTTCGTCAAACGAACAAAAAAAGATCGTGTAACAGCAGAGTACATTTTTCATACTTAAAGTACAGTTTTAGTTTTGCTAGATACACACAATTCAGTCTGACGAACTCTGTTTCAAATGATATTAGAATCCCCGTCTGTCCTTACGTAAGCGTCCACAGAGCAGGACAGTCATATTTAATAGCGCACTGCTGTCCAACTAAAATATTGAAAAGTATGCGGCATTTTCTCGCCTGTAACGTGGAAGCCCAACCCTGATAACATTTCTTTTATTTTGCAATCGCTCGTTCCAAAGTGACGAGAAAAAGTGGACTCAGCACATGCTTGAAAATGTGCCGATGCAGCATAGAGGTCCACAGTGGTTAAGTAAAGACCCTATTGGAGTCCGACCTCGCCTCATGAAAATCTTGTTTTAAAACGCTGTCGCACCGAATCGAGTGAGAACACAAAACTGTCACCAAAGTTTCAGCTGGTGACCCCAAAAAACTTTACAAAATAAACTTTAAATAAAGCAAAGAGTCCTTGCGCTTGCCACGAACCTCAAAGATTTCAGAAGTGGACTGCTTGCGCTTATCTCAGTCAGCCCTGTGCCGTGGACTGAGATGCTGCTATTTTTGTGAATGCTGCAATGGGTGAAGCTCATTGGCAGCATTGATCATTAAACATCTGCGCTTATCCATTGACTCTGAACGCAAAGTAAGAAAGCAACAAATTCCGGTTGTGACGTTTCGGTGCGACACGACCGGGAATCGATCCCAGTCTGCCAACTTTAGGGTCACGTGCTCGACCCCCGGTGGAAAGAGCAAACACATTTTCTGTCAATGCAAAAGTTACATTTAATTTTTCGAGTCTTAGCAGGTCGGGATAAAACAACTTTGTTCCACTGTAGCTTCAATCAAAAATCAATAATTCTCCCGTCATTGCAGCGTTGGCTTGCGCCAGGGAGGGAGATACAAATCAAGGATTCAGAAAACGCTGCAAACGCGGAAGGGTTGATAACAAGACATGCACCGAAGCCGGCTGTTGCTACGTGAAGGACAAGAACGTAAGTTCAGTAAATACCATTCTTTGAAGGTGTTTTTTCACTTTTCCGTCTTGTTTTGTTTCCACTTAACATTTATACCTAGAGGGATCTCAACGAATTGTTTAAGAAAACATCTTGGCAACGCAACTCCTGTCTTTGTGACAGCTTTTCAAATTTTGAAGTTGCTATTTAAGAGATACGTTAACTTGAAATCTGTTTGAAGTGATCAATGATCGAAAAATATTTGGGAAGCTCTTCTTTGCGGTGAAGTTGCGTTTGCTGCTTCGGATGCGTAAATAGCATCCATAAAGGATGTCACGGATCAAGAAAATACATATAACGCCATTCCGCAAAGAAACGTGAAACAGGTGCCTTTAAATGATTCCTGCTTTCAGCTGAAAACAATAGTACCAATACATTGCACTATAAACTAACACCAGTAAACTAGTAACGCTTTATAGCGAGCACCGATGTCTGATGGGGTCAGGTCAACTAGTCATTTGATTCAGGCCACCGCACTTGTAAGCAGTGTCTTTGTTGCTTTTGTGTTGTGCGAATGTTGCCCGCAAACTGAAGTATCGTTGTTCTCATGAAGCTGATTTATCGTTGGACTCCCCTGGCCTCTTATCAAGCAAATCACCATAAAACGTTTGTCTCAATTTTTAATTCGGACCAAAGGATTTTTGAATGAGAGCTAAGAACACATTACGGGGAAGCAATGTTTTTGTCCTTTGTCCATAGAGTACTGTTTTTTTTAGCTGGAGTAATTTTTCACTCGACAAGATCTGGTCGGAGTCAGCGACACCAGGCATTAACTGAATGCAAACTAGATAGTGTCCCACTCCTATGCGCAACCTCCAGGAGTGCACAAGAAAACAAATGCTTTTTTTCGACAGCAAAAACTAATGTGTAGTGCCGCAGTGTCACCACTTCCTAGGGTCTTACCTCCAAAACAATCTTTCTTCCATAAACTGGCTTCTTCATGCAGAATTCTAATATTGCAACAACACGCTTTCCGACGTAGTTGTTATGAATTTTCCTGATGAACAAATTGCAGTTAAGTAATTAGCGCACTAGTAGGCCTATTGAGAGCTGGTAAAGGAAGCTTTGAGATTCACTTAGAAGTATTATTTCATAAGGAGGATGTGGGCTTGCTTTAAGCAAAAAAAGATTTTGCGCTTTTCCTATTTGCTTGCGTCTCAGAAGTAATATCTTTAAAAATATTGATATGTTTTTTACTTTTCATCAATTTTATATAACACGAACACTTTCTCAATAGAACAAATATGGAAACTGCTTCAAGCCTCAGAACTCAAGTTATTTCATGCGCATGTTGGATAAGTACTATGCTGATGGACCTGGCAGCAGAACTTTCCGAAAACAACCTGACTTGGATATATCAGCTGTCCTACGATGTCTTCAAGACCCAAATTGCGGTAAAAAGAATAGACTTAATTCAGAATTAATTAATTATTCAGAATTAAGTAATTATTTCTCTGTTTGGTAAACCTTTCAACTCGTAGATTTTTTTTGTGAGCAAACAAACGTTTCGACTGTAAAGGGAAGCTTGTTTCTTTGCCTAAGCGAATGCTATGATCTACTGCATGTATGCGACAAATGCTTTGTCAAACTAAAATCACTCAATAAAAAATCGCGATAGGCTCTGGAATCAGGGTAAAACCCACCGACTAGTTGTCCGATCATTTCAAAAATTTTCGAGGACATTTTGTTGTTTTGTGATGATTAAAATTTTATTTCATTCCTACTTTGAATGCTTTTTAGATATAGTGAAGCAGCACATTTTTGTAACAAGCATCGTTGAATAACAATGAGTACTTTTTCCTATACGACTGTTTAAGATGGAAAAATCTACACGTTATTCTATTCAATTACATTGGTGTCTTTATTCTTGGTTATTCAATGCTCTATGTAATCAACAGTTCAATAATGAACCATTTCACAATTGTTCAAAAATTTTCAAGGAAAATATTTTATAAATATACTTAAGGACACCAAAAAGCTTTTCAAGGATCAAGGACAACCAGTTTTGATAGCAAACCCAAGGAAAGTCCATGGCGCTCAAGGACGTCTGGCAACCTTACCATCGACCCCCCCAGCACAGTCTAAGCGTTATATTCCAACGCGTGATCGTGACTGGTGTGTTACCAAAAGCTAGAATAGCACGGTGTTACAGGCATCTGCATCGCCTTGAACTACTGAGACAAGCACAAGAGAAAGATGTTAATTCGGGGTAATTAATTAACAGGAAAGCAATCTCAGCAATAAAAGAAATGCCTCAGTGAGTTCAGTATACTGATACTAAATTGCATATTCTTGTGTAGGGATAAGTGAATTTCGATTTATCTCTTGTGGTGACTATCACAGTGACTTGTTACTTACAGGCGCCATCTACCGGTGACTACTTAATTACATGTTGCGCCATCTCCAGGCCGCCACAATGGACTACTTTGTCCCGAACTAGCTTGGTGCGCTCACTGGCTAGTTGGTAGGTTTGCCCACTTCATTGTTTAGTTTTTCCCTCGACATTTCCTCTGGAAAGTGTCGCGGGGAATCATCCCAAGGAGGTTTTGAAACGGTTCACGGTTTTAAACAAATCTGCGGTAGCTCTGTCTGCAGTATCACTGAACCTAGTCAGGTAAGAGATGTGATCAGGTTGCTTCTTGGCCCTCAGTGGGCTTTCAGTTGGTTTTCCCAAATGTATATTCAGCACTACAACTTTTCATCTTGTTTATTTTTTGTTGAGAGCAACGGCCGTGAAGCTACTAAGCTACATTTACTTTTATAATGATAATAGGGCGATATCGATTTAAAACTANTTTTAGGCTGGTGTAGCTGAAATATTTTTTACACATCATTTTACTTTCTTTCTCCACACAAAATGGTCCAAAGCAAATTCTGATAATGAATTTCGTTTTATTTTAACAGTTTTTGTAACATATTATCAAGTACACAGAAAGTTTTATCTAATCACTGGCCACGTTGCTTCCTCCACTCTTTTCAAAACTCTTTCATTGCAGTTGCAGATACTTTGATACTTCCACAGCCTACAGAGCCAAGCGCACCACAACCACCGCCGCCAAGACGTAAGTTTCAGTGTTTGCTTCCAGTACCTGCAACACTATTTACATAAATATCAATATATTTTGGTTCAACTGTTTTAGAAAACCCCCCAAAAACTCGCCTATTTGAAGCAAAAAAAGTTATGTCGAAACTGTATCTTTTTTGTTTAGCAATAATTTTAAAGTGTCACTGCTTCTCTTGTGATCGCTTACCTATTCGAAAAGTAAGCTGCAAGCATATGACCACCACCTTTCAATTCGTATCAAAAATAATGTTCTATCAAACGTATAAGTCAACTGTCTTAGTTTTATCCTGGTATTTTTGATTTTCGGAATTTTTATCAGCACTACTTTGTGGTGTATACATGGTTAATAAATACCTAAAAATATTCTTTGCTATACATCAACTTGCAGCGCACCATGGCCGAAATCGATAATGCACCTGTTTAAAAAATGATGGAGTCAGTTGAAACAGTAGCAGTTCAACGGAAAAAAGTTTCACTTGCTTCAGGCATTTTAGGGTAGAAAATGCAAAACAAGTTGAATAAACATTTTACGCAATACGTATAAAAATTCTCGCAACAATAACCGCATTTTGGCTTTGGCTGTCGACAGCTTAAAGGCAATTTTCTCAGAAACTGAGATGGGATTAACCTGTCAAAATACGAACGTTTTCCGTTACATTAAATTTTTACGTTCGTCCCAGTCAACGCAGTTGATTGTGCTAAATTCATAAACAGGATTTCGACAAACCTATGCGTTTTACTGTCAGTGAAGCAGCATGCACTCACGATGTGTGCTGCAGACGATAAACTACCTAAGAAAACATACTAGAACCGCAAGTTCTACAAAAATAGTGTTTGGGCGTGTTTTCAGTAGTAAGAAGCAACACTAAATTGGTACTTATGCTCCGATAGGCATAGGAGGATAAGTACAACTTACAAAAAACCTGCGTGCAGAATCTGCAATTATCAAAGGTCAGTTTAAAAAGGTTGCGGGCAACATGATGTCTCATTAGGAATCAGGATATTCTTTGCATGGGAACTAAATTGTGATAATAACATGTTTCAATTTTATAGTTATACAGTAGGCTTACATGAAGAGAGACACATTACATTTTGCTAGAGACAATTTTCTCTTGATTTGATCTTTTGTTTTTTTTATTGAAATGACAGAATGTAGTTGGCTTCCATGGGGAACTTGGCAAGAGTGCACACGAATATGTGACGCTAGTCTACGGACTAGGATAAGACAATGCAGTGGCTGTGTCCCTGGTCGCGGCGGTTGCCAAGGTGAAGGCCACCAATACAAGTAAGCAAACTGTTTGTTAAATTCACTGATGTTATTTATTTATTTTACGTCAATTTTGCAGAAGGTATTAGGAAATAGCCTCATTAATGCAATATGATCGTGTGTCACGACGTGATTAGAAGAACGATCAATACCTTCCGCGCATTTTCAAAATCACGTCCACGACACCAAAAACATCAGTAAAAACTTAACCAATAATTCTGGCAAACCAAATTAAAACAAGCGCAGCAAAGCAGCATGGGCCAAATGTTCAAAGCGTTCGCCAAAGCCGCATTTGCCAAAAACATTTCAAACACTCAAAAGTGCTGCACGAGCACTACAATGAAAGAAGAGGTGCAATTCAATATCTAAGTCGCCACATAAACAAGGGTGATAATGATTTGTAGTGACATTCAGCGGAGTATGAGTAAAGCGTAGCATGCAACGCATAGATGTCTGTCGTGGGTCAGTTCCAAGCAGATGATAGGTTTTGTTTTCAGGTAAGTAACAATAAGAAATTAGATGATTCGGGAAGGTGGAACCGCTTGCTGATGATTTTATTTCAAGCGGGAAAGAATTCCACAAACTGGAGGCTTTACTGAAAAAAGGTTAAAGGTCAACGAGTGGTTGAATAGTAGAAGCTGAAGGTTCAGGCGATGATCAATGCGTAATGAGAGAATTATTTAATCAATCTGGTTGTGCTGGAGGGATATGGAGAAGGCATCACGTCGAACGTTACTTTGCAAAAATAGCGGAGGATATTTTTTCTCTTCATTGGAATAACCTTGTGAGATCACGATCAGTTAACACATTGTTAGAGGACGTAGTTTTGAAGTATCCTAATATAACTTTGGCAACCGAGGGTTGTGCCTTCTGATTGATTTGTTTGTCACCATCAAAACAGCTACCATAGACCATGCTACCATAATAAAAATTGGTAGTATGTTATTCTGGGTGTGGCCATACACAGAATTTGCAAGTGAAGGAATATGGTTAATTTTGCTCTGAGATGTTGTGAGAATAACGGTAGTTTTAGAAATGTTTATGCAAATGTTTCTCGAAAGTTTTCGACAGAGCTGACAATAAATGTAATGGGCCTATAGATTCAAACAGTGGTTTGGGAACTTTTTTCAGAGGCATTACAGTCTTTCAAAGGCTGTGGGAAACACCTCAGGAAAAAATCAGATTGAAAAGAAAGTTGATGGGAGTAACACATGATTGGCTGCAAAATCATAAGAAAGATTCATTTAGAAAATTGTCAAAACTTTGGTATTTATTGGGATTTAGGCTGATTCGAACACAGAATGTTTGAAATGGCTCAATGGTGAAAGGGAACAATCATTTAAAACGGTATAATTCCACTGAAGTGGTGTTTTTAGGGCCCCTCGTTCTTCTACTGTTGTTGAAAAATATATTATTTAATTTTTGAATAGCAGTTTTAGTGCAATATGTTGCCCACCAATAAATGGGAAGTATGTGGTGGATAATGTTTTGTTAATTGCCGTGCCTAAATGTCGATGGTTTTTGCTTCTGCTCTTGAATATGAAAAATATACCTGACGCCTCCAAATTTGTTTCTCTCAGGACGCCCCTGACCACTTTAGCAAATGTTGAATAATCTTAAAAATATATTATTCTGCGGCAAGGTCTTGCTCCAATCCTGTTGGGCAATCGTGTGGCTATTGGTCTTCTTGGGAACCATTTGGGCTTTGCAGCTCTTCTTGCGGAACTGGAGTTAGAATGAGGAAACGATCTTGTCTCAGACAACAACTCGGTTCATCAGGTATGTGATGTCGAATTCACAAACAGCAAACCAATTAAATTTTGCCTCATTAATGACCAAGAGTAGCCTAAAATCAAAGCAACTTTTTTCTTTGGCAAATGTGAAATTATGAGGTTAGTTATAATTGGAGGAAAGGGGCTTTTCCTGTTGAGGCGTCATAAATGTAATCTTTGATGTTATCCTATAAATATGGTTGTGAGCTTATGTTCGTGAAATCAAGCGATGTCAACTGTAGGTGTTGGTGACTAAAATAACAGAAATATTGTTTTTAAGTGATGAGGCATTGAAGATGGCTCGTACAAAACCACGAAGCAGTGAAGTACCGAAGGGGAAAGGGACCTCGATATTTCCGACCTCTCGAATTCGTAGGAATGCCACAAACCATGCGGCAAACTATTATCGCAATTCACTTCGATTGCATAAACTGTAACTTTCCACAGGGAAAGTGTCCTTGAGTGATTACGTAAAAGCTACTGTACTTTGACGAGAGCACTACCAAAGTAACGGTATTTTTTACTTCAAAAATATTTTACAGGCATCATTACGATCACCGTGACAGTTTCTTTGTTTATTTGAAATGTGAAACGAGGTTTACATTGAATAGTTCATAAATCACAAATTACTTAGGAGGCTCCCGGCTTAGATCGTGTGAAGTTCAGCAGAAAGCTTTATTGCGTAACAATTGATGTGGCCAAAACGTGTCAGGCTTGCTGCCACTGCAAGCATTTATCAGTTTGAACTCTGTTGTTTTTATAATCGTGAAGTTGATAGATAATTATCAGAAACCTCGAGCAACAAGTTTAGTTGAACCCAAATAGGAAAATGGAAGCTACTTCATAACAAGAAGCCCGAAGGTCAGAACAGAACTTTGCAACATTAGTTGCAGAACAGTGAATGGTAGTCAGCAGATTTCAGGGGTCACTAGACCCCGGTTTGAATAGAATGTCTCTGTGCACGCGCACGCTCTTGTTTGGGTACGAAATACTGCAAAAACGTCGTTGCAACGTACATTTCAGAACAGTAAAGTTTTTGCCTGATTTTTTTCCTGAGAAAATGTACTGTAATTGAGTGAGATTGCGTTCTGGGTGATCAATTTCTTTCCAACATGCGAAGGGCATTTTATGGAACTTTCCAGAGTCATTGTACTTTGCTTCGCCGGTTTGCCCATCAAAATCGTAAAACGCCATTTTGCACGGGCTGAGTTGTTTATTTGCCTTTCGACGGAGAATATTACGCAAACGTAGTTGCTCAAAGCGCCTGGTCCACCTCCCAAAAAGCAGAATCTTTTGTGCTAACAATTTCGTGGCTTGAGATCAAGGCATTGCGAACAGATATGATCATTCGAGACCTCAAACCAATTTTACATGAAGAGGGCACCAGTCGTTAGGTGTAAAAAGCGACAATGCTTACACTGATCTATGTCGTTTTCTGGAGGGGTGAGATTTCCAGGTCTTGATCTGCTTATTCCGTATCAAACATCCCTGCTCGTTCCCTCTGAGCCGCTTTTGAACCTCGTTTGTTGAACGAAATAGTTTCGGAAAACGGAGAAAAACACGAAATTTAACCAAACAAGAGTGAAGCGAGTGTCATCGAACATGATTCTGAATATAGAAGAAAGCAACATGGAAAATTTCTCAGCATTCAGGAATAACTGCAGCATTGATGAGTTATTTATAGTCAGTGTGCGCATCTCTGATTTTGATCATGTGTGTTTTCTCAGAAGTATTTTTGTCGGCATATGACCATGTCAGGCCTTTTTATCATCATACGTAACAAGCTATTTCCTGTTTGTAAAATGCCTTAAGAATTCCCAAAAACTTTGCAGATTTTGGATTTATTGGATCAAAATTTTGATCATGCGATCACAGTTCCAACTAATTACAATCCGTAGCAAAATGCATAGGCTCGTACGATACTTCACTGAACATGCACAATCTGATCGAAATTGTAATAGCGTTGTGACGGTTAAACAATGACCTGCGAAACCGCAGGCAGTGGTGGTCCTAAGAAGCAAAATCTCATTTGGTAACCACATAGCAGAAACAGCCAATAGAATATCTAAAGTTTGAAAAAGATTTTTAATAACTTTTGATTTAAAAACGACGCTAACATTTCAGCTCGTTGATAGCGGGTTTTCGTCAAAGCAAATGATATTTGGAGGACGAAGTCTCTAAAAGTGCTGGTAGGCTACTCATAAATAACTTATTAAAGTGACCTGTAGTAACTTTGTCGGGTCGGGCCGTCGGCGACTCAACCAGCACCTCCACCAGTTCCCTCCGGGTTCTGGTGAGGAGGGTGGTTAGTCACCCAGGCAGAACGAAAAGCAAGATCTGTCAAAGGGCGTCGGCTCTGGAGAGCACCGACGGCCATCTAGCAAACCCCCGCTGCCTTGCGGTCAACTATCTACTGATGAGGAAGGCT
>JGI24021J15306_10000713_pt1 | contig 28069 bp, 19 predicted proteins | sample Ectturendosymbi1_FD_15306 | JGI IMG/M metagenome (IMG submission 15306) | reverse complement strand
AAACGTCAAATCGTACTGGATTACCAGCAGCTGGGAAACCAAACCATTGGTCTAGAGCAGGGTTCTCCAAACTTTCTTGTCGGAGGGCCACTTAAGCCATTATATAACAGTTCAGGGGCCGGACATCTTACCTAATGTGATTGTTTCGAGATATGCTACTTTCTAGTCTACCAAATCAACAAATTCTTCGCAAATATACTGCTTTTCCATTACTGACAAGATGGGTTCGCGGGTCGTATTTCGCCCGCGGGCGGTAGTTTGGAGACCCATGGCCGGAGCACCGCTGTCAGATCTACTGTGCCAAATACATCTAAAATACAAACATAAGAACTCTCATATGAAAGAAAGAGATGATTCGCTAGAAATGATTTGTTTTTTCAACGAACACCTATTTGAATATGCTACAACCTTGCCATGTAGTCAGAAGACAGATACACAACGTGAGAAGTTTGCAACTTCTATAAAACCATAAATACACATCCGTATATCACAGCGAGCTTATTAAGCGAAAAATCTGTGAACTATAACGCTGTTTCAACGCCTGAAATGACTGAAAAATAGAAGCTGTTTGGAAAAGGCGTCACCTGCAATAGAAATGCACGTACAATCGCCATAGCTAATTGACAGCCGGAGCGTTTCTTCTAAAAATCGCCGTCAATCCCAAAATCTTGGCTATCTCCCAGTTCATAATGAAGTTGCACATAACCTGCTTCGCACCGTTTTGAATGGTTCTCGGCCGGTAGTGGTGAAAACACCCCTTGCGAATTTTGTGTTAACAAGCAGCGGATTAGCAGCGATTTGGACTACGACAAAATCAACTGAAAATTTTAATGAAACGAATCTCATTTCGTTACAGGTTACAAAAATTTTTGAGATATCAAAAGCCAAAGTCGGTTGCGCTCTGCAAAGCGTCTAATTGCTCATCGAGCAAAAACAGGCAAACAACACAATCTCGTCGTTGCGTTGTCGCTTCCTGTGACACGCCTGTTTGCAGGTAAGCCTAGATTCACTCAAAAGATTTATGGGTGCCTTGATAAATCGGATAACACTTATCATAGCCTGGGGATTTTTGAACGTGTTCTAGAATGGGCAATGGACCTGAGTGTGTATTTGTTGCAACCATGGCTGTGCAGGAGCCGGAACTCAAATTTCAGGCTCCAGCTCCGGGCATCTAAATATTTTGGCTCCGGCTCCACAACATATTGGCCTAAAAAATCAGAAAAAATCTTGTATTATTTGTATAACTGGCTTGCCCCACGAAATATATCTGTGGAAATGGAACCCTAATTTCAGGCTCCAGCTCCATCATCTAAAAGCTTTTGGCTCCTGCTCCAGACATACAAAATTTCGTGGGCTCCAGCTCCACAGCCCTGGTCGCAACGTTGCTTTTTTCAGAAAGGTGTCGTGGAGATTTTTACGATTGAAATATTACTTTCCCTGATCGCAAACGCAAAACGTACAGCAGTCAAGTGGCATTTTTTTCATTTTTCCGCCAGGAAATCCGTGAATTATCACAATGATTAAGTATAGACAGAGATACGCAATTCTGCACTCGAAAGAAGTTCCACAGAAAATTCGTTGTTGAAAAGCTGCTGAAAAAGCGTTTCGCTTTGTTTGGTGAACTTAGATCAAGTTTGTGGAAAGTGTCGATTCGTTTCGTTAAACATCACGCTGNTGTGCGCTAAAATACAAGCATTTCTTGATACTACAGCATCCCTTTGTACTGCGTGGTGAATGTCTACAGCAGGGGTTCCCAACCTGGGGTACATGTACCCTCAGGGGTACATTTGCCTATTCGAAGGGGTACATTTAAGGTTATCAATAGAAGAGCAAAATATGTTTGCATATAATTTATTTCCAAATATTTACACATATATCAGTGAAATTCTTTTCAAAAATCGTTATATGATCACTGTTAAATATATCTATGAATAATCATGAAAAAATGTATTGTCATAGGAAATCCTAGGGGTACATGTGCATCTATCGAAATGCCGAAGGGGTACATACTTATCTGTCGGAATACTGAAGGGGTACACTGTAAGAGAAAGGTTGGGAACCCCTGGTCTACAGCAAGACAATATGTTAAGTAAAATTCATTACTAAATGATAACACAGGGGTTCTGAACCTGGGGTACATATACCCCTAGGGGTAAATTTGTCTATCTGGAGGAGATTCTATTTAAATAAGAGCTGATGATGCCTACATCGTAGGCGAAATATATGCTCTGTAAGATCTTAAAGTGTCTGATTCTTTGCTGAGAAAGGATTTCTTTCCATAGACAGTGGAAGGGCAACATTTAAGGTTAGCAATAGAAGGGAAAATATATTTATATATTTATTATTTCCAAATATTCTAAAATATTAAAGTTCTGTTAAAATTCGGTGGAATTTTGAAATTTTACTCAGCCTTTTTGTCATAAGAAACTTTATGAGCACATGCTGACCTGTCGAAATGGTGAAGGGGTACATGGTCAGACAAAGGTTGGGAACCCCTGTGATAGCACGAATATTCATTTGTTCCTTTTTCGGACAACACCTCAGAGCTTGCGATATGTAGTGAGCTGCAGAGTTCAAGACCGAAGCGTATACAGTAATGATTTTTCTTGTCATTTTTATCTTTTACGATCGCTGTAGCATCGCATATATTAATTATATAAGCAGGGTAAGCTTTTGTTGCAGTAAAAATGTGAGAAGGTTGCACATATTTTTAACAAAAGTTGCATTTATGCGCACATTTGACTGCGAAAGACTTGACACGACCTATTTTCGTTTGCGCGGACTTGGCCAAAAGACAAGATTTTCCACACCTCCACCTCTAATTGAGTTTGGGCACTGTCGTACTTGGCTGGGGTTGTAAAACTTCTAGCTTGCAAACCAACTGTTTCGTAATAGATAACATTGAGACGCAGCTAATTCGTCATAAAGCTCTTTTCCATGCAATTAAACAGAACAGAACTAAAACAGTTTTGTCGTATTTTTTTTAATTACACTTTTACATTTTATAAAATTGCAGTAAAAAGTTGCACGCAAAAATCGAAAAATTGCAAAAAGTTGCAATATAAAATTCCTGGAAAACAGCTCGAAACACTGGACTACATATATATTGAGTATTTAGGAAGCTGTCGGAAGCTGCAAAAAAAGTTGCAAAAACTTGCCCTAATTATAAGGTTAATCAGAGAAAGGTGTTAGACAACAATCTGCAAACGCTGCCAAAATGGTTCGTTAGTATAAGTTTGAAATCGGAATGATGCCTGATGTTCTACGACCAAACCTTGCACAAAAAAAACGGAGGTCACACGAGCGACAACACTAAAGCGACCGGTGAGTCTGCATTGGATTCCAACCGTTTATTGCACGACGATGCCCTCCTGCACAGTGCGTCACGACAGCAGGCGATTGACAATGTCGATGCAAACTATTGCGCTACCTACCCGCGAACGCAGTTTTAAGCACTTACAAATGAGAACCTTCACGCAGCAACAGACGCTAATAGGAGAAGTGCGGATAGACGCATCACCAATCGTATGAATTGTTGACGGAAGCTGGCCGGATAAGCGCTCGTCTCCTGTATTATCTCATTGCAATCTATCCCCTGCCGTAAATTGCTGAAACGCGCAGGCGAGTTTGTTCGACATCGAAATAGTTTGAACGCGAGCTGAACGCAGTGCCGCTCGCTTTAGGTTGCCTAAAAAAAAGTGCGAGTCGCGTTTTAATGCAGTGGGCAGTTGGGCGCCGTCAACTGAATGACGCTATTGCCACCTCCAGTCAGGACACCGAAGTAGGTTATTCAAGCTTCACGCTACAGTCGAGCATTGGTCTGAGGTGTGCTTTAACGGTTGCCGGCATGACATAGCACGCGAATGCATTTTGCTCAAAACCTTTGTTAAACCGTAACCGAGTACAAGCTGACCCACAGAAACGCGAGCTTCCTCCCCAACTGGAACCGCTATCGTAAAAAGTGTTTGAAACGAAGGGACAGGTGGTTTTAGGCGAAGTCATGTTATAAACGTCATCGGGAAGTTATCAACTGCCCCGTATAAGGATTGAATGTTTTTCATTTTTAATAAGGGTTCTGTAGTTATTCTCAGCCAAAGCAAAGAACATGCAGCAATCCTCTCTCCATGCGATTGCAGCGAATGAAGTACGGAAAGTTTCGTTGTGGGAACGCGAGCTTGCCAAGCTGAGCACGAAAGCGCTAGCTCAGGAAAAAAACAGCGTCGCTGTCAGGCACAGCTGCCAATAAAAGAAGGAACTACGCGCAGGCTACACGCGCGTGAGCCTGTGGGGGAAGCATTAGCAGCAGGAAAGCGTCACGAGCGAAGTATGCACGACGCGCATATTTGGGCTGGCTCGGCACGATCCCGAGTTTGGCGCCCTGACCACGGCGCAAAGAAAAGGTCGAAAAGTTAGCGTGCACCAAGACGATGCATTGTGCAAGGATACCGTCCGATCGCTTGTTCACAGAGACAGGGATAAAGTACCGTGGTCTTTTTCTAACTAATGCGAAAGTTTCAGGACAGGGAAAACTAACAAGATTTTTCAATGCAGGTTTCTAGGCTATGGAGAAGTAAAATGTTTTCACTGCGAACGTTCGCGATCGGATTGAGTTTTCAGGATTTTCTTCGAGTTGGAGTGTTTCCCTACTTTTTCTGCGTTGAAAGGATAACGGGTAGACTTTAACCACGTACGCGTGTTTGGGGTTGTTTATTGTCCACTCCAGTATTAACAGACCGAAGCTTTCAAAGCCACACGCGCCTGCTTAGCCGAAAACCTTTGTCTTGGCAAAGACAGGCAGAAAAAATGAAAACGAGAGGGCTGAAAGGACCAAGAGATTCATTGGGGAGTGAAATCCTGTGCTCTGTGCGTCGTCCGAGTGTGATCAGGCAGTGGGTTGATCGCAAGCAAACGCGAAAATCAATGAAACGCCATGGAACAGCCGAAAAACACCGCGCATGTTTGCACAGCGTGCCTCGGAACCACAGCAGCACGAGCCGCAGAAGGAGTTAACGACCAAACAGCGCTGCAGGTAGAGATCTTCGGCATTGGCTGGATTCCGCCAGGAAAAAACTGTTACTGCGTAAGAGAAAGAGCAGAGCCGTTTCTCGTGCAAGCACAACGCAGACATGAGTATAGGGGCTGACTTCGCATCCGTCTTGCTGCAGCGATACTCAGCTTCTCGGACATTGTACGCAGGCGCTACGTTCTGACACGTGTGCAAAAACAAACGACGCCTGAATGACGGCTGTGGTGGATACTGGATTAATGAAAGAAGGGCTGCTGTACTACCGAGCAACAATGCAGCTACTTTCATCATCGCGCCCCGGTCTGCATCCATCGTTTTGCCTACGCCGAGCAACTGGTAATGCGCTTGCACGAGCGGCGTTTCATTAATCGCGCTTTTCAGGCTGCATCCGGTTCCTTTGCGTTTTGCTCGGCAGGTGGTTGCTGATCGTTCGCGGCCAAAGTTGGCGTGAAGAAAAAACGCGCAATTATCATGTTGCTTGTGGCGGAAAGAAATCGTTGGGAAAGGATCACAGATAAAGGTGTCATTGTCTTGGCATAGTCACAGAACGTGTTACAGAAACCAAAGAATGTTGTAGCTATAATTGAAATAGTGACGGACGAACCATGCCAAAGGCAAATTGTGAAACTTCCCGAATTCCAACTGTCAACTGTGAAAGCACGTCTTCGCAAAATTGTGTTGTAAAACTACCGGTAGTAAGCAACGTTTGACGGGGTAAAGAGCTTTTTCAGTCGGTGGGTGAATGGCTGCAAGCAAAAACGTTGAATCACAGTCCGCTATATCCGTGATTCAATGAGCCAGTGGCGGTATTATGGAATGAGTTGAGACGCACGTTAGAAGCGGAAAGCGTTCGGCATTTGAAAAAAGCGCTAAACATCGAACCGCAATCATTCGCTTTTGTTACTCCAGCACGGGCTTTTGTTACTCAGCACGCAGGCTTCCAACATCAGGCGCAGAAGATGAAGCATGTCAATTAGGAAAAGTTCAGACGCAAACAGGCAAGAAACAAGGAGCAAAAAACAACAGCAAACGTCCAAATTGAACCTGCAATGAGTACAGCTAGGACTGTACTGAGTTATCGAGTTTGATGACAAGTTGTAGACAATTTTACTGTTACCATGAAAAGTGCTGGCATTAAATAATTTCACTTTCTGTGGTGCATGGAAACAAATGCCCCATTATTTTAGCGCTCAATGGTCTCCTGCGAACTACAGTTGCTCAGAATGGTTTGTTGTTCAGCACGGGTCTTATCATGGCAGACTCGGTCTTGAAACCATGACCCGTAAAGCTTTACTCAATGATCAGTACGACTTGCAACACGTGTCTTTGTCAGTCAAATGGATCGCAGATCGAGGAAGCAAACAGCCCGCTTCCGAACAAACAAGGTCTACACCGCTCTGTGGACTCGTGCAGCGCCATCGCCAAAATCTGTAACTGTATACAGCGGGACTGCTCAGTTTGCACGGTTGGAAGCTTCCAGGCTTGCTCCAGTTCAAAATTACCGCGTGCAATCAACATTTGCGGCACAAGCAACTGTGTGTGTTTGCTCCGCTGCCTTCAAGGATATAATGTGACGGAAAAAACTGCATTTAGCGTCTGACCATACCAGGCCGTCGGCTTATAACTGTTAAGCGTTTGCAGCTTACGTCATTGTCAAACATCGTCAAGAGAAAAGTCTACTTTAATTTAATGCCAACATAATATGATTGCANCTGAGAGTGAATGCGCTGTCCGCTTTGTTTTGCTGCAGATCCCCTTTCAAGCGCTATAAACAGAGCTTGTTCACTGCACGTATCATAACCCACGCACCGAGGAGCAAACCAAACAGGAAATACTTGAGCAAAACGCAACCTTGAAATTTGTTGAAAACACATTTTTCAGCGCTGTGTTTTCAATCTTAAGTTTGCGCTATTGCTTTCCGATAATGCTGCAGATAATTACGTTATAATTGAGAGGCGTGGGATCAGCCGACGAATCGTAAATGACAACTGAAATCTTTCAGTGGCAGAGTAAAACAGGCCCCATATAAATTCAAGATGGAGAAAGCTTTGCACTTTAACCACTTCTGGCTAACAGACAGTTACGCATGAGGAAATCACCTACGAACCTCAATTAAGCCAAGACGCATTCTTCAAACCACTTAACGGAGCTATGAAGCAAAAATCCAAACAGTTTTCAAATGTTGCAACGTAGTTTGTCACCGTTTGTAGGATTCCAGTAAAGCCCTAAAATAACCGTCGCAACAACATAATTTGTTAAGACTTTACTGAAATACGAAGCATGCACTAGCTGCAGCGAACACGGCGGAAACAAAACGTTGAGCTAAGCCGCCGAATGCGGTGACAAAGAGCTCTCGACCTTTTCTTGATTCGCGCGTGGTCGCCTGCGTGAACAGGTACTGCTGGTGTTGTGACTTTCAAAGTAAGCTGCTTAGCAGATCCAAAATGTGTCCGCGCAAGCTTTGACCAACCCATCTTGTTCTGGTGGTGTTGGTCACGTGACCCGGGTCAGCACGTAAGCTTCTACGATTAAGTTAAGCGTTTAGTTGAACAGTGACAGATACGTTGTTGTGTTTGAGATTCAAAGATGTTTTGCTAATTATTGTCCGGATGCGGGAAAATTCCGGCGGTTTTAGATCGGTTACAATAATCCTCCGTATTTTCTCCTGATCTACTTCCGATTAGAATAGAAAAAAAAAACCTTGTGTTTTCCGCGAAAAACAGGACAAAGGTCTCATGCGTAATTTTGAACAATCCGATTTTAGAAATCGCCTATCTATCAATTTCCAAGTCTGCACATCTTTGATGAAACCACAGGTAAGCACTCCTTACGTATTTCCAATTCCTGTCAAGTCACTTCGCACTTGAAAACTACTGTATGAAGAGCAGTGACCCCTTGGTGGGGCGACACCATGCAGGCGTCGTAAAGCGAATGCCGCCTGTCCATTTTTTATTCCCCCAAACCGTTGTCGTTAATGTGAGGCAAAATTTATTTTTACTTAGAAGACTCAAAGAACCAATAGGATTCAAGCTGCAGAACAACTGATGCTCTCAAACACCGGATTACGGCAATTGCTGGATTAATAGAAAAACATTGCAGGTGCATACTTGCATGCATGCATCTTTGTAGACGTCCACCACGTTCTGACACGAGGCGGCGAGAAGGCCACGTTGACTGAATTGCAAGTTTGAGGCTCCACAGGACAGCTTGTACGCGTGCAGAGGTTTATAGGTGCGAAGGTCGAAGATCCTCAGCCTTCTGTCTTGACCGGAAGTAGCCAGATATCTGAGTTCAAACGAAGTGTAAGGTTCAAACGCGGTCATTCTTGGAGCGATCAGAAAATTTCATTTAGCGCCGCAAAAAGCTCGAAACATTATGTAATGCGAGCCGTTGATGTTTCTTCTTGACTTCTCCAGTACAAAAAGTTGGGTTCTGGGTTGCGTTTCACTTTTGTTTACCCGATTTCCTGAAAAGTACTTTGGATCTATGCTATTGCATCAAATCCTTGAAATGATTCTCTGCGTTTACGTTTTGAACCAGGAATGCCCTCAAAGAGGCAGAATGACTAGCGAAGCCTTCTTTGCAAGCAATTTTTCCGGTGTGGTTACCCTGGGATGAGATGGCCACTGTACTGTTCGAGTCAAAACACAAACAGCGTTGGGCGTTCGCCACCACTCTGATCTATCTCCGACGCCACTAGGGAGCTGCGTTCCAACTTGCTCCACTTTCACCATCGATTGCACGGGCGCATTTCTATTGCTGAGTCTTCGCCATGACAGATATCGTGATTGGGGAGGGTTGTCACAGGTGCGGGTTGTGTATTTTTGCAGGAGCTCGCGCAGGCCGCAAACTGTGTTTTGATAAGTGATAGCGCGACTCAGTTACGAGAGGGCCTACAGTCACCGTGCGACCAAGAGTATTGCTCTGCGCATGAAAGGCTTAGCGATTTTTGCAACGAAAGGAAAACAAAGTTTAGGTGTGGCCGGGTGCTTCCATAAGTCGATTCGTGAAGCGCTGAAATATCGTCATTGCAACAGGCATTCTGTTTTTGCTATTTCTACGTCTACAGTAAGATTTCTACGACAAAATTGATTTGCGGTGTGGTAGTCAGCGAGACCATACCCGTATCAATATTAGATTTAAGTTCATTGATTGTGCCAGTTTGAAAGAGACTTATTTGCACAAACCTCATGTTTATGATGAAAAAAACCCTTGCTGGACAAAAAGCTTCCGTACTTGTAAGGAAATTAATCAGACGTTTGGAATTTGGATGTTGCCGTTTAAAAAAAATTAAAAAAAAATTAAGGTGGAGAAGTCATTATACATTATTGCGGCAAATCTAGGCATGAAATAGCTGTCAGCCTGTGGGCCCGAGGACATTTTCGCACCTAGCATTAATTTGAGATAGTCAGACAAGTTTCAGAAGGTGAGCATGCTTCAAGCATCTCCTTTGCGCGTCAACAAAGGATTGCATTGTTTTTACATGTTCGAAATGACTTTTCTCCGAAAGCACAATAGTCAGGGGACTATAGCCAGGGCCGGCCCTGACAGGTACGGGGCCCAATGCAAGACCTAGGCGCCTCTGAGCAGTGGTTTTATGACGTCATCGTGTTCAGTCAACCATGCTATACGACCATGGTAGAGCGCAGATATAAAGCCTTACCACGAGAATTGAGCACGTTTGCTAAATTCGATAATACAGGAAATTCATCGCTACTTCTAACAAGAGCGTTTTTGCTAATGTTAACAATGAGATTATAAGCTGTTTCCACTGAATTTTCGAGCGCAAGGAGCATCTGGAAAAAATGAACAATCTATCAAAACACCATAACGCGGGGCCCAATGCAGCTGCATCGGCTTAAGGCCGGCCCTGACTATAGCCCTCCCACACCCCCGCCTCCTACGCTATAGGAATAGGGACAGCTAGCTGAGAAGAGCGAGGTATTTTGAGACCCTAGGGCTGTGGTCCACCAGACAAGATGTTAAAAATACGAACATTTATAATGATACCAATTGGGAGGAAGTTTTGAACTGCACTGCTTTAAAACTTTTTGAATCGTTTGAAAAACTTCAGAGAAACACGAATAGCGCGGAAGAATGGTCAGATCAAGTAGATGACGAGCATGATCATGTTGTTGGTCTGTGACACACACAGAACTTTAATGATGGCAATGCTGATTAACAGTACAATGATAAGGAAACTGTCATTTGAGAAAGTGAGTCTGAAACGCACGCAACAGGGCAAGCCGTACTGAAAAAATGCAGGAAGTTGGAGCTCTAGAATCTCTAGCCTAGAATGATAAGTTTCTAAGCTATTCCGAGAAGTGCTTATGAGGTTTGCTTTCTGAGTTAACGTGATCGCTTCAAAAGTCATTACCCAATACGTGTAGGGAGCAACAGAAGTTAGATTCAGTAGGTAGTTGGGTGTGAAACGATACAAACTGTCGAATAGCAACCGAACGGCAGACCTAGGCACGCTTGTCGCACGGTGCATCGATGGTTGCCTAGGAATAGAAACAGAACAATCTCATTCCCACTAAGTACACGCAGCTATTATCTTTGGTTTAAAAGACTTACGGCAAGTGTGAACGCGCTAAGCCACTTGTAAGCGCGAGTTTCGCAGAGCCAATCTAGTAGGACGCTCTTGATCAGCGGGTCGTGTGTGATGAAAGAGACTAGGAGTTGCGTCTGATCGCTTAACAGCTGCCCGAACTCTGTGCTTGCCAAACGAGAATTACGGAACTAAATTCGATCGATTACATCACCGTAAACAGTTGTGACGTCGCTTTTGTGGACTTACGTATCCGAAGTTGTAAATATTTGCTATCTGGTCGTGTTCCAAACACTACCTAGCAAAAATTCATGTAATTTTTGTACGTGAGAGCTTTTTGGTCGTTTCAAGTTTCGAAAAATCTGCTTCGCAGCGTTTTTCTCGGAATCGAACAACTGCGACAGAAAAAATACAAGTGCACCTGAAATACGACCAAGTGAAAAAGATGAAAGACTAAGCTGAACCCAGTTCAATAAAAACCCCTTCCCTCGATAAGATGTGGAGGATAGTTCGCACGAAGCTATCGTCGACGCGGTCTCAAATAACAGCATGCACACAGCTGCTGCTAGCGTAAGGGAAACGAACCACGATGGCGTTGCTGGTTGGTGCAACAATTGACGGCAACAACCATTGGTTATTAAATGCGTTTCAGCGCGCGCTTTGTTCGCTGTTCACAGGACTTCATTAAACGTTTTTACTTCACCAAAAAGCTTATTACGCCTAGTTTCAACGACGAAATGGGTCTTCGGTTACGTGCGAGTACACTGAAGTCCACGTACTTTGTCAGAAAACGCACGCTTCTACTCCATATAATTACTCTTCGCAGATGACATGGGTTGCAGTTACAGCCGTCTTTGTTTTCTTTTTGAATTTAAATATAAATTACATTCAGCCGCTGTTCCACGATTGCCTACTGCTGCTTTTACCGTAGCCACCGAGTGCTGAGTGTGTAAGCCATATGCGCACAGTTAAGCTGCAAGACAACGCTTGAAGTTCAGCAGGGTGCATTTCCATGATCAGTGCGAGCTTCGTTAGTGATGCATCCAGCCGTAAGTGAATTACAGCGTGTGACGCGCTTTGCCAAATGAAAAAGTGTCAACTCATCGATTTGCGCGATCTAGCTGCTTGCCAGCAAACAGGTACACGCAGGTTTTCTGCAGGGTGCGCAGTGTATGGATCGTCACGGAAACACAATCTTCAGCAAGGAATTTCCTTGTTGGTCATACAAAGACCTCCGGGTCATGCTGGGCCACGAAAAAAACGCATTCAAAGGTTTCCTCGTGTATGGACAGTCTGCCACTGACGTAAGGAAAGTAACGGAGCAGATAAGCTTTTTTGTTCTCGTGCGAAAACATCGGTTTGTGAACAAGATAAACAAGTCTATTGTAGTTGTGAGCTTGTTTGAGGCTTACAGTGAAAAAATAATTCGCAACCACATCTGCTAAAACACAAGCGATGGGTTTCTGTTGAGTGCAGTGGCGTGTCTTTATGGGCGTTTTTTCGCCTTGAGTTTTGCGATGAACATATTTTGAAATCCTCTAACAAAGAACGAAGTGTTGTCCTTGGCTTCTCCCTGATTGTATTTATTCAAATTTCAAGAAAGCCTTGCCTTGACTGAAATGCTTTTGTCATGGTTGAACGACTCTTGGATTACACGCCTGATGGTTCAGCATACAGCTTTACAACGTCAAGGCGTTCGCTGGCCTCTGATGCCCGACTGTGACGTAATAATCTCATGGCTCAAAAATATTAAATTACTCAGTGGTCAGTACTGGGATTATTACAGCCAGGGAAGAGGGGAGAAACGGCTAATTTACTTACGGCAAGTGATGTGTTCATAGTTTGGGTACTGGATTGCTAAGTTGAATTGGATAGCATTGTGTTAGAGGTAATTTGTAGGGCTGAATGTGTTTCAATATGCTGTTGCAGTGTGCTTTGCTGCGCTTTTTTAACGTGGATTGATGAGTTTTTATGTTTGTGAACTGCGTTATCGCAGTATTTCGTGTGCTTTACTCCGTTATCGCCACGTATAGTGTCTTATCTGTCGCATCGCTTAGTGTTAACTCCATTACGCTCAAGTGGAATGCTGATAGCTTGTGGTGAACACACGGCATACGGGTATAAGGTACACGCAGTCTAACAGCGATATAGTGCGTGTATATAGACATCATACACATGTTATCAACGAACTCCACCAAAAGGTCGACTTGAAAATGTGAATGAAACGTCATGGAGTGACGTCACGAACCGCGCAAACCAAGTAAAAATGACCACCTTATGGCACCTGCTGAACAATTAGTGAACGACTCACCAGAAATATTGCCGTACGCCACTGGTTGCGTGGCTCTGATACTTTTTGCGTAAGAATGACGACGCACTCACTACGCGTCAGCAGCAAACATATTGTCTTGGTTTTCCTTTAACTTCCAAGCGATCAACTATACTTTTGAGGTATCAGTTCGAATCCGTTATGGCAATATCTTATTTGCCTGGTGTGACATTGTTTCTTAGCGGAAGTGTGCGGCTCAGGTCGAAACAGTCACATCTCCCGTTAGTGGAGAGAAAGAGCTGTAGTCACAGAAGTTGCAGTTTTGGAAAGTCAAGCGTTTCCAACGCGTGATGGCATTACGAAATCAGGGCAGGATGCAACGAGGCCTTGCTGTTGCAGCACTGCGCTGGTGAGTCGCCCGTGCAGCGCACATCACGCAAGGAAACGCGTGGTGCGAGCCACGCCCATTAGGAACGCGTAAACACGTCGCCGTGAGGAGCTGACAAGTGACTGACGCGCGAGCACAACACGCAGTGGCGATTCTGCAGGCGAACAGCGTCCACACGATGTCGCACCGCAGCAACAAAGACGGGATTACTTAAGCGCGTAATTACAAGGAATTACTTAAGCGCGTAATTACAAGGAATTACTTAAGCCCACAGCTTCCGAACTGAAATAACAGTCCCAAGGGCAGCCACTAGATCGCTGGTTCTTAACCCTGGGGCAGTGAAACCCTAAGGTGTCCGTAAATGTGATTTAGGGGTTCATGAATGTGATATGAAGGGTTAATAGACTTTGCTCTGACATTTCGAAAGGGTAAATAGGCGTTGCAGACATTTCGATTACCACTGCGATGACTTCGCGTAATTTCGATGCAACGTTTCTTCTTGAGGAGTCTGTGACTCACAAATGTTTGAGAAACGCTGCACTAGATCAACAACTTCGCACAGTCAAACATAGCAAGAATGAAACTGTTTGTCGGTGCGGGTGACCACGACTGCCATCCGGCGGCAGCATAGTTCAAGTCTTATCACACAAACAGGCTGCACTGAGGAAGCACTTAAAAAGTTGTCTCACCTGCCCATGCCGTCCACTGCTAATGCACGCAGGGCGGTTTTGTGGCACAGCATTTTGAAGAGGGGCTCTTGCTGGTTGGGACTCCACGCAGTGACTGTTCCGTCGTAATGCCCTGGAAACGGCACAAAATTACACTTGTACGTTACGGGAGGAGGCTGGCCACGGTAGTCATAAGCACAGAACCCTTCGCATCATTATAGTTAGAACCAATGTTTAGCATCCATTGATGCCAACACCGATCGTACGTTAGGTCTCCTACGATTCGATGTCCAATCAATCAAGCGCGCCGCCTGGTTCTATTGAAAGGACAAAGAAGCCAACGCATGAGTCTACTTCATAAATGCAATCCGAGCCCTTGCGGTGAAACGATACGTACAGGAGAGAAACAATGGGACAGAAAAAAGAATTGACAGTATCTGACCAAATCTCTAACAAATTTTGAGAACGGCTAGCAAATGAATCTCAAAAAATGTAATTTTCACACAAACACACAACAAAGCTGGGGCATAGAAACACGCAGCTTCCCACAGGTGACCCCCTTGTCCAGGCTCCACAGACAAGCCGGTTGTTGCAGGGGATGAAAAACAGTAAAGCCATGCCAACGAATGCTTTTTCGAAATTGTCGGTCACATGGTAATACAATTGTTCAGCTTAAAGCAGTGCTTCTCAACCTTTTTGATGTCGCGGCCCACTTTTCGCCGAGACTTTGATTTTGGGCCCACTTCACGAAAAAATTGTTTCAGAACTCATGACTAGGCGTAATCCTTGCGTTATCTCGGAACATTTCGCGGCCCACCGGTTAAGAAGCGCTGGCTTACAGGCAAACACGCACGAACTACATTTCATGCAAAGCCTCATAGAATATGGGCTTGCTTCACACACTATCGTTTGTTAATGCAGTAGTGCGGAACTAACCCGCATGAAGCCATAGTTTACGGCTGAATACGTGTTCAAACATGTTCCTTACTAAAATACTGACTTCAGCTGATGCTACGATGCTGGTTACGCAAGACGCATCTGTTGCATGAAAGTCATAGCAATGTACCGAAGCGAAATGAAAAAACAAACATGGATGTTAAAGTCAGCGCGTAACAAACTTAGGAAAGCAGGTGATGGCACAAGCAGAGCTGCAGCTGACCGATTAATTTCATTTGTACCCGAAAGCAACACCGGGGCCTATGGAACTAAGACAAAGAAAACCTTTTACAGTTAGCGCCAGGAGGTCAATAGCTGCACGTTAGAATCTTTATTCTGTTGCGAACGCGTAGAAACTGCACCGAAATAGCCACACGCCCGCACGTGTGCTGATCTTCACAAAGTGACGATCGTTCGGCAGTTGCAAGCGTCGTCGATAGTGCAGTAGACGTCTTGCGGTTCAGTAATGCAAGTTGTCAAGCGACAAATGCTGTTTACAGCAGGAAGTTTGAGTCTCTTCGGAGAAGACGTAGCGTGCAAATGTTCGATATTGCCAGTTCGTGACAAGAAATCTGACTCTGGCAGAACGACAGCGAATTCATCGAAATTTACGGATTTATCCCAATATAGACTGTTTATTTTACGCTTCTTGAAGCAGTTTCAATTCGACTTGCACGATTATTATCAATACGGGTAGATTCCTTTCTTATACCCAATTTGAAAACGTCGTAATTCTAACGTTTTGCTTGTTATCAACCAGTAAAATGAATAAGGTATTCCAAAGTATAGAGCCTCCTTTAACCAGGAGTTTTGCGTTATGTGGTCATCGACTATGTATATCATACAAAGAAGCAATGGTATGCAAGATTCTCACGTGCTTACCTAGCAAAATTGTGGCGTTGTATGGATTCTGACTCATGACATCGAGACGCCCACCTTTGGTGTTGATCGTGGATATTATCTGCCCGACTGATATGTCCAAGTATTGAAGAAAACCACGACGGTTCTGCAACAACAGGCGTTTTTTTGTGTTTTGAGAGTAGTACGACGCATCGCTGAGGCTGTGAAACAGGTTATGACTAAACGTACTCTTGTAATATTGGTTGTGTCGTTTTAATATGTAAAAGCAAGTCGGATTGCGAGGCTACACGAAGTTGTAAATACTCATCTGACTTTTCAGAATCTTTAACAGGTGGGCGAGTTCACCACTTTACAAGTAAGTCCCAGCATTTGCAAACGTCGCTTTTAAGTTTTACTCATGTTTTGAGTTATTCGACGGTTGGCCTTATCCTGAAACACGATCGAAAACGGAAAAACGCTAGCTGTCGTTCGCTGCCTGGAACTATGAAACTATCAAAATTACCGCGGCTGCTTCACGCGCTGCCTGGTACCAGCTCGCTTGCACAGCGAAGTTACCAGCACGCTTGGCAGAATGTAGTCAGTGGCCCCGACTGTAGCGGTAGCCTTGCGACGTTCAGCCGTTCTGACAAGAAATGGCAGCTCAGTGAACTAACAGACTACCAGAACATGAGTTCGTTCGTCCGCTAAAGAAAATAGTGTCAGTGAACAACGATGGAAGAATCTGACTTAAAATCAACTAGGGTTTGTGAGATCACACTTTTCGCATCAGGAAAATTGAAAGCGTTTGAGTAAGTTTGAATCACTTGTGAGCAGGCAACTCAAAAAGCGCAATCATGCAAGTTAAATCTGTGAATGGTACTCGTACTAATGACGCTATTGCAGGTGTACAAAAAGTACTGCGCACTCCTGACGACGTTTTCGAGTGGGGTTTGTACTCATGGGCAAGAACAAGTTAGAACTGTACTAACGGATACATTACTGCAGGACTTATATTACAATTTGCAGTTGGCAATGACTGTTTGGTCTGTCCTCCGTGCACACCTCGTCTTTTGCAATGTTTTCTGTGCAACGTCGAAAGTTGGAGCAAACGAGTTCTTTAAGGCTATGGAGATATCTGTTTCGAGCTGATGTCAAGCAACGCAGATTGGGCAAAATGCTATATACTTAAACTAGATAAAAAGCCAAACATCTCTGAAAAGTTAAGCCATTTTGTCCACACAAATTATTCGTGTATGACATGTTCCACTCCACTGAGACAAAAAAAGTTTTTTTCAAGCTTGTGCAAACATCAAACAAGTTAATTTTGAGTTATTCTATCACCGCCACCTAAAACCCCACGGTTCGCTTTTAGAAACCACATCCAGTGGCGTAGCCAGCCCAAAAATTTGGGAGGGGCCAAAATATTTGATTTTAGGCAAATAACACTATTTTGCTTAGAAAAACGCCTCTCAAAGCACGAAATGACTATATTTTCTAAAAATTTGGGGGGGCATGGCCCCTTTGCCCCCCCCTGGTTACACCTATGACCACATCATTGGCAAGATCAACCTCAGAATTGACAAGTTTGTGCTCATGAACAAACAAACTTGCCCTTATCGAAGGTAAATAAACCAAATTTCTGCAGTATGCATGCACACGCCTCGAGCAAGTAGGCGGGGATGTTAACCCAAAACATAAACCCACATGAATATGGCAGCATGCAAAATTTGATATTATTTATTCGCCTATATACCCTTGAACTTTACATTTGTCAAAAAACTGCATTTTGGACCAAAAAGCGTATTGAAACAACGAAATGATTCTATTTAGTAGTTTGAAATTGTACCCCACATAATATATTTACAACGTCCAAAGATGGTGTCAATTGGATTTGGTACATAAGATGTTCAAAAGTAGCGTTTAAGTACTGTAAGTGAAGACACAATTTAAGTGAATGTCGCGTTGAGTAATGGTCGTAAAAATGAAACGGGTGTCTATCCTACCGTTTTCTCTTCCAAGTTGGAGAATACAAATTTACAACCCATTTTTTAACTTGTGCTTCCAACAATACGACTCAATGCTTTGTCAAACCAATGAAATTTCATAGAAGCAGTTACCGTACAAATTTTGCAACAATGCCTTGCTAAAGGCGCAATAAACAATTCAGAAAATTTTCACAGGGAATTTACATGCAGTGATTTTTAAGGAACACGGGGCCACATCGCGCTATATATAAAAAGCGGATGCATATAAACAGGTTTTTTTTAAGGAAAATGTTAGGTACCCGATGTGATCCTGCAGGGAACCGATTTCTCTGATTATAGGGACCCGATTTTCTTTGATTCTAGGGACCCGATGATGATTTTCTCTGATTGTAGGGACCCGGTTTTCAATTCTAGGGACCCGAATCAGGTCCCTAAAACGTCTTAAAAAACCCTCATGTAACTATAGGTACAGACATCCACATAGGAATTACATAGGACAACCAAAAAACATCATTCCAGCACTGTTACAAGTTCTGGCGACGCGAATTTGAAATATCATGTGTTGGACTTATAAAATGAGGTCACTTTTGATAAATTTTCTCTCAACCATTCGGGACCTCACTTCCGTTCGTGCTCTTTCTTGCTTCGGTTTTCATGAAGTTACTACAATACAAAGATCACCCAGTGTCGCCACAGCTTTGTAAAGTACAGTACATTGTTTGATTAAAGCTTACCAAGATTTTAGCGAATGTTCTAACAGAAGTTTTCTTGTGGTCCTGCGGAAGTCTCAATCAATCTCTCAATCGGTGAATTTTGTGTACAAGAAAATCAAAGTTTTGCATGCCAGATTTATATAGTTTGGTCCCAACCTTGGGGGTAGCACAATGAATATCAAAAAATAAGTACAATAATCACCCCCCAACACAAGCTGATGAACAGCTGCTGTTAGAAAGGCTTGAAATAAATCAACGCAAATCACACCAATGCCTGAAATGCAGTTACATGTTGCTGTTGGAATAACCATCTGCAGCATACTCGACTCTCACGCAGAAAAGCGTATTAGGTAATGCGATTGCCTCATCCGGTTGTCCTGCACTGCTGCAGCACGATTTACATTTCTAGTTGTGACCGACTTTTTGTTTCCTCAAAACTCACGGCTTTACTGCGGTTCAGTCGTAAAAAAATCGTAGAAAAAGCCTGGAGCTTTCGCATTCATCTCTGCAACATGACCGCGCAGTACCTTTAATAGCGACGCAAGTCAAAACATCACAGGAAAGGCAGAAATATGATCGCGCCTGGTGAAATTTTGCAGTAGCAGTTGAAAGCCTGCTATTGCCGTCGTTGTTTTTTCTTGTTACTGTTTAAACCGGAAAAATCGCTTCTCACGTCCACACCCAAGATCAAGAACGATTGACTAGTAAAACTTTGGACACACTGCATTACCCACTAAACCACTGACTTGATGCGATCACGGCTGGAACATGAACTGCGTCTGAGAAACGAGTGTGATCTTGCAGCTAGTTTAGCAAAATTTGAGGAACTAAACAGAACGAACCAAACGACAAAATCAACGTGGTCCAGTATCAACGTGCTGCAAATAAGTTGCAAATGATGAAGCGGACCTTGTTACTCGCAAGGTGACTGCAAAATGTCACACGTCAATTACTGTTGAAAGAACCGTTAAGTACCATTCTGCTCAACAACAAAAAACTCAATTAGGTCGCTACCGTTGTTTTTGGCAGCGTTTACTTTAAAAAAAGTACAAAAATACGTCATAGACTAACACCGAGTATTTCGATCCTAACTAAATCGATATTTTCAACACAAACAAAAATATGCTCCAACAAGCTTTACCATTTTTTCTTAAGGAAAACCTTGCTACAGTTTCTCTTGGGTTATAAAGTAAAATCAACAGTTTCAAAGTCCCCATGAAGGAAAACTGTTTTGATTTTTAAAGTTTGTCTATTTAATAATACAGTAAAATTATTGTCAAGAAGTAATTTTGCTTTCCGCGATATTGTTCAAATACACCATGTACGAACTGATGCAGTATTTTCGAACGACGAATATCTTTGCGACTTTATGAACGAGAAAAATGCGGACATCCGTCGACCTAAATGGTTCAAACTCTCTGGGTAGTTAGTCGCATGTGAATCTCTAGATTCAATTTCGACCCTCTTGTGATGAGCACTGAGCAGCATGGCATACAGCGCCGGGCGTTACAAGTGGTCGAAATCAATGGCGAACTAATTTTCTGATGCAATGATTCATTGTGCTCTTTGCACATATATCATGCCAGTAACATGATAGCATTCACGCTTTCGACGCAGTGTACACCAGATCTTAGCTTGCACTGCACATCGCAGTAGGCGAGGAGCCGCCGGCCAACAACCAACGCGCAACTTGTAGGACCGCAAAACAAAAGATGACAAATAAAGCAGCATTCGCAGTCTGCGTTTGTCTCCTTTGATTTTCCTGTCGACGTGGTTATCTGAATTCTGAATCAGAATGATCTTTAAAAAATCCCTGTTTTGGCGTTACTCAATCCAGATAAGTTTTAACCACACTAGGCCAATTCGAGAGCAAGGTGGTTTAAGACAGGTGCGTAAAGAACCGTAAACATCGGTTTCACGACATTAGTTCGCGCAGAAGAAATGTTATTAATGCTAAACTGAACCTTGCAGTTCACAAACTCAAGGAAACGGCGTTCTTCGCAGCTGCACGTTACTGATATCCCCAATGGCAATGCCATGTTGAAGAGCAATTTCTACAGCTTTTACAAAAGATTCACGAATTAAATTTAAATTATGAAGAAATGTAACGTTCAGTGACAAACAGCAATGCAAAAGCCAATGGTTTTTATTGAAATGACGTAAAGAAATAGAAAAAGAAGTGTTTTCATCGTCTGCAAAAGTTCAGGACCTTGGGATTTCTATATACACTCCCGCGAAGTTGAGGTCGTGAACCGAAATAAAAACTCCCGCGAAGTTGAGGTCACGAACCGAAACAAAAACTCCCTTGCCGTATCAACCAGCATTGACAATGAGCTCTATTCGAAATGTCTAGAAAACGTACAGGAATGTGATCCTAATGTTCGAAATTGGACAGCTCTTCCAAAGTGCTTGAGATCCTTTAACCTGGATCTGGTCCAATAGTTTCAAACATGGGGTCAAAGGTGAAGCAAGAGGTTCGAAACTTATAACCTGCTCCTATATGATAACACTGGTCTACGCTGCATTTGGGCCGCATGTCGCAGATTCCCCAACCTTGATGCATCTGATTCAACATAACTTGATTTGCACCTTTTACAAATAACACGTGTAGAACCACGATATCTCCTGTATTCTGCCCGATTCTATCCGACGTATATTTGAGTAAAATTAGTATGACATGCTGACAACGTTGGAAATTTGATACTGAGTTTAAAACTGCAGATGTGTTGTTTTTTCCACTTTCATTGACTTTGACAAAAATCAGGATAGCAGATTTCCTCTGTACGTGATTAAAGACATGAGCGGCATTGATAAAGTGAGCTTCAGGTTACTGCCGACGGGTGAACTGTGTAAATACATAGATGACACCCTGTAATGATTTGAACCTATCGCTGTGGGAAGCCAATCCCTTCATTTTACGCGACAGTTTTTGAAGTTAGTACCTGCAGTACGAGAAATTTTTATAGTTTGACGATGAAACCTGAACTGAATGTTAAGCCCCCTACTCTCCTTGAAAACCTCTCTAAACACTGTGGCTGACGGCGGGTATGCAATAATTGTGGGAAAGGTTAGGCATTTATGCACAGAGTTGCGTTGGCTAAGTAGGCTGGACCACAAGACCTTTATTTCCGAACAGTACAGAACAACAGGAAACTCGTGACAACCATTGGCATGGCAATACAAACGACCAATGGGAAAAGACTCATTTATAAGCACCTACTTTAATTATACGTAAAACAAAATCAAGATATTACGCGTGTACCCTAGCTTCGATTAAAGTTCCTTAATTGACCGACACAGGTAAACGCGGCTATAACCAGTATTGAACACGCGGTACCATAACATCGAAGAACTGATTGCAGCTTATGCTTGTTAAATGCATTACATGAAGAAAGCGCTCGCGCCCACAGAGTGAATGATCGCATTGGTGTGCCAGAGGCTGTTTGCAAATTTGTTCCGTCCACTACTGTCAGTTAAGAAACTGAATAAGAATGTTGCCTACCATGCACGTCACTTCTCTCAAAGCCAGGTATGATTACCCGCTGGCCAATGGGAAACCACGACCTTGCCGCACCAATACAGTCGTCCGAAGCGCAATTTATGCCTCCGGTATAAAATGTACGTTGAAGCGAAAAACTTTTGCCTTTAATTGAGACTTAGCAACAACGACCGGTGTTTTAATTACTGATTGACAGCAGATACGTACGCTTGCAGCAAGCAGAAAATGGTACGGGAGGAAGTCGAGCCTTGAAGTTTCGTTGAAGCGCTTGAGACAGTGGATTTCTATTCCTTGGTTGTCGTAAATGTGGAGCCACTTCCGTTGAGCAACAGCAAAAAGATTTTCAGTGTGGAGCCACCTGCAAAGAACGAGTTTGATCGAATAGCAGGCACAAATTAAATATTACGTTTCCGAACAACCCGAGGGGTGTCACGCACATGAATGTCATTTACTCCGAACAAGGATTACCAGCTTCAGCGAGAATTAGAACTGAATCTCTTACAAGTAGTTGCAAGCACCTTGTGGTGGGAGTCGTCGCATAACCCCCAACTGATTATGAGGGGTTAGACAGTAAATCATCTCTTGCTTTTTCATTTTCCTGCATCACATCCCGTGTCGGCTGCGATCTATCATCCTGTTACAGATTTGCGAACATGGCACTGCGCCCACTGGCAGCTATACTGTGATCCACTGAGCAAGCAAAGAAAGTTGTCACGTGTTTTGCATCAACCACACAAGCAGCCAGATCGTAGCGGACTAACAAAAACCGTGCAGGATTGCGAGAGAAAAGTGAATCGCATAAAATCTTTCCTTGCCTGTTTAATCAACGGCACCGCTTGTGAATCAACTGCGCCTAAACGGTGCGCACAGACGACTAACTGCTTTAGGAAGCGAACTGAAGGCAGCAGTGTTCCTGTTGTTTCAAACAAACATCTATAAAAGTAAAATGAATAACGGAAAAAAAAACTGATCAATATGTAGGTCCACGAAACATAGAGAGCCCAATATAACCTTATTCGCACATCACGAACTCACGATATCGCAATAATCACGGGCGCGTTGAGTCAAACGAAATTGACAAAGCAGGTCACGAAAGGTTGCTAGTGGGAGCATGTCAACAAGTTGTCGCCACCACAGCATAGCGTTACAGGTCATCAGATCCTGCTTTCGCTCTTACTTTTACGTTGCTGTACTCTACCCGTTGATGTCTCAATCCCCACTAACCCCGCACATAAAGCAGCTGTGTGCTCTGCAATGAGGGGGGCGTTGTCAGGTGAGCATGTTTACTCGCTGCAGTAGTCAGCGTGTTTACTGAAATGTTTTGATGACGGAGTTGAATTGTGGAAGTTTACGTTAAAATTCTGTGAGTGTTTGCTTGGCAACACGTGCATCACATTTGTTTTTGCAAATCGTTTATAATCCACCCCACAACAGCGAATGCGACTGCGCTGGACGGGCAAGGCAAGCGAGAATCTCAGTCGTCAAGAGCTTTCGTCGGATACAGGACAATATATTCGCTGTTGTTTTTACAGGGACACCTCGTAGGCTTGAAACTATCTTGGTGCTTCTGTGCTTTGACTCACTTTCGAACGGGTGACATCACACGACGTAAGTCCTCTGACTGCGTGAGAATTCGCAACCTCAAGCTTGTGCAATCATGACTGATCTTCGACCTCGAGGTCTCTGATCACGCCAACAAAACTGCCCTGCGCTGACGTGGACACACACAGTTAGTTTTGTATCTGCCTCCCGTCGCGAGGGAGTTGTGATCCAAGGAAGAAACAGGATTTTCATTCCACTGCAAGATGGGTTGCGCGCGGTCGCGAGAATCGGCCAAAGCAAAGACTACCAGCCAACAAATTGACAGAGACATCAAGAATGGAGCGAGGGTGAGCCGGTTATTAAACGTTTGGCGCAGCACTGCGAAATTGGCACCTGATACCAGCTAATCGCTTTCGTATTGACGTTGCCGTAAAGCTACAGTAAGCTAACATCAGCGGAGAAACAAGAAGCACTTGGGAATGCAAGCAGTGTGTGAAAAAGCCCAACCCGCTTGTGTTATTCAGTCTTTTAACGAAACCACGGCCAGACCTTGCACTTCGCGAAATTTTACTAACCACGGCTGTTATATTATTAACGAGCGACTTTCCAGATGACTCGGCCATTCAACCTGCCAACGCCGTGTAGAGAGAAATTAAATCAATACCCAAACGAGTCCAGCGCATTTTAAGCAAGCCGCTGGAGCACTGGAGCAGATCTAAGCCGTATTGTTCTTTGCTGTTGGTAGTTACGATCAAAGAAGCCATATCTAGTATCTACACAGTGCACGCGATACAGCAGCGTTCCTTTTGATTTAACGGAAAATTTTTCACAGTTACCTGTACTTGCGCTTGCCTGGCATTCCTGGGGATGTTATGCAAAGTTCAATAGGCTTTTATAAGCAAGTCGGAGACGTCTAAATACCAGACTGTGTATTTGTTTCACAATCGGCAGAAATGCATTGGCGTGTAATAGAAGCGAAACAGAGTATTTTTACTGCCGTTGAGGACTGAGCGAAGGAACCTCTAGATGTGTTTGGTGCACAAAAAAGTGATTTCAGTTTTCTCTGAACATCATCATCCTTCAGTGAGGCATGTAGTATAGTGACTTGTTCAGCAGAATGTATGGTGGTTAGTTTGATGGATAATTCACCGCACTTTTCTAGCGCAATTGAACAGTAGCGGCAGTGCAGTGGATTATACAATAACACACACAAATTCCGGCTAAGTTACGTTAGTTTTCATGAAGCGTATATGAGATAAGCAAAGCAACAACAATTTGCAGATTTTTGAGTTGGTATCAATGTTCCCTGAGGTGCGCAATATCGCCACTCACCAAGATCATTTACGCAGTGAAATATTTCTCGCGCACTTGCAGCATTCTGAAACACTGGAAATGTACAAAAACAAGGAGAAACTTTTTGTACTAAATGTGTACTTGTTCGTATTCTGACAAGAGTTTATACTTGTAATAATTCACAAAGTCTGCAGCTCATTTAGAACTCAGCTAACTCAGTCTTAAAATATTCATGCTCACTAAAACGAACATTTGCTCAGCGTAGACTTTTCCTAGGGGGAACACTGGCTCGCATGCTACGAATTCATACTTCTGATACTTTGAACAAACCTATTCTGTTGCACCAATTGCAAATAACGACACGTGACAAGAATAGCTTTGCGGAAGACCTTTGACCCGTTAAAGATAGTGGTAATTGCAGGAACGATGCCACCGTACACTTACGAAAAATAGTTCAAATCGAACATACCGAAAAAAATCAACAGTTGGTTTCGCAACCTGCTTTAAACGCAGTATTTCGGAATATGTCATAAAATCGAAAGTCTATTAACCTAGCTTTTCTTAAACTATTTGCTAATTTTTTGGTATTACTTCGTTGTAGGTAAGACGCTTCCGAGGATGTGTTTCCATAACTAACGGTCATTCGACCTACACGCCAACGCTTGTTTCAAGTTATAACGAGTGTCTGGGTTACAGTAACTGGGTAATACGTGTGCGCTTGCAACTGAAAAGTTACAGGTTGATTTAGAGTCCTTACTGACAATTCTGCATCGTGGAAACCACGTAAGCTGTACTGAAAAAAAACACTCTGCTTAGTCTATGAGTTATGCAATGCTAACCGTATAGTTTGACTTTTTTTCAGGCTTTCCGAGAACAAATTAAGCTTTTGCTTCTCGGTGCGGGAGAATCAGGCAAAAGTACTGTTGTGAAACAAATGGTGATTATTCACAAAGAAGGATTCCCGGACAAAGAAAAAATGGAATATAAGTATGTTACGATGGAAAACATTCGTAAAATATTTGACAAAAGTTTTGGGAGGCGTACACTACAACCGGCTTTTTGTGTGGCACCAGTACTTACGTAGCAATTTCAGATAGCAACTGGTAATACATTGGTCGGTTTCGGCTAGAGGACAACTGTAATGCGTACTAGCGTCTGGCTAAAGCGCTGGTACAACACCACACTTTTTCAAAATTTGTATCAACGGCATTGTTTTTGCATTTGAGCGACTCATTTATATTGCGGCGTCACAGTCGACACAAGAGTTTGGGATTGCCCAGAAGATCGACGGAGCCAGAGCAATTACATCGCCGGCTTCCGGTTCGATACTACCATATGAAACCTAATATTTTGTTTTGCGCTATTTGTTATTTTAGATCCGTGGTTCACAGCAATGTTATGCAAAGCGCGCTGGCGCTGGTCCATGCCATGCAAAAGTTGGAGATTCCCTATGATGATCCTCAAGTTGAGGTATAATGAGCATCACGTACGGTTTTCAACCTAAATAAAGTCTACAGATCTAATACTAATATGATGAAAATAATTTAAAAAAAGGAAATATTTGTTGGATGGAGTGAATTTGACTTATGCGTAAGCAGCCACAAAGCAGCTATAGCAGTGTGCTTTTCATTCGTAGGAAGACGCAAAAAAGATAATGCGAGCTGGATCGGTCGTGCACGAAGAAATTCCTTCCGACATAGGCATCTGCATAAAAAACTTATGGCAAAACAAGGGAATTAAGGTAAGAGCGCGACTGAGTGAAACTAGCAATTGAACTTGACCAATATCGGCAGATAGAGTAACCCTGCAGTGCACACTGCACAGAGAACCTATCGAATATTTGTTTCGGGATATCGGGAAGCAGTCACCCGTACATTGATGTGCATAATAACAGCGATCGTACATCTCTACATGTCCCTGGAAGTAAGCATTGTTTCGGTAAAGGTGTTTTTGAAACAGCAATGCTGAAAGGAAAATCGGCGCCCAACTCTATTGAACAATGCAGCTACCAAGAGACAACTTTGACGTGGTGGTCACAAGCCAAATTCTATTTACTGCGTCGTGTCGCTACCGAAACGAATTGTTCCACAATAGTAGGGGTCGGGAACCTATGGCTCGCGAGCCAGATGTGGCTCTTTTGATGACGGCATCTGGCTCGCTTGATATTTTCTTAACATGATTGTTACAATTACGAATGAAACTTTTTCTGTAATTTTCCATCTACCAGACTACAAAGCCATCAACAACACCATGCAGCACTAGCAGTCGCATTAACAGTAAGAAGCATGATATTAAAGAGAAAATTCAGACATATACCATTGTTTAAAATTGTTGATTTTGCTCAAAAATGCACCCGTTAGTTAGTTGCATTAAGTGTTGAAAATTTTTATATGGCTCTCACGAAAATACATTTAAAAATATGTAGGTTTCATGGCTCCCTTAGCCAAAAAGGCTCCCGACCCCTGCAGAGTAGGGCTGGCGGGGAACCTATTTACCATAACGAGCCGCATAAATCGTGGAATATCGCTGGCGGGCCGCAAAAAATTACCTTAATTGTATCTTCAGATTCTACCTTTATCTTCCTAAGGAAACTAAGGAGAGAAAACTATGTCAATGATCGAGAGACACTTCTCTTGTCCTACTGTCTACTTGTCGTGGAGTTTCGTTTTGACGCGATGTTGTGTTACAGCGTGGGTAATGAAAATGCTGGTGCTGGCCGGATTAACTATTCACACGCGCCGCATTTGGCCCGAGAGCCGCAGGTTCACCACCCCTGCAGATGTACTGAATTTCCCATGCAGGGAGGTCAGCAATGGTAAAACAGAATTTTCCAAAACTGGGCAAAGCCATCACTTTTGCTGCTGATTTTGTCGAAGGTGACAGTCAAAGTTTGAACTCGTACTTGTTATAAAATACGTTTCGTGGTGTGCCTCTTATCGCACGTATCACCGCTCACTGGGAAAACTATTATTTCGAAAAGAATACGCAAGCACGAGGTGATGTTACACTCAAAAAAATGCGTGCGCCTTACATCTGCATCTCGCTCCAGCATTACTAGTATTGAGGATGGCTAACATAAAGCCGGGTTGGTAACAGCGTCCACGACGACCTCAGCTAGCATGTTTTTGAGAGTGCGGGTTGCGCGAAGACATGAAGTCTATGGATCCGCTGAACCCTTTAACGACCACCGGAGCCAATTAATTGGCTCGAGGTTTTTTTGTTATAACTCGCCAGCTGCAGCAGCTAGAGAGGTGTTCCAACCCTCTACGGATGCGGAAAGTCTTCTTGGTTCTATTTAAAAAAAAAATTTTTAATTTGGGTGAGGGGTTCGCCTGGGAGAGGCTCGCAAAGTGGGGGTG